>Ga0194115_10002221_pt1 | contig 23368 bp, 33 predicted proteins | sample TA2MahsurfametaG_3_FD_148656 | JGI IMG/M metagenome (GOLD analysis project Ga0194115, IMG submission 148656) | Freshwater microbial communities from Lake Tanganyika, Tanzania - TA2015002 Mahale S4 surface | ecosystem: Environmental > Aquatic > Freshwater > Lake | place: Tanzania: Lake... | reverse complement strand
GATGTAACCCAGTTGCAGAATTGTTCCCAAGTATTCGATTGTTGTTGACGTGAAATTGTAGCAGTCATTGTTTTTAGCAAGTAGTAAGACCATCAGGGAAATGGTGGAGATACTATGCTCCCCGCACCCTTAGCGGGGATATGAGAGACGTGATTTATACACCCATAGGTCTCGGTTAACGGGTGTTTAACAATGTTACAAGAACTTTGTATTCCGTAACATTTGTTTACCTATTTATCATAGCACCGTTTTGGGATGGCGTCAAGCCTCTGGTAAATCTACTCTATAGAAAGAATATGCTTCTTCTTTTGTTTCAAACCATCTCCACCCATGAATTGGATAATCATATTCGTCTTTATTTTCTCTACGTATCTCAAACTTACCATATGGTCCCAACACACGATTAGAAGCATAATACACTTCCTCGTCTTGGTATAGGTAAAATCCAGATGTATCTTCCATATTTTTTAAGTGATAGTTAATATTAAGAAGTAACAGTCCACCCTTTACCAGTTGCTATTGTAGGATCATCATAAGCAGTTCCCCAATTTCCAGTTACTGTGATTATACTCCCCGATGCAGCAGTTGGTAAATTTGTATAAATTTCATTTAGAGCTTCTGGTGAAAGATTACAATTAATATATGTATGATTGTATGCATGTCCTGTAACTAAACTACGTTGAAGAAGTCTTGGTGGGGAAGATGAATTAATAAAAGTCTGGCTGTTATTATTCACTGCAGAAAGATCTATGAATCCAATACTTATTAAAGATTGATTGTTAAAAAATACTCCAGTAGCATTCATAAAAGTTGCCCCCAATGCAGGAGTTTTTACTGATAAATCCGGCACGTATCGTAAAGATACACAGTCAAAAAACATATTAGAAATATTAGTACATGATGTGAGATTGTATGAAGGAACATATTTTAAATTAAAACAACCAAAAAACATACCTGATACTGTCGTAACATTAGACGTATTAAAAAATGGTGCAATTTCAAGAGCGGTACAACCAGAAAACATAGATGTCATGTTGGTAACATTAAATGTATTAAATAATGGAACATTTTCTAAAGAAAAGCAAGAATGAAACATCGATGACATACTTATACAAGAAGTTGTTGTATACAGTGGAATATATTCCAAAGAATTACATCCATTAAACATGGACACCATGCTGCTGATAAGGTTTGTTCCAGAAAAATTAGGAGCTCTTCTCAAAGATTTACACTCATTAAACATGTTTACAGCTGAACGAGTTGCAAGATTTCTTGGATTTCCTGTCAAATTAACATCAGTCAATCTATAACACGTAGCGAACATATTTGAATATCCCCCACTTCCAATGTTGGAAATATCAAAAGTTACTTTTTCAAGATGCCTATGTGCAGAAAACAAAGAACCTGCAGAGGAAATGGAATTTATGCCAACATATTCAAATTTTCTTAGTCCTGAATAATTTACATTTAATGTAGTTAAAAGTGGTGCTGACATTTTAATACTTAACACCGATCCAGAATTAGCAACGGATCCTCCAAACGTATTAGTTTGTCTACTAAAAGAGGTAAAATAAGCTGTTGATATTCCTGGAGTAATTGTAATTACCGCTATCCCATATCCTGCCGATGGAGACTCACCAGTGCTCAAATCAGAAACAGATATTAAATTTTTGGTAGATAAATCATAAGACCTAGATGTAGTAATTGAACCATAATTACCACTGTCTGTAGTTCCATCACCCCAATCAATATTTACATTTCCACTGTTAACAGCAACTCTAAAAGAAATTGTGTTTGATCTTGGATCTAAGGTAGGATCAACTCTTGCAAACATAACAATTTTGTTCTCACCGCTGCTCATATGTGGCATGTCTGGCCACTCATCTGGTTCTGAATAATAATCAAGTGCATCAGGATCATAATATCCAACAGATTCGTTCAAAGATCTTGAATTTAAATTTCTGGTACTAGACCCTGTAGACTTAACTATGTTAATACTCATAATTTTAATCCGTAACTGTCCATCCTTTATTTGTTGCTATAGTTGGATCATCCTGGCTTGCCCCATAATTTCCAGTGACAGTTATGATTTGACCAAAAGCAGCTTGTGGTAAATTAGAATATATTTCATTCAGTGCATTTGGACCTAAAAAACAATTCAGATAACTATGACTACCACGTGGTCCTTTTAAAAGTGATCTTTTAAGTCTAAAGGATGCAGCAAAGTTACTAGTTCCACTAGTTGCAGTAATAAAATTATTATATCCAATTATTGTTAAAAAATCACAATTAGTCATTGCGTTACGAAGATCATTGATTGGTGATAGTTTTGGAGTAAATGAAGGAAATCTCTCTAAAGTAAGAGCATCAAATGCAAAACTATTAAGAGAGGTTACTCTATTAACAGGATATGCAGGTATATATTTCAAACTATAACAGTCTCTAAACATGCTCGCAAATGTGGTTACTCTAGACGTATTAAAATATGGCGCTTTAACTAAGGAAAAGCATCCACTAAACATAGACTCGGCGGTGGTTAAAGAGGATATTCCAACGGCAGAATTAAATGTATCAAATCCATCAAATTCTCTTATAGATCTATTTGCATTAAACATACTAATACTATTAATACAATTACGCAAATCATATCTGGGAACTTTTCGTAAAGATCTACAGTCACTAAACATAAATGAAGTATTTGTGCATCTTGATAAGTCTAAATTTGGTGCCTCTTTTAATGCAACTGCTGAAATAAAAGCTCCAGTTGCCTGGGTTATACTTGTAGTTATTCCAGTAAATGTTATGTTTCTAAGTGAATAAGCACTATTAAATGCTCCATCAAGAGTAGTTGCAGTATTTCCAAGTCTAGTGACTCCAGTCAAATCAAACTTAATTGTTCTCAGATTAGTGCATCCCGAAAAATAAGTAATCATATCTGTTATGCTGTGAATTCCAACATACTCAAATTCTCTCAAATTAACATTATTAATTAACCGATTTCCCATATCCAAATCAACGACACTTGAACCAGCCATTTTTATACTTAAACATGGATTTGACTGATTTCTTCCAGCAGGTCTTGAAAAATTAGATCCGTAATGATTGATACTAAATGAAGTAAAAGCATATCCTACAGGAGGAGTTATAGTAACAAGTGCTGCTTTATATGGAACTGATGATAGGGGGTCATTATAAACTGGTGTTAGATTAACATTATCGTAAAGATACTTGTGCTGTACACTGCTAGCTGTACTAACTGTTTCCGTATTACCATCACCCCAATCAACCGTACTCAAACTACCCGGAGGAGCATTTGTTTTAGCATCAAACGCTAAAACAGCATCACCATAAGCGGTTGATCCTATTCCTATGATGCTACTAACACCAACTATGATGCAAATCTTATTATCACCCTGAACCATTGAGGGCATCGTTGGCCACTCTGTTGCAGCATATTGATCTACTTCCGTGACTGTAGTAGTGTCTAGCAAAGAACTTAGTTTTTTTGGACTTAAGTTACTAGATTGAATTTTTAAAACAGTCATAAAAAACTATCAAGAAATTTCTGACCCAAACAAGTTAAAACTTACAGTTGATTCTTGTGCATAAACTCTAACAACATCTGCACTATCAAAAGACATTCCTAAAGTTAAAAAGATTGTATCGTTGTTTGAAATTGTAGAATCATAAACAACATAGTTTGCTGTAGTTACTCCAACACCATCAGGACAAACAGATACTCTATAACTAGATGTAGTAACACCAGTATTACAAATTGTTAGAGTGGATGCTATGGTTTGTGTATTAGAAGGGACAGTGTAAAGAGTTGTTGTTGTTAACGCAGTTGGATTAACTTGCCCCAAAACTTTATATGATATTGCCATTATTTACTATGCTCCCATTAACAAAAATGGATTGAAAGTGTTGTTCGTATTTATTTCTAATGCAGTTATGGTTCCAATAGTTGTAGCAACGCTGACGGAGGATCCTATGGAAACAATTCCAACGACAGCATTTACAGTTATATAACTACCAAGTTGACCAAGTTCATTTGGGTTTGCCACTTTAATCTTTTTGATTATTTATACTCTATACTCATCAATCTTATCAAGAATCCTATTCAAATACTGGTGCGCCAAATGTTTTGGATCATGGCACTGCTTATTCATCCAATCTTTATCTAAGTCCCTTTTGATTTTGAGGACTTCGCATTTTATGATGTCCTTCGTCAATTGTCCTCTAGGCATATACAAAAAAAAACTCTGCTGCTTATTTAGCAACAGAGTTAAGTATTATTACTTATTATATCAAACTGGTGTTGGTTCTTTAACAGTAGACTTCACATACTCAAGAACGTTTTCTGGTGTCGATACTTCGTATGGGTCGGTGTCTGCACTGTCACGCATACCGTCTTCAACGAAAATCTTTTCGATGACTCCATTATCCACAACCGCAGCATAACGCCAAGAACGCTGACCGAAACCAAGGTTAGACTTGTTGACCAGATAACCCATGCTTCTGGTGAAATAGGCATTTCCATCGGGGATAAGTTTTACTTTTTCAATATTCTGGTCTTGTGCCCAGGCATTCATAACAAAGCCGTCATTAACAGCCAAGCAGTAAATAGCGTCGATGCCAAGAGCAGCAAATTCATCGTAGTTCTCCTCGAATCCTGGAAGTTGATAGGCACTACAAGTAGGAGTGAATGCACCAGGCAGACTGAAAATAACTACACGCTTATCGTTAAAGAGTTCTGCGGAAGTGCGAGTTACAAACTCACCATTCTCACGAAATACAAAAGATACCTGTGGGACTTGAAAATCTTCTTTGCGCATTTTTACCTCCATCTCACCATACACCCGGAATCAATTGCCCAGTAGCAGCATAGCTACCCATAGCAGCAATGACTCCAATCATTGCAAACCAACCATTAATACGTTCTGCTTTTTCGTTCATTGTTTTTCTCCTTGATAAGGGTGTTGTTGTTTAAGTTCAGGATTGGGTTGGGAGAAGACCATAGGACTTCTGGTTTTATTTTTGATAACAATAAAAGCGTCGTTCTGATACGATACGGTTCCAAATGGTTTCGCCCACTTTGCATTTGCTTCTGGGTGAGTAGCAGTTCCTGTGACTGCTACACCGCCAATCTCAACAGAGAGTTCATCGTTGGCGTCCCATCCAAGTTTTTCAAGGGCAAGAGCAAATTGCCCAAGCATTCCAGCGGTCACAGATTTTCCTCTTGTTCGGTCAGGATTACACAATCGCTGGTAGGATATGCGGTGCAAGTAAGAATCCAACCGTCTGCTACTTGGTCATCGTCAAGGAATGACTGCTCTTCATTATCTACGGTTCCTTCTACAAGTTTACCAGCACAGGCAGAGCAAGCACCAGCACGACACGACGCAGGAAGGTCAATACCTGCCTCTTCTGCTGCTTCAAGAATATACTGATCGCTCGCACACTGAATGGTGGTTTCGGAGCCGTCGGGAGAGCGGAGAGTAACATTGTAAGTCATTGATTAATAAGTCTCTGAAAGTTGATTTACTGAATGCGCCAACAAAACAAAGAAGGCGACACTAGTAATTGTAAAGATAATTGAAGTCATTGTCAAGTACCATCAAATACCAAACAGTCCAAAGAAAAAGATGCTACCCGTAGTTGCATAAGAAATCACGGCAGCAGCAAATCCCATCATTGCCCAACGACCATTCGCACGTTCTGCACGTACAGCATATGGTTCAAAACCATAACGCTCCATGTCCTCTTTGGTCATGTACATAGTTGGTTCTTTAGCAAACATATTCATTTGCCCGAACTCATTTTTAGTTACAGTCATTGTTACATTCGTTAAGAATTGTTACACAATTATATAGCAAAAATAAAGGGGCGTCAATCCCCCCTATAAACATTTTGTTAATGTTTCCTAACTTTCGATTGGATTCGGGTTGGTTATCCGACCCAAATATGGATCATAGTTGGTCAAATGATTTAAATCTAACGTACATCCTTGCTGCTTCCAAAAATTAAGTAATCCATCATGACTTGCTCTGTGAAAGATGTCAATATGTTCTGGATGAATAGAAGATCCCAATTCAATTCTGTAAAGAAATATTGGAATTGAAAAAGTATTTCCAGAATTATAAATTAAATCATCTGCAACAGGTCTTGGTTTTACTCCATTATCAAGTTTGTATTTGTCTTCACGAACATGATGTTTTAAAAGTTTTTCTGCATGATGACGAGTAATCATATATGCTGCTGTAGAAAAATCATTCACAAATCTCTTATGAAGTTGCACATGCAAATTTCCAGTGCATATGATTGCTAATTGCACTACATCCCAATCATATGGAAGTTTTGCAACAAAATCTATCCATGTAAAGTCCCAATAATTTACAATTTGCAAATCAACATCATCCTCCATAATGATTGCATATGGAGTATCAGTTGTTTCATACCAGTGTTTGATTGCTTTTAAATGAGATGTAGTGCATCCAATTTCACCAGAGGTCATATCTGATGGATATCTCCCTTTAAGGATATCACTCAAATCATCCTGACGCCCATCATACGCAGAAATTCGTTCATAATTTTTAACTTCCCAATACTTAAATTGCTCTTCCATATATTGTTTTCTCTCTGGTTGTTCATCCAGATTAAGGTAATATATGGGTCCGATGTTTTTAAGTTTATATACAGCTTTATTTTTATCCATGATTAAACTGGGTGATATAATACATGCTCAGATTTGTAATCCTCAATAACATCTTCAATATATTCTACCATTTCATCCGTAATAACTGGTGAACATCCAACAAAAAAGACATTATCTAAAACTTTAGAAGCGTTCGGATAGTTACTAGATGATTCCAAATGTTTATATGCCGGATGCATTAAAATATTTCCAGCAAAATAGTTACGAGTTTGAATTTTATGATTTTCCAAATATTTAACTAAATTTGTTTTACCATATTCATATACAATCGGAACACCAAACCAACTTGTCTCTGCCTCTGGACGTTCGTCAATTACACGTAAACCAAAAATAGTCTCAAATATTTTTTGAATCTTTTCTTTGTTGCGTCTACGTTTATGATGAATATCATCAATTTTTTCTAGTTGAACTAAACCAATGGATCCCTGAAGATCTGCTGGTTTTAAATTATATCCAATTTGCCCAAATACGTATTTGTGATCAACTATTTTATCATAACCTTCCAACCACTTATCAAATCTTTTTCCACACACACCACATTCCAAAAGATTTTGTGGGCCGACGCAATAACAATCTCTTCCCCACCAGGCAAAACTACGAGCAATATCAACAACTTCTTTAATATTTGATGACACCATACCACCCTCAATTGTTGAAATATGGTGTGCGGGATAAAATGAGCAGGATGCTGCTACAGCATGTTTTGTAAGATACTCTCCTCTCCACTTTGATCCAAGACTATCACAATTATCGGCAATTAACTTGACGTTATACTTATCACAAATTTCAAGCAAGCGATCATAATCATACGGATTCCCAAGAACTGGCGAGGAAAAAACTGCTTTTGTCTTTGATGTAATTTTTTTCTCTACTTCATTCAAATCCCAATTCAAATCAACATAATCAATATCAACAAATACTGGTTTCAAATTATTCTGAATAATAGGATTGATTGTTGTTGGGAATCCACAAACACACACAATAATCTCATCACCATCTTCCCACCCATAATACTTCTTCAGAGCAGCGATCATCACAAGATTAGCAGAACTACCAGAGTTCACCATTAGAGAATGCTCAAATCCAAATCTCTTGGAAAAGGCACGTTCGAACTTATTAACTTCTTCTCCAGAAGGAAGCCACTTACCGCCCAACAAAGTAGTAATTGCGGCGGCAACTTCCTTCTCATCCCAATAAGGACCAGAATAGTAGATGTTACTTTTTCCCTTTTCATAATTATTATTACAAATATAAGGAAAAAGTTTCTCACCCTTATCTTGAAGATTAGAAATGAGATTTAAAACTTCTTGATTTATTGACATAGTTGTTGAATGATTTGTTCATTACTAATTTGCCGAGTGAATCCAAGTCGATTCAGTTTAGTCGTGTCCATCCAAAAGTCTTTAGCCTGGACAATCTTATGAAACTCAGGTGCTTCTTTTGATTTGATAACTGAGTTGGATCTCAAATGCCTCTTTGCCGTTTCAATTATAACAGAGATAGGTGTTGGTTGTCCACTTCCAACATTATATATTTCATTGAATTCACCTCGCTCACAGACCATTTCAATAGCACAACAAACATCATCAACATGCATGATATCTCTGATTGGTGTTCCATCATCATACAAATAAACATCTTCATCTTTTTTGAGAAGGTCAATCATATAACTTAAGGCATTCTTCTTAGCAGAGACTTTTCCATCTCCATTACCCATTACGTTACACAAACGAAGGATGCGATACTTAACACCGTAAGTTCTACAAAAAGAAATCAAAAGATCTTCTGCTGCCTTTTTTGTGATTGAGTAAAATCCTGTGGGTTTGCAGTCGTATTCTTCTTTTGCTGGTAATTCAGTTTCCCCGTAGACAAACCAAGAACTAATAAAATTGAAGACATTATTAGTATCTCTACAAAAATCCAGAACTTCACAAAGAACTTTGAGGTTAGTCTCAACATCTAAAGTAATATTAGTATGAACATTGTAATTATCAACTGTTGAAATAAAATAAACTATTTGATTTGTATTTGGTTTTCTCTCATCTCTTTGTTGAAGAATCACATTATCAGAAAAAAGTCGGCAGAAGTTTCCACCGACAAATCCTGTTCCACCATAAACAGAATATTTTATCATATTCTTTCCCAACGATCTGGAATTAAATCTCTAGTGTCTTTATCAGAATTTTTATCCCCAAACCATTTAATTGGTGCTACAACATTGTCGGATCCAGATAACCAGGCACCCCACCATGAAAATGAAGAATTAGCAATAATATGATATTTGCACAAACTCATTAGACACAAATCAATATATTGATCTCCAGATTCAGAAATCATAAATCTATCTCCAGAGAAAAGTTTTTGATCTTTACACCAATTAGGATCATCTGAAAAAATAATTACAGGAAGATTTGAGTTAAAGTCTTCCAGTGCTTTAGCATAATAATCAAGATCCAAAGTTGTATGGTTGGAATTAGTTAGGTAATCAGTACGTCTAACATGAAGACTAATCACTTCACCGACAGAACCAATCATTTCTTTACAAGGTTCTAAAATTTCATCCTTAAAAGTAAAATCACAACGTATCTCTTCTTCAATATTTTTGAAATATTTTTCAGATTGAAAAAATCCAGCAAGAGTTATTTCATCAGGACACATATTAAACAAGATTTCATCAAAATGAAAATGTTTTTCTTGTGCTACTGGAGCATATCCTCTATCTAAAAGTTTTATATTTTTTGGAAGAACATGAACCATTTTAAATGGATAAAACAGTTCTATTCTCATATCAAACCCATAAGGATCTTTTATGATTTGATTATGATTTGGGATGCAAAAATCATACCCACGATTACGAGCAATTCCCCGTAATGAGGCATATTGAAACATTTGGTTTCCAAGTCGTCCTAATTGCCCCAGATGATTAAATGCTAGCATTTAATTGTCCCCTCCTTTCCAAAACATAACTCTGATTTTCATAATATTTGATTATTGAATTTTGATCCATATTTCTAATTTCCTGCCATAAATTATGGTTGTCCATAAATTTTGGATTATGATAATGTGAGTTAAATGTTCTGGAATGATCAAAGTGATAAACTACATCATTAACTCTTCCAACATTATATCCTAAAGCTTGAAGGCGATAATAATATTCACAATCTTCCGCACCCCAAGAAACAAAATTTTCATTCCACATGTAAGAGTCAATGTAAACTTGACGACTTATCATTTGTCCCCAACCCATCACAGAAGGCATCAGTTTACAATTTGGTTGGATAACACTTAAATCAAATTTAGATTGAATGAAAGAATCAAATAAAGAAACTGGGTAGTCAACTGCCCACTGATATATACCACATCCATACGGATAAACAGCATCAAATTGACCACTCCCAATCATCTTATAAGCAGTCAAATAACTAGATATTGGGTACACAACATCAACATCATAGTTGTATACGATTTTAGTTTTTGATGCTAGTAAAAGATCATTTAATATACGAGTTTTATAGAAAAACTTGTTTTCCGATTTTTCAAAAATATGATAAATGTTAGAAGGAATTTTTCCAAATATCTTTTCAATGATTGGAACTGCACTCATCTGAAATACAGACTGTACATCATTTTCCTTTATAATAATCTGACAGTCGGGAAAGTTGTGTGCAATGTAACTAATTGATGTGATAACATTTTTAAGTCTATCTTCACTTTCAATTCTACAGGGCATTAAAAATGTAAGATCATTCATACTCAACCTCAATCCAAGTATTAGGAAGAAGATCATCCATAACATAATCAATATACATTGATCCAAACCAAGGTTTAGGTGCAACAACTGGATGAGTTAAATTGCGAATTAACCAAGCACCCCACCAACTCATAGTGCTATTAGCAATAATTCCACCACCACATAAAGACATCATACAAAGATCAAAATATGGGATCAATGCTTTTTGTCTACCTTCAAGAGTATCACAAGTTTGAGGATATCTTTCATCATATTCTGAAAACATAAATCGATCATCTTTAAATAAATCCTGCTGTTTACACCATTCTATATCATCAGAAAAAATAAGAACCTGACAATCTGCATTAAAACACGTTAGTGCTTTGCGATAGTAATCAATTGGACATGCCGGATGTGCCTCTGGTTTGATTAAGTAGTCGCCACGACGAACATGAAGAAAAATTGGATTATCTAAATCATCTATAATTTCTTTACATGGTTCAAGAATTTCATCCTTAAATGTATAGTCTTTACGAATAATATTACTAACATTCAAAAAATATTTTTCGGTCGTAAAGTAATCATGAAGATTCACATTGTCTGGACAGTTATTAAAAAATTCACAATCAAAATGAAATTTACCAGTAGTAACACTTTGAGCGTTTAGAAATCCAAAATTTTTTTCTTTGACTGATTCCATTTTAAAACAATCAAACAATCCATAATTAGAATCACCATAACTATTTGGTGGTGGAATCATCCAATCAAATTCTCTATTAGCAGCAATTCCTCTAAGAGCCGCGTACTGAAACATTTGATTCCCAAGGCGACCATTTGATCCAAGACGATTATAACTTATTGTCATTGATTTTTTCTAATATAAAGAGCATCTCCCCAAAGAGTTCCAGACCAATCAGTTTCCACTCTCTCCATATCATAGTCTTTCAAGAACTCATCAAGATCTTCTACAAATGCATTACCTTCATAAAGTTCGTCACGATTGATCTCACAGTAAACATAATCAACATGCTTCAGAGTTTCAGAACCACCTTTAAGAACTTCAAGTTCATAACCCTGAACATCCATGTTAATGAAATTAAAGTCTCTAATATCATCTAGGAAGTTATCCAACTTCTGCATTTCAACTTCTTCTCTTCCAGGAAATCCAACACTTGGATGAAGTTGCAAATGAACTTTAGGTTTTAAAACAGAACTACTGATTAAATTATTGTCACTCAAATACATAGTAACATTTTTCTTATCTTCATTACCAAGAGCAACTTGATAGGCTTGAATATTAGCATTCACATTTTGCATCTTCTCTTCCAAGATTTTAAAATTGTGACTTACGGGTTCAAACATTAAAATATCTTGGACACCATTACTAACATATTCATCAATTTCCTGTCCATGGTGAGCACCAATATGGATGATACCTTTAACATCCATATTGTATTTTTTTACCATTGTAGTAAAACTAAGTATCATGATTCTTGTAGGTAGGTTTTGTAAATGTTATCTTCATTTATTGGAAGATTCTTAATGATTTCCAGATTCTCTTTGACTGCATCTATCTTATCATAATAAAGTTCTGGAGTCAATTGAGATACATCAAAATCATCAGTTAATGTAATAATTCCATTAGGATTGAAAAACTTTCCAATGTCTGGAGCACCGTAATAAATTGGTATGGTTGCAGTTGCAAAGCAATCCTGAACTTTTTCTGTGAAGTAAGATCCATATGAAGAATTTTCAATGGAAACAGAAAACATATAATCAGATAGACCTTCTTCTTTAGATTGAATCTCGTTGAACCCCCGACCATAAAAGTCAACACTACCTTGAAGTTTTTGTGCCCAAGAAAGTCTATGATGATGACCAGCGCACATAACTTTATTAGAACAAATCATAGAAATTAACTTGTTCTTCTCATAGAGTTTTGATTCAGTAATCCAACTTCCATAAAGAGGAGCAAATTTAAACTTCTTATGGAATTCAACCAACTCACTATTGTGAGTAAATATTGCATCATAAATTCTCACATAATGAAGATAGTTTTTCTTTACATCTTCAACAACATGTGGTTTGATGTCTTTTGATTCCAATAACCAAGCATATTTTTTCTTGCTTGTGTTATCATCAAATGCTAGACTAATATATTCGTCCACATAGAAAGTTTCTTCTGCACCAGAATTAACCCATTCTATGTATTGAGATTCTTGTTTATGAATTGATGATGCCTTATTTTCACCATCATAATTATTGAATCCACCACCTATCAAATTATACTGTTTTTTAGTGACCATATATAATAAAAGATTGAAGAATACTATGAAAGTTTTGTCATTTTCATTATGGGGAGATAATCCCAAATACACTATTGGTGCAATAAAAAATTCAGAACTTGCTAAAAAGTTTTACCCAGAATGGGAAATGCGTCTATATCATAATGATTCTGTACCTGACTATGTATTAGAGCAGTTAGAAAGCAATAACGTAAATCTAGTTAATACAGAACAAGATCTTACCCACTGGAATGCACTCTGGAGATTTATTCCAGCCTCTGAAGATATTGAATGTATGATATCCAGAGATTGTGACTCTCGACTATTTGAGAGAGATATTATAGCAGTAACTGAATGGTTAGAGTCTGGTAAGATGTTTCACATTATCAGAGATCATCCAGGTGGGCACATGTGGGAAATCAACGCTGGCATGTGGGGATGTAGAGGTGGATTTTTAACAGATTTAAAAGAACAAATAGAAGACTACATGGCGAGTAGATCTAACTTTGATAGATCAATTGACCAATGCTTTTTAAGGGATGTTATATATCCCAAAGCTAGAACCAGTTTATTTTCTCATGATGAATATTTTGGATATGAAGACTTTTCCACAAATATTAAAAGAGATAGGAGATTGGATGATTTTGCTTTTATTGGGGAACCATTTGACGAAAACGATCAACAAATATCAAATCATAGAGATATGATTCGTCAAAGATATTGAAGAGTTTTTGGTAAAATTTTTGATCTATAAAGATTCATGTTTTTATTATAAATTTCATGGTCTTGGAAATGTGATGTTGCTACTTTACCCGCTGGTAAAGAACAAACCTTTACATTTCTAAGATCTTTAATTTTATATCCAAACTGATACGCCCTAAAAGACATATCACCATCTGCACAATAATAACAATATTCTGGATTATACATTCCAATTTCTCGAAATATTTTTTTACGATAAAGACCATAGTTCATAACAACTTCACCACCTTGAGAAGACATGTTATGAAGACACCAACCACTGCTAGAATCTAATCCATTCAACCAACTTTGATTCATAGTGTCTTCATATGACCCATACTTCCAATTGAAAAGATATACATCATATTCTTCATCTATCTGATCAATAATTTCTTCCCAATCATTAACCAAATAAACATCGTCATTCCACTGACAGACAATATCATGAGTGGATTCTTTAATCCCAAGATTCATAAAATGTGGATAAGAACTTCTTTCCCCAACTTCTATTAACTTGATTCTTGAATGATTCAATTCTTTTATGTAGTCAAGAGTACCATCTGTACTTCCACCATCAACCAAAACAAGTTCTATTTTTTCACTAGACTCTACAGTATTACCGATAAGTCTTGGTAAAAATTCTTTTCTATTTAATGTTCCAGTAACAACACTAATCATTAGTCTCCTCTCAAAATTCTATAACTATCATCATCTAAATGTTCTGTACTAAATTCAAATAAATCAGTATCTTCTAAAGCTATCATTTGATGACGTAACCCACGATAAATATGAAACTTATCACCTGGATTTAAGATAACTTCTAAAGCATTACACAAATCATCTTCATCACTGTACAATAATTTTATCTTTCCAGATTGGATATAAAAAGTTTCATCCTTTAGTTTGTGGTAATGCCATGAACATTTTTTACCCTTTACAAAGCGAAGCAATTTACCACAATATTCTTTAGAGTTTACTATCCATTTTTCATAACCCCAACCTTTTGGAACAAATTTAATCTCTAAAGAAGTCATCTGAATTAATCCCCTTATCGTCAATGTAGAAATCTCCTGATGGTTTTCCAAGCATCAACTTATGATATTTACACCCCCACAACCTTAATTGTAACTCTGTAATATAAAGAAACCTAGATGTAGCAAGTTTTGCATTATCATTAGTTCTACCCATCCCTCTAGCAGTTAAGTAAGTAATTTCGTGACCATCATCATATAATTTATTAATTTTTTTAATCCTTTCATAAATCGGAACAGAATTTTCATAATCACCATTTGAATTAGTGCAAATTGTTCCGTCAATATCAACTACGTATTTCATGTAAAAAATTAAACAATAGTGTTTATTTGTGTGATAATATTTGTAGTGGAATAATTTCCAACCCTATTAAAATACTTAACTTGTTTAGCAAATTTTTTTCCAACAACCTCACCATTTCTCCAATCACTACCAACTAAAAGTATGTCCGGAGAATACAACTCTATTAGTTGCTCAAGATTTTCTTTGCTTCCGAAGGGTAAAACTAAATCAATATACTTTATTGATTCTAACATCGTTTTTCTAAAAAGTAAAGAATTAATTGGTCTATCTTCTCCTTTGTCTTTCTTCACTTTTTGATCTTCATCAATTCCAACTATCAATCTGTCACCTAAAGACTTTGCAACTTTAAAAAGTTCTATGTGACCAGGATGCAAAATATCAAAACATCCATTGACCCATACTGTTTTCATTTTAAATAATCCCGTACTGTAATAAATTTATAATTTTCCCATTCTTTCTTGGCACATGTAAAGTCTTGATACTTACCCACCAAATATTTTGGAAATGGAATTAATTCAATTTCTCCACCATATTTTTGAATAACACAGTCAGCAACATATTGAAAGGTCACCGGATCACTTGTTCCCAAATCATATATCCCAGATCCCTTAATATTGTATAGAACAATGTTTACCACATCATCTACACAAATAAAATCTCTAAACATACAGTCGGACCCATTAAACAATTTTAATTTTCCAGTCTCCTTAATTTGTTTAGAAAATTTACTTACAGGACTTGCTTGATCTCCTTTTTCATCTTCACCATTACCATATACATTAAAGTATCTAAATCCTTGAATACTTTTAAATTTATCAATATTGTCTTGTACCCAGTAATCAATTTGCAATTTGGATATTGCATAGTAATTTAATGGATTAACTATGGTTCCATCCATAGTCCCATAAACTGATGCAGAAGATGCATATTTAACTGGAATTTGATATTGAATGGCGTATTCAAACAACCGAAGAGTATAATCAACATTCCACTTGTGAATTTTATTAATATCCTTTTCTGTTGTCGTGGAAATAGCCCCTTGATGGAGAATAAGAGATACCTCATCCCACTTATCAAAAGTATCTAAAAATTCCCAACAATTGTGCTTATCAAGTTCAATTACGTTATCAATCTTTTTTTTAAAATTTTGTCCTATAAAACCTTCAGATCCTGTTAGAACAATCATATCGTGGTTACCCCTTTTTGAGTTACAACTTTTGATGCACAATAATTTGCAAATTCAATACTAGATTCAACATCATCAGTTTCTAAAAACTTAACAACAAATGCAGACATGAAAGAATCCCCAGCTCCAGATAAATCTTTAACTTCAACTTTTTTGGTTGGATATCTTTTACCCAAATATTCACATCCACTACCACCCATAGTATGAATTATTTTAGACATCAAATTTTTTGTTAAAAATTCTTTTGAATTTTGATATTCAAAATCATTAATCTTGATAAATCTAGCATCCTTAATCCAATCACCAAGAGTTTTTTTAGTGTCTATGAAAACATTTTTGTGATTAGAGCAAATATATTGAATATCTTCTTTTTCCAAGAATCCTTTATTATAATCCGATATTACAATAGCATCATATTCCAAATCTATTTTACTAACATTCGTTCTTTTTATTTGATGTGTTGTATCAACCCGAAAGAACATATGATTTGTTTCTTGATGAACATATCTAGTTTTTGTTATCTCATACCAATTCTTGTTAGTGTGGATATCTACTTTATTAAATATACTTTCAATATTTCTACGGACATTTCCAGCCATCCCTGGATTTTCTCGTTGATCAACTACATTTAAAACTGGAACTGGTGCTTCTGGGCACAACCTAGAAGAATCACAATAGACAAACACATCTCTACAACTTTCACCAACTACCAATATTTTTTTCATTTTAGTCATTTATATTGTCGATAGAAATAAAATTATTAGATCCCATTATCAGTGCTAGTAGACTGACATTGGAAAAACAATAAAGAAAATACCTACATTTTGAAAGTAGATAAACACTAGAAAGAACTTCTAAATTAATTCTAGATCTATCCTTGGGATTTTTATGTATTGGTTCAGAATTTTCACTAATCAATAAACTATTATCATATATTATTTTATCACCATATCTACCAATTAACAAATCCAAATACTTTTTATCATCGGTACATACAAATATATTTTTAATTTCTTTTTCGAGAAAATACAAATCTATTTTTTGAAAGATTGTATCAGAGTTTGGTTCTTTAATTTCTGTTTTTTTATCCGTTCCCCTAATTTGAATACCTAAAGTGTTTTTAGAAATTCCAAGATTTTTATATTTTTCTTCAAATTGGTTTTGATACTTAGGTTTTAGATTAAGAATATTCTTAAGACATTTATTTTGCAATTTAAGATTATCAATGTTAGCCAAAGTATGAGAACTATACTTATTGTGTATAATTTTTCCAGCAAAAAATCTATCTAAAACCCAAGATCCGCCATCATAATACTCCAAATTATCTTTATGAGATATGCAATCGAAAAATTCTAATGTTTGTGGTTCATCTACCAAGATATTAAAATTATCAAAAACAGAATAATGCTCTAAAGAGATAGAAATAATCTGACAAACTATAGAGCAAAATCCTTTGTATGAATAGTTAAATCTTGGATCTTTGAGAGATATGTAACAATTATTCTTGTTTTGCATATAAGATTAGTATCTTGACTTTCTCTCAATTAACATCATTGGTCTCCCACTTTCTCTAGCACCCCTAACTGCTTTCAATACATCGGCACCTGAAACAGGATCAACTACAGGGAAACTAACTGCAGATTTAAACATTTCAGTGAAGTCTTGAGAGTGCGTAATACCAGAATAAAATGGTCCGGCATCAGCAGTAACAGCACGAATAATCACAGGAACTTTATATTCTCCATGAGAAATTCTTTCAATCTTATCAATGTGGTTGATAATTGCATCAGCAGCAACAGTCATAAAGTCATGTCGTTCGTAATAAATTACAGGAATAAATCCTTCGAAAGACATTCCAATAGCAAGACCAGCCATCAAATTTTCAGCTACTGGTGTTTCTAATTTTTGTTCTTTGGGAATGTCTTTAAGAGTTCCCATTGCATCACCATATGCTACATTATATCCAATAAAGATAGCACCCTCATCTCCAAGTTCATTCATGGATTGGGCTATAGCATCTTTATATGAGATATTGGATTCTTCAAGATCGCTATAATTTGGATAAACAAATTCTTTTAATGGTGGAAAATATTCTTCATCCGTTTTTTTAACTGTTTTGGAAAGATCAATCATTCCAGGTCTACGGCAATGAGGATATGTACACTCATATTGATATCTAATTACAGAAGGAGAATTCCATTCTGGATGTGCCGTTTTTCCCCAACGATCTTCATTTGAAGCTTCACAAGATCTATTATTACTTTCAATTACAAAAGTACATGGGAGTTCCCATCCATCAACATAACGAATAGCTTCGGATAAATGACCATTATCTTCTGTACCATCACCAACAAAACACCATACTCTTTGAGTTGATCCTTTGCGCTTCAATGCCCAAGCAATACCAGCAGCAATTGCGGGAGTTCCTCCAATGATAGCAGAAAGGAAAAAATTACGTTTGCGATCATACACAAACATACTTCTCCCATCTTTGATTTTATATTCCAATTCTTCTGGAGTAATTCCATGGAGGAGAGCATGATAGTGATTTCTATGATTTGAAATCACATAATCACCTTCTTGAATATTTTCAAAAATTTCAATCAATTCATCTTCGTTTCCACCAGAAAGATGAAAAAGAAAAGGAAGTTGATTATCAAGATAAAGTTGCCCTATCCGATATTCAAAACTAATAAGTTCTTCTTTAGTCCATTTTTTTCGCATTAATTTACTCCCATTTCTATAATGATTCTACCAGCATTTCCAGTTTTAAGCAAGTCAAAAGCTTCATTAATTTGATCTAATGTAAATCTGTGTGTAATAAACTGGTCTATGTTTAAAATACCCTCTTTGTGCATTTTTACATATCTAAGTATGTCTTCTTGTGGATTTGTTTTACCACCTTGGGTCGCTTTTATTGTTTGACCCATACCATTAAAAAGATTAACAGCATTCATAACTTCAACCATTTTTCCTGGTGCGGGTTGACCCACAAGAATCATTCTTCCTTGATTTGAAAGTTTAGATATTGATTCAGTAATTACCTCAGGAATACCAGTCGTATCAATAATAACATCAATCTTTTCATCAATATTGTTTATAGAATTAACAAATAATGATGCTCCAGCAATAAAGCAAAGATCACGTTTAGTAAGATTATTATCAACTGCATAAATTGGACAAGCACTCTTCATCGCTGCAGCTTGTATTAAATTTAATCCTACACCACCACAACCAATAACAGCAACACTTTCTCCAAACTTTAAATCAACTTCATTATCAATGATCCCCATTGCAGTTGTAAGCGCACAACCAAGTATCGCACACAATTCATTTGGGGTATCCTGAGGAACAGATGTTAATCTATTCTCAGAAACAATGGAGTACTCACTAAGTGTAGTAACTTTACCACTGCTCATTTTATTTCCATTGAAAATATATGATGGAAAAGGTGCTTCAATTCCAGATCCAGGTCTCCAATGCATAACAACTTTATCACCAACTTTGACAGTTGTAACTCCTGGTCCAACATCTTCAACTATCCCACAACCCTCATGACCCATAAGGTGTGGAAGAAATTTTGCATTTCCCTTATATCCCTTTATCTCATGAAGTTGTGCTCCACAAATTCCGCTTGTAAGGACTTTGACTAAAACTTGTCCCACTTGTAATTCTGTAAGTTCAACATCTTCAACTACAAGTGGTTTATCAATTTCTACCAATACTGCTGCTTTCATAGTTAATTTAATCGTAAGTTTTTTTCTAAATTTAAAATTAATTCCGACCAGTAATTAAAATCTAAAAGTTTTTCATCAAACTTTTTTTGTTTTTGAATATTTACTAGTTTTCTAAGATGATTCTCATCACGCAATTCATCAACATCATTCAAAACTACAATAGGAAGTTTTGAATACAATTTTTTATAGATTGAATATTCACTTTCTAATGATGGTGCATTAGAACTTTTACCAGAACCGTTAATTGTAATCGGTATTCTTTTACAATAAAGAGTTTCCCACAATCTATGGGTATCTATACCATTTCCTATCGGACATAAAACTGCCTCGTGATCAAGAATTTTACTAATATAATTTTTAACACCATTCTCATTGTTAGTATATTTTCCAACAGATGAAATAAATCCCAATTCATCCGGATCCATACTAGTAATAAAACTACTTTCTATAGAGATTTTTCTAATCACTGATCTATATTGAGGATTACTATATACAGAAAAATTGGAGTATATAAATTTTTGAGGACTTGTATTATCGTTTAAATAAACATCAATAAGATTTTTAGATAAAACATCACAATACTCATAAGATCCACCACAACCTATTGGATGTTGATTTGGTATTTCATATTCAAAAAAATTACATAAACCAATTGGAATTGGAATAATTCTAGGATCATCCAATAGAGCATTTTGTGCAAACCAATACTTAACATTATCGGGGACAAAAAAACTATCTACACAATGATCAGATGCTCCAGTAATCAGAATAACTTCATGGTCCAATTCTTTTATTTTATCCGAAACATATTTAATGTCTCTATCATGATGATGGGAATAGAAGATTGTTTCTCCGTTATAAAGAGTTGCAAAATGATAAGAATTTAATACTTTCATATCAATACTCAACAATATTCCATCTGTGATCATTATATTTTGTGTTGGCTGGGAAACTTTCAACACCAGGTCTAATATTATGATAGTAAAGATCAGATTTTAATGTTTGTGCAATAGAGTCAACCAAGAAAAATACTGAACTTGGAGATACATGAATTTCTTTTGCATTTTTAATTACATCTATCCACTGTAATAAATTTTCTGTTATTCCACCAGTGATTCTAATTAAAGGTAAATTTGAGTTTTTATCATCCCTCCAACCAAACAAATCAAAGTTATATTTACTTTGTTCACTAGAACTATCATGAACAAGAATATAATCTTTAAGATCTCCAACTACACTTTGATATAGTTCCTTAGATCCATCAACATTTTTGGGAAAATTAAAATTGGAATAACGTTTGGAAAAATCAACATTTGCTTGACTATAAAAAGTCAGAAAATAATCTGATTGTTTCATTGGAACGAATCCAATTTTTTTTACAGGAATATTCAATTTTTTTGAGTAATTATCTATTTGAATATTTTCATAATCTATACTAGATTCATCTAACATCTTTAAAAATTGAATTTTTGAATTTTCAGAATAAAGACATTTTAATGTTTCATAATTACGTTCTTTACATGCAAGATAAATTTTTTCATATTGTTCTGATATAGTGTTAACTAAACCACAACATATAAAATGATCTCCAAGACCTAAGTGTTGGTGGATTATTAATTCTTTGTCTGCAAGTTTACTCATACTTCACAATTTGTAAAATCAATTTGCCCATTTCTTGTCGCCCAAATGGGATATTCTTTACCATAAGTATTCCAAACTTGCGCTTGAGTTTTACCTACAGGTACTCCAGACATTCCCGCTGCGTTCCAAACTGTTTCATAAGTATCATCTTCATGAAAAATAAAGTCATGCTCTTCAGATTTTTTTTTAAGAAGTAAAGATAAGATTGATTGGTCGTGTCTATTTTCTATAAAAATAGGATCATTATTTATTTTTGATGAACTATCATCTAAAAATTTTCCACCATCCTCAACACAAAAATTCATCCAATTCCGAACAATTTCACGCATCATGTTAGTATTTTTTATAAAGAAGATTCCAGATATAACTTGTCTCGTCATTAAATACTTATCATCATCACCCATAATGTGGCGATAGGTATCCATTTTTGTCCATTGAATTTCTGGAAGATCTAAGGTAAAAAATACTCCTTCAGTATCTAAACACTCTTGATAATATTGATTTAATTTTTTTAATCCATTTTTGTTTAGTTCGCAACCAGAATCTACGTAAAGAAGAACATGATCTTGTGGAATTGATTCCAGTGCCTTCAAAATAAAATGAGGTTTACATGCATAATAACCATAATACTTTTGAGGCATTCCTAATCTAGGACGCATCATTGGTTTTGCATATGTTTCCCAAAAAGAATTATTTTCTAGATCTGATTCACCAAATTCTAAAATAGATTCAAAAACTCCAAAATTTTTTGCTTGGTTTTTTATTCTATTTTTACCTATAGTAAAATTATTATCTCCAAAAAAAGTTAAATGTAACCTCATACAAAAAATGTATTTAATATTTTTAATTATAACAAAAAAGGTGGGTTTATGCAACCCACCTCTGTAACTCAGGCTCGCCAAGTTATTATTTTTACTGGGTAATAACTAAGTCCCAGGCGGGAGAGAGTCCCATCCGCACCAATTGCTCTTTAAAGGAAGCAATAAACCTTAGAGGGTCCTTTTTGAGGCTCCACCACTTAGTTTTATGAAACTAAGAAAAGTTGGGTTAACTTTGATATCTCGGTAATACCAAAGAATACTATTAGAAATAGTACATCCCAAAGTTTAAGTTTGATAGCAAAAGGAATGCCGAGTAGTCCCCCGATAAACTTGATTGCTAGACCAAACTTAAAATCTCCCCACAACATAACTTGATAACCAAGCATTAGGAGAATATTCCCAAGATATCTTAGGATACTTGTTTTAGACATAAGGGGTTTTCATCACCGACCAGTGCTGTTTAAGTCCATCCGTGACTAAGAAAGACGTTTAATATCTTCCTCCAACTGACGCAACAAACCTTTTGTAGTATATGCTCCAGTTTCTTGTTTACGACGCTCCATTTCCTCCTCAATCTTTTGAGTGATGGAAGCATGGCGACGGATTTCTCCACCCATCGACATTTGGTTTTTTGTTTGTTGCATACAGAACTGAAGTTGCATCAGTTCCATATCATCAAAGTACATTTGGTTCTTCATCATCTTTTACATAACAAGGGACACGATCTGGATCTAACCAGCAGGTGTAAGAAAAGTCTTCCATAGCAGTCATCAGTTGCATCTCGTTATCGCAGAGATACATATCACGATAGCGACCAGTATAGGAATCTACTTTCTGAATACGACAATCAGGTTTTCCATTGATTTCCAAAGTACCAACCTGAATATAGCGATAGGGAAACCGCTCCATAAGAACGGTTGGTTTTCTCACCACATTCATCCTGCAACCTCAACAGACTCAAGATCGCTGGCGACATACTCCATAAGCATTTCGTAGTCGTCAAGGGGGTCACCAGAAAATACCACGCCTTCATTTTCATAGAAGCGGCGCACCTTTTTATAAAGTTTCGGATTCTTTACATCAAGGTAGATTTCCCCGTTAGCAGCAAGTTGAAGAGTGCTAACATCCTTTTTGAACTTTTGAATCAGAGACATTGTTGTGTTTGAATACCTGAATA
>Ga0194115_10002214_pt1 | contig 23404 bp, 11 predicted proteins | sample TA2MahsurfametaG_3_FD_148656 | JGI IMG/M metagenome (GOLD analysis project Ga0194115, IMG submission 148656) | Freshwater microbial communities from Lake Tanganyika, Tanzania - TA2015002 Mahale S4 surface | ecosystem: Environmental > Aquatic > Freshwater > Lake | place: Tanzania: Lake... | reverse complement strand
ATTTCATTTTCAAACATTTTCATGAGTAAATATAATAACACTATTATTTACTTTTTGTTCCTGTATAGTGTAGGTAGAATTTTAGTCTAGCTCTTTTCATGATGAATCTGCTTGCGAATTTATAAAATCGATCTTGTTAGATGAACTATTATCGTAAAATAAACTGAAACTTCGGATTCAATTATGTGCGTCTATCTTGCGAAATAAGTATCTACAGTTGAGAACCATATGGTTAGTGTGTAAGTGACAACGGTAAGAATCAGCATGATAACTTCAATAGAATTTTATTCATCGACTAATTTTTTCAATTTGCTAAACTAAAAAGAATTCTTGTTTTGCCATTCCTCTTAGAAATCGTATTCATTTTTATACTGTATGGAAAAATTCTTTCCGTAATAGTTAACAAATGCTTCTTTTATTTTGTTGTACTTATTCTTTCCAAGAAATTTACTCAGCAGATTTGCCATCTATATTGATTATCTCTAAGGTTCTGGCTATGTTTTGCCCTCTTTTATTGAGTTTATTTATTTTCTTTTCTTTTGAGTCTTCTTTTGTTTTATCTACTTTAACTACCTCTTTAAACTTGTGATTTTCATATTTAAATTTAAACAAAATTAAAAAATAACCTACACAGTAAGAATTTATTAATTGCTAAATTGAGCTGTGAAATTTAGTTTAAAGTCCAGATAGTCGAAATAAAATAGTTCTGATATTGAAAAAACAGTTTATTGTAAATTTATTAGAAATATCAAATATTAAATGTGCATATTAAGCTATTTATACTGTTTTATTTGATTTTGAATGATTTGAAAGAGTTGAGGTTTATGTATATCTATCACTTAATAATAAATGATAATTAAAAAATATATATATTTATGATTCATTTGTTCTAATTTAAACCTCCAATAACCCATCTGTCCTTCCCAAGATCTATTAAAAATAGTCTACCCCCTTTACCTTACTTTGTCTATATCTCTACTATTTGACCCTTGCCAGAAGATTGCTGAGCCATTATGTTTTAAATCTATACGGATCTCGATTCAGTATTGCTATCCAGTATATAATAGTTTGGCTGATCAACATTTTTTAAAATTGATAACCATTACTCTTTAGTTTTGCTTTCAAATCCCACTTTTGTATCTTTGAGTATGTCTTTAACATTATCTTTATTTGCGAAGAATACATCAATATTCATTTAACTTTGGCTCTGATCTTATAAAATAGTAATGATTTTACTCAGTAACTCATCTATTTGAGTCTTGATCTGTTTTTTTCTAACTTATTTCTGCCTTTGTTTTGACAAGTGCATTTGCATTCTGCTTTTGAATTAGTTGTTTCTGAACTAGCCTTACCATACCCGACCTTTTTCATCTTTGTAAGATCCATAACCTTATATTTTATGATTTTTCCATTATCCGTCGTACAAAGTTCCATTGCCGAATTCCATCTTTCCCTTCCCTTAGTGTTTATTGTCATGCCATTCTCCAGTATAAACATCTCCATTTGCATATGTGTAAATACCAAAGCCTTACATCTTATCACTGGCCCAGTTTCCTTCGTATGATTATTATTGTCTGAAGCCTTATATAAAATTCGATAAGATCAGCTTTCCATGCCCTTGTTTAATCTTTTCATTATCAATTATTCGCCAATTTCCTTCGTAAATATTACCGTTCAAATATTAAAATCTGCCGAAGCCTGTTAAGGTATGTTAGGGCGGTGGGGCTTAAGGCTATTTGGGAGCCTCTTAAACAACATTCTTAGCTTATTTCTTTGGTCCCATTAATATAACTTAGTTTATAAATATATGATCAAATTAGTTATTAATATAAACTTATTTTCATAGATGACAAATGATTTGGATTATTTAATTGATGGATCATTTTTCAAAGATGCTGCTGTTGCTTTGAATAACACTCAAAAGTGAATCCTTAATGGCTAAACTTTTGTTCAAAACTTAAATCTACTGTCTCAAGTTATCGTTTTCATTCTACAAACTAATAAATTGCTCAGTTATCTTCTTGTCTTTTTCAGCTAACAAAGCTTTCATTCTTCCTTGTATTTCTTCAGCTAAAAGTTATTACTTTTTCTAGTAATATTACCTCAGCTAAGCCACTCTGTTTTCGTGATCAGTTCGGATATCAGACAGCTATTATTCCTTCGATCTCTATAAACTTTTGAACTTGTTGAGCCATTATCTTTCCATGTTGAATACTTTTTACTCATTATCCTCTTATTTCCTTTCATATAATCTCTTTTCTATGTCGATCTGATATAGGGCTTATTCATAATCCTTTTGAAGTTATTTGATCTTGCGCTATGCTTCGTCCAGCTATGTTCGATGTCCAAGAATTATGCCCTGATTGTTTTCATGTTTATAACTTTAGAAATTGCTGATGATGTTGTGCTTTTCTTACTAGATTTCTCTCATCTTAACTTGTTTGTCCTGCTCAGACCACTCGTATCTCTATTTCCATCTCACCAGTTATCTGTTTAATCTCTAGTTTTCCTGCTACAAGAAGTTCTGCCTTATCAGAATCTCTTAAATTTCTTCTTCTTTTTATTCCAACTGACTCTGCATTTTAGTCATTTATAAGTTATAGTTCGACAGTAATAATTTCAACTATTTCTCTTTGGCCTACCAGACTCTTTTTTCATCAACTTTGTCCCCGTTCACACCTTTTAAGGCATTGTTCAGTTTCTGGTTAACAATATTCAACTCTTCATTTTGTCTTGTTAATTTGAAGACCTAGTTCTATATTGTTTCCTTCTCTTGCTATTTCATTTTTAGCCTTTAAATATATTCCTTGAGCTGAATCTTCAAGTCCTCGATCTTGATCTTAGATTTTGATTCTGATAGCTTTAATAGTTCATTAGTTTATGTGAGGAAATGAATCCTTTATTATTGCTTTTGATTCATCACCCTATCTTTCTGAATCTAAAAGCTTGATTCTTGCTACTTCGATCTAAAATCTTTCAGCCTGTCTTTGAGCTTTCTCGACATAAAAGAAAATAAATTTGTCTAGTTTGTTATCTCATTTATCTCACTCAAATCCTATTTTTTAAAGCCAAATTATTGTAACAGACCTATAATTTGGAGCTTTGTTTTGAAAAATATCTATTAATTCTTTATTTTAAGCAGTTTTTATAGTCTTTCAGTCTTAATGTCCGAGGTTTCTTTGATGTTTTGCAGCTAAATTTACAGCTCTTCTGAACTCAGATGTTTTCTCAACTTTTATATCAAGTTTTAACATTTACCTGTCAGTTATCTGATTTTGATTTATTTGAATTAGTTTTATTTTCTCAAAATTTATATTGTCCTAGTAGACTATCCTTTCAATAAGACAGAAGCTCTTACTTTTTCCTGAGTCTATTTGTTGTTGATAAAAGTTCTGCTTGTTGAAGGTATCTATGTATTAAACACATTTAGTGATTTAACACGGCTCAATTCGTTTCCTCCCTATATTTGGCTCTTGAATCCGTTTGAAGTAAAGGAAATCTTTGGGTCATTATTTTTGGGTGTTTAAACATATTATGACTTTTTTTAAGCTTCAGCCAAATTAATTTTTTCTTTGCTATCTGAATAAATCTGTCGGATTTGAGCCCGGTACAGAGCCTCGATCGAGTTGAGTTTGTCTTGGCGAGATTCTGTGGGATTGATCGAGCTTTGCCTTTGTAGCTTTTTGCTATCTCTATCTTGTTCTGACATAAATTCGTAAATATAAATAAATTTATGAACTATTTTGGTGCTGAACCATATAATTTGAAATAAAAATGAAATAATTGAAAATCAAAATAGAATCATAAATCAAAATACGATCATTTATCAAGCTTTTTACCATATATGCCATGAATATCTTCATGCTTCTTATTTAAATGGGCAACTGTCTTTTTGAAAACATTATCGTGAGTTTTTGTAGTAGCGTTGTAGAGATTGAGCTTCAAATCAAGTCTCAAGTGATGAATCGGTGGAAGGGAGCTTATCTCATCCTGGTTCGATACTTCTTATTTCTTCTTCTTCTTGTGTTTGATGCTTTTCTAAACCGATTACGATTACAGTTCTTTTCCTATCGAGTGCGAATGAGGAATCCCAAAAATAGTTGATCTGAAGTTCGACTGAGTCATGTTGCCTATGTCTGCAAAATATTCATGATTCAATGCCTATTTAGCAGTTATTCTTTCACTAGGATCGTAAGCTAATAGCTTGTACAATAGATCTATAAGCTATTTTTGAGAGTTAGGCAAAAGTTTTTCAAAGCCACCGCCTTTTTTTGGTGCAAAGTTGAACTAGTTTTGGCTCATATGGGTTGCTCTTGATTTGAATAATTCTATTAAAGCTGGTTTTGGTGTTCCTAGAACTTTATTAATTTTATGTATTTGATCTAGTTATCCCTTTCCGTTGAATAATGGATACTTAGCGATCATTTAGAACAGTACGCATCCGTATCCCCATATGTCCATTTTAGCATCATAATAACCATCTGTCATCAAACACTAGGGTGCTCGATACCATCTTGTGGAAATATACTAAGTATGAGGTTGTTTAGAGTATACTCCTTTGCAGGAGCCAAAGTCTGCCAGTTTGATAGTATCACTTGTAATCAAAACATTTTAGGGCTTTATGTCTCGATGGAAAATTCCTTTACTGTGAATATACTCTATCGATTTCAGCAGCTGATGCATATAAACCTTTATTTTGCTTGGGTGCATGTTATTATTTCTCACTAAAAATTCATACATGTTCTGCTCCATCAACTAAAATACGAGAGACAAGTTTCCTGTTTGCTAGACGTAGAGGACTTAGATTAGTTTAATTATGTACTCATGAGGGGATAACAATTTGAGCGCTTGAATTTACTTCAATTTTTTTACTTTCTAAATATTCTCGTATCTCTTTTTCATACATTTTATCGCGACTCTTTTTCGTGTCTTTACATGTTAAGCCATAAACACTTATGAAAATGTTCCTTAGCCTTTTTTTCCAAGCAGTACATACTGATCCATAAGATAATTGTTTTAATTTTATTATATTTGCCTTTAATCTATAAAAACTCTCACAAAATCTAAAAGACACAGAAATTTTTTTTAAAAAGTGAAGATACTTTATTTGGAATTAAGATGATGATAAGGAATATTTCTTTTCTGAATGAAGTGATATATTTTTAATAATTATTGTTTAATATTGATTGATATTTATAATAAAGTTACATAATTAATATTCAAACATGGAGAGCGACTAATTGGTAACAAAATGGCTTTAGAACATTAGATCCTCATAAAAGAATGTACCAAGTTAGCTATTTAGGATTCAAGTAATAGTTTGTACTCACATTTATCCAGACTTCTAAACTAACTTTAACCATTCTCCAATGATAAAATTTCACCAATAACCAACTTGTAATACATATCTTAGTATTTCAAAAAGTTCTCGTTGAAATACAAACCGCCATTGAATGAAAATTAAGTAAATAATAATTTATGAAGTTATTACAGTTCATTAACAAACAAAACATTTTACCACATTGGGTTCAACAGGAAGAAAAATTGCTGAAAAATAATAATAAATAAACTAATGAACGAAATGTTTAAAACTTTTAAACAAATTCATAAAGATTGTTCAGTAAGGTTGGAGTCGGATTCGGTAGATAAGAATCTTTAAGAATATATTCAGCCCTTAAACACTTGGCTTTTAGACATAAGACCAAAAGACTAAGGTTTTGGGGGAAGATTTTGACAAGAAGTGGAGATTATTTGATTGTTGAAGGAATAACAAAAAATAGTAATTCAGGATAAGCTACAGCAGGAATGGAAAAACTTGGATAAGGAGCAAATTATAATACTTATTGGGTCTCTCACTCTGCCTGTAATGCTTCAAATATTATAGTTTCTGATAACTGGACTGAACTTCCCTTGATAAGTTCCTAACAATTGAGAGCATCCAAGCTCATAAAATTTGTATTTACTGGATAGCTCTAATCGCAAGTTTTGTCGAGCCCTCCGTTTCCTGGAGAGTAAAGGCACTTGTTAAAGGCGCAAATCGTAAGGATAACTCACAACTGCTAAATTGTGCCAAAAGGACTATATTCTCCGCTTTAATAAAATCAAGACTAGATAGATTTTTCAGAATAGTTCAAGATGGCTGACTTTGCCGAACTATCAAATCTATAAAATTGGGTGCATTTGAACCCCTATCTCTTGAAAGTAATTATAAAATAATTGAGTTGGGAAGATCTTCGTACTATGTGAATCCAAACCTGACGTAGGAACAGAAATAATAAGCCTTAGCTAAACTTGCCTAATCTGATCCAAAGATCGAAAGATTAAAAGCTATCAATTAAGATAAAGGTACTCTTGAATTTATCTAGGACTATAAAAGTTTGGACTAGAAGGTTGCTGGAGCGCAAGAGTTCACGGGAGCAATCAACTTTTCAATAACACTGGAAAATAATAAGGAACAACCAGTTGTTATGCTGTTGTATCGCTTAAAAATCCTCATTGGCCTGGCTGGATAACTGTCGCTTCTGGAAAATAATTTGGATCAATTTATATTGGTTTGGGCTTGAAGTTTTCGCAGCCCTCATTTTATCCATTGAGCCCTGAAGACATTGGTGTTTAGGCTGAATAAAATGACGAAGTTTATGAGCCGAATCCAAAAGATCCTCCAGATGAGTTATAACCCGATTCAGATGATGAAAACAAAAAGCCAGAATAATGATTGGATATTATGTTATTCTTCAAATGAATGATTCAATATTATGTTATTCTCGAATGACTCATAATACTAAAACTACTTTTCTAATAAAGGAATCGTTGATTTATCTACCTTTGATACTCTTACTTTTGATTTTGTAATTTAATTAAATAAGTCTAGAATTGATTTCAAAATAATATCATTTTTAACGAATATAGATTAAAATATTCTTGATATGATTCTTGTTTATGATTATTTAATACAACTGATGTCGGTTATATTTTTGATCATGAGTTTTCTAGATTTATTACTTGTCAAAGATTTATAGATATATAGATTACATAGAAAAAATATAATCAATATAATAATTTTGCCTGTTTCAATGATACATTCCTCTGCTGACCAAAAAATAGCCCATCGAAGGTCTTTTGATGCCAAATCTTAAACATCCACTGAGGGTTAAGAGTTTTAGTATACTAATGCCAGCATCATCTAAACTGATGCGCCCCAGTAATTCAAGCCTGCGTCTTCAAAAACAAAGACTTCGCTTTGCAAAAACTATATAGAGAAGAATTATTGTCCTTACGGCCAGAAATGCCAGTTTGCCCATGGAGCTCATGAGTTAAGAATCAATATGTAGTATAACAAGTCTTACAAAACGAAAGAGTGTCATGCGTTTACGAAGAAAGGATGCTGTCACTTTGGCGAAAGGTGCAACTTCATCCATTAAAGAGCGATTTAATCCGTGGATTAGCGATCAAAATGGGATTTGATATATGCCAATCATCGACAGACATTGGTGTAGATCAAACAGGATAATCAATAATCTAGGCTGTTGAGTCTTTTGAGGCAATGAAGCCTCATTTAATTAATTGATATTTATGTTTTTGTCATGTTATTTCGAATAAATACTAACATCATTCTCTTTGCAAATCATACTGAAAACGACAAAAAACAAAGGTTTTTTGATTTGGCACTTAAAAATGTAAAAACAGTGCTTTAGAACTTCAAGCAGGTTTAGATCGACTGCGATTTTTATAAAATATATTTAAGATAAACAGCCTTATTATCGTAAAAGTATATAACAATTATTTAATCAGACTGATTACATAATGATAAATCATTCAAAATTATTAATAAATTGAAAATGGGAAATGAAAATAACTGCCAAAGTTTTTGTTAAACTTTAATTAAGTAAAATCCTAGATAGAGGTTCAAGGCTGATTCAGGAATTGCATAGGAAAAGACTACTTTTAAACGGTATTTGTATCGCAAACTAGAAAATTTACTTAAAAGTATGAATAAGAACAGCAAGGAGACTATCTTTACTAGTTGATCAAAAAATAGATCTTGGACGATCATAAAGAGGAACTACCTTTAGTAACTTTTGAGTCGGGGTGCACCTACAAAGGAGAGTGGGTCTATGGATAGAGATAAGGCAAAGGACTACAGGTGTTTCCCAATAATAGTCGTTACGACGGTTAGTGGAAAGACAATAAAATAAACGGCAAAGGCAAAATAATTTACAACGACGGTGATTAATACGAAGGATAATGGATCGACGATAAAGCTAATGGTTTTGGAGTATATCTTCACCACAATGGTGCGATGCACGAGGGTTACTGGACTGATAACTTTCAAAATGGAACAGGAACTTAATCTTGGCCTGATGGCAGCAAGTATGAAGGGTAGTATAAGTAAGGTAAAAAACATGGCAAAGGCCTGTATCTATGGGCTGATAAGAGTTACTTTAAAGGAGATTGGTACGAAAATCAAATAGACGGTTTCGGCTAATACGTGTGGAGCAACAATCGAAAGTATATCGGATAATGGAAATTGAACAAAATGAACGGAAAAGGTATTTATACTTGGTAGGACGGCAGAAAATATTAAGGAAGCTATCATAATGATAAGAAACATGGCAACGGAAAGTATACGTGGCCTGACGGTAAAGTATTTACAGGATAATGGATAAAGGGCAAAAGATAAGGTAAGGGCAAGTTGGTAAATAAATTTGGCTAGGCCAAGTAAGGATTCTGGAAAAACGACAAAAGATTATTTTGGGCCGGCTAAGAATCTGAATAAAATCCCTATATATAAAATTAGTTTAAGAATCAAGAAGGACATAAAAATCTTAATTTGAATAGATAAAAAAGGACTGTAAAAATATTTAATTCGTAAAAAGATGAGAAAAAAGCGTGATTTTGAGAATAATAAATCTTAAAATCTATCAAGTAAATGAATGATATGCAGAAGTGGACCGAGCTTTATTGTTTAAAGTCTACCTAAGTTTGTTCTTTTTTAGTTGATCCATAAGCCTTGGAAAGTTGAATTTAGTGCCGTTTTTTGAACTTTTTTGAGTAATCATAAACTAGTCTATCTTTTTGATCATCTAAAAGTTCTTCTGGAAAACCTTGCCGTCGTTGACTAAACTTTTAACAACCTTTCTGTTCATGTCCTTTTACTGCCTGACTAAATAGCCGATCTTCATTTTTAAGTCATCGACGTTGTTGGATTCATAGTGCAAAAGTTATTCCAAGGAATCGCTCTACTGATTGTTGTATAGGGACAAAGATTGCTGTCGGCCAGCTGTGCTCTTGAACTGTTGATCATTGGCTGTCAAAAAAGGTGTTTAGTCTGATAAGTTTTTGTCTTAAAATTATTACTATGGTTTATCTGCAGGCAGTGGTGCCTTTTTCATCGAGTAAAACAAATCCACTATTTATTTACTAGTTTACTGCACGATCTAGACTAGATTTACTTTTTTATATTTGCCATTCATTATGACTTTCGATATTTTTGACCTGAGCTCTTTGTCTTTTTCACTTGCGTCTGAAAAATATACAATGTTTTGCCAAAGTTTTTTTCCATCTTAAAAGTTTATCAAAAATTAAGCTATGTTAGGGTTTGGACATTTTAAAGAATTACACAGTATTTTACCTGAGCCATTTGACTGTAACTATATATAGACTGGAGCATTGCAGCATTTAGTGAATGGAATCGTCTCAGAATCTATGTTATTTTTTTATTACCAGAAAAGAACACGTAGAAGCTGCCTGTCACTGTATTTTAGCCTATGAGTATGTTGAAAATATAAAATGTTATTTCGTTGAAGAGATTGCTTATAATTTGAAATATTAAGGGCGTTCTATCGTCGCTTGGCGGCAGGGCTCGAACATCATTGGGAAAAACAAACTACTTGAGTATGTTCCTCATGGTTGCTGAATAAAAGATTGGCTACTTTTTTTGAAGTAGATGGCAGGAAAAACTGCGGATTACATTAAGACTATTTACTCTCCTTTGCTTTGGGAAGGGATCACCTTGTTACGCATCTTCCTGTTGATGTTGATCTTGCTCTTAGGCAACTTAATAAACTCATAGTTACTATTTCTATCTCTCGGGCTATCTAAAGTTCATGATCTTTTTCATGACTATTGGTTTTGCCTGCGTGGACTCTACCCCTCATAATACTGCCTAAGCCCTACGATGTGGTCTTCTACTGTCTTTGTAAAAGGCGATTTACTTAGCAATTTTGGAATGAATAGTAGTCTGAATATAGCTGGTCATAAATGTATATTAATATTATTGCCAATCAGTTCCAGAAATAACTTACGGCCTATTCGAACAAATAAAAAATCGACCAATTATCGAGGCAAAAACTTAAAAAAAATACATATTTGCCGTCTATTTCATAACTATTTAGTTCAATAAAAAGCGATGAATAATAATTTATAATTTGGCAAAAAATGACAAATGTCTTTACCTACGGAAGCCTCATGTACAAATAAGTGATGTTCAATTTAGTCAAATGCAAAGATTATAAATGTGAGAAGGGCGTTCTTCATAACTACTCTCGTAAGGGAGTCAAGGGTAAGCCGTACCCCGGAATTATGAAAGATCAGGGCAATAAAATAAATGGTGTTATGTATTATTAGTTGAACAAATAAGATATCGATATATTGCACTATTTTTAGGGCGATGAATACAAGCCAATTTAAGTTGAAATAGAGGTGGCTTAGAATCAAAATCGTAAGGCGGTAGCATATCTCTATGGGGACCCTAAAAATTTGACGAGTAGCTAATGGGACCAAAAGACATTCGAAATACATCACTTAAAGTCTTTTGCTCAAGACTATTCCCAAAGAAGCATTTGATATCGTTGTATTTATGTATTATCAGAACTATTAAGCAATATCATTAAATATCTTGCACTAATTATTTATTTTAAGTAACTGACTGATCGATATCAATAAATAATACTCTTAGCCTTTAATAATATTATTAAATGGGAAACAACATATGTCCAAACCGATAAATGACTCGCTAAGGCCAGGAGCTTTAATATCTATAAGTATTTAACGATGGATAGGGTGTAGATTCATCAAGGAAGAAACAATAGATAAAAGATAGCTTGCTATCAGATGGATCAAACATAGGATTGATCCATAAAAATATTTTAAAAAACCATTAGAAAAATTCTGCTAAGAATGGATAACATGATGACTGTAAAAGAAACTTGTTTGATGATAAATAATTTTGTGAAAAAGATACGAATGTGCAGTAATTTCTTTAGGAATAAATCATATTTTAGGATGGAACTAGATATATTGGATTCACAAAATAGTAATTGCCTCATGGCAAAGGGTAAGAGTATAATGCTAATGGCGACCATTACAAAGGATAGTTTTTGAACGGTTTTAAGAATGGTTTCGGAGTATACTAATTCGGTAGTTCGGAGCGGTATGAAGGCCAATTTGTTGATAATTAAATGAGCGGAAAAGGTATTTATCACTATAGTAATGGAGATAAGTACGAAGGCTAGTTCCTGAGGAACAAGAGACACGGGAAAGGGATTTACGAACTGAAACAGCCCAACAAGTAAAAGCTTTTAATGTTCTAAGGATCGTACATCGATGACTTAAGGGATGGAAAAGGTAAGCTTATTTGCCTTGGCAGTATAATTTAAGGGATTTGGGAGAAAGGAGTATATATACGTGAAAACTAATTATATACGGCTTGATTTTTTTAATATAATATATAAACTCTTTTTTTAATTATTCTGATTATATGATATCTATGAAAAAATCACAAAAAATCACAAATGGTGTAATAATAGTACATTTTGACTTCATTTCAAAGAATAGAATATTTCCAGGCATCTATAATTGAACCAGATCATTTTTAAATGTACTTTTGATAGTTGGCCTCAGCGTAAAAAATATTTCAATATTACTTTGCGCTGATAATATCATCAAAGTACTAAAAAGCTTTGATTTATATGAAAAAACATGAAAAATATTTGATTGATTTACTATTTGGAATCCATAATATTTATTTTTACCCAGTTTTTCAAAATAATTTTATTATCAGCTTTGCAAAAAAACTAATAAAATTCAAGTAATAATGAATGAAAAAGAATTATCCTTTTCCTTTATATCATTTTTGAGTATTTAAGCTGTTCAATAATTGAAATAACATATTTTAAGACCTTAATAATTGTTTTTATAATACTAATACTCCATGAAGAGAAATGTTTACTCAAACCACAGGGAAAACTCTCCCGATTACTACAGGCAATCCTTGGCCATTCTGCCTTCATAGTTACTAAGAAACTCTTTCAATGATTCTTCTAAAGCTCCTTAGTTGTACAGATAAAGCTACTGTCCGGTTTCAAGACCCCGATAAACTAACGCTTCTACTATCAGCCTGAAAAAAAGAACTGAACCAATTACTCGTTAGTTGAAGAATAATACTTTCAACAACTTAAAATCAACACTGGGTGACTTGTAAAGAAAGATTAATTTCGCAAAACATAAGTTAAATTCATACAAAAACATCCTTGAAGAACAGGACTACATTTAAATAAATAATAAGATCGATGAAATCTAGGAGTATAACTAAAAGGATTAATCAATTTTCAGCCTAGAAAGCACAATAGTAGAAACCCAGGCTAAAATACTTTTCTAAAGAAGGCACAATTCTGGCCAGAGGCTTATTACATCTAAGACCTATTATCTGAATCACCTAGTTGAGGCAATATAAGGTCTTGATAACAGGGCTCTAGAACACCTGATTCTTTCTTTGAAAGGATTTCAAAATCGGCATAAAATAACTTCACCCTCATTTTCTTAAATAGAAGAAAAAAAAGTTTTTTTATCGCAAAAGAAGTAGCATATCGGAAAAAAAACTTTAGTTCTTGACATAGACTAAACACTGATTCGTTGCTAGTAACAAAAGCCTTCTTCTTACGATTTATAGATCCCTGTAGAGGTTGAATCAGGAGCTCGGGTGAAGGCTTACATTACGATCCGGCCTTATGCCATTAGTTTTTTGAAAAGAATGTCAAAATATTACGAAATTATAGCTTTTACTGCAAGTCACTAATCTTATGCTGATGTAGTCCTCAACGAAATTGATCCAGACAAAGAATTCATCCAGCATAGACTCTATCGTAAAAACTGCATCGAGATTTATCCGAATATTTTTGCAAAAGATTTAAGAATTATAAACAGAGATCTAAATAGTATAGTGCTTGTTGATAATGCACCATATTCTTATATCTTTCAACTTTAGAACGGAATCCCTATTCTACCTTACTATAGTGGACAAGATAATGAGCTTCTTTTGCTCTAGAAATATCTGTAGGAAATGCATAAATGTAGCGATGTCAGGTAGCACAACAAAAAATATTTCAAGTTACACAAATACGGGGACTATAAAGACTTAGAAACATTAGTCGAGAAGCTTTTTGTTAGTTGATTGATCGAATTTTACTTATTTTCATATTTTTTTATGATTGATTATTTTGAATAAATCATATAGATCAATATTTATTATTTTAAAACTTACTTTGGCTGGATATAAATGAGCAAAGGAACGCCTTTGAATAAAGCACTTACACAGTGGTAAGAAAAAAATGGAAAGTCTGCGGCTTAAGCTGAGGAAATCAAGCTTATTTTTCTGGTAATGCCTGAAATATTCAGAATCCACCGATTGATAAGTTGTAAACAAGTGTTTTGAGCACACTTTCAAGAGTCGAAAAATTATCTATTTCATCTAACAGCATAGATAAAATTGTAAATTTCCCTCCTCTCAAATTCATCACCAGACTATCTTTGGCTCGAAACCAGATCAAAAAAATCTCGGGACTATAAGAAATAGCCGGAACTTTGAAGGAATTGTGGCTCTCATATAACCAAATTTAAAAACTTGAAGGTCTATCTATGTGCATGAAGCTCACAACTTTGTTTATCGGAAGTAAATTTTATTCGATGTAGACAACAGAATAAAAAGTTGGGACGAGCTGGATAAGCTAAGATAACTGCCTGAATTTGAAAACACTTTGCTTGTAGGCAACCCATTTTACTAAATTTTGAAGGACGATGCCAAGTATTATGCTTTGAAGAAAGTTCCTAACTTAAAAAATATTGATGGAAACATCGTACAGGCTCAATTCACCAAGAAAAGTCAAGAATTTCCTGACGTCTTCCCTCCAGCAATCAAATGATTCAGATAAAAATATATTATCTAAAAAGACTAATTCTATCAAAATTTGACTCGGTATTTCATTTAGTTCGGTTTGAAAAATCTGATAATTAACTCATATCTCATGAATCTATTTATGAATATATATTTGATTTGAATCAATAATAGTATTTTCTTATTAAATTAAATCGATAATAATGAGCAAAAACCTGGGTTAGATATTATGTCAAAAAAAATCTATAAAATAATACGATTCCATAAATGTAAACCCTCTAAAATAGTTAAATAATAATATTCATATCAAAAATAAAAATGATCTATCTTTTTCTCCGCTCCATAATGATCGAAGTAAAACTAGTTATCCAAACACAGCAGCAAATTCAAACAATAAATCTCATTAGTATTAGTAATATCAAGAAATTCCCTTGACATATAGTAACACCACATAATTTGTTGCCATAGAAGATCACACTGCATAATTAAAAAAATTCACTTTTCTTTTTTCATCGAAATAAAATATAAAAAATCATATTTCCCAGAGTTTATTGTTGCATAAATATGATCATTCAATATCAGAGCAAATCGGTGGCATATTAAGTCATTCTTTTTCAGAATATATAAGGCTATCTTATGATCTTTACGACAAAATTTCAAAAAAATAAATCAAATTAATTAATCCAAATAAAGCAAATCATCCCGAATAAAATAGAAAATAAGGGAGAGAATAAAATATTCTATGTAAAAGCAGTGATAATAAATGGATTTTTCTACTAATCAAAAAGATTTAATCTTAAATTTATCAACTCAACCAAAAATTTATTTGCTTTTAGTCTACAATATATAAAAAACTTGGTACTTTTCAAGATTCTTTGATAAATATAACTCTTATTAGAAACCATTTGTTGCAGGATAAAATAGGTGATAAATTTTGGTAATAGAAATACAGAGTATTAGAAAAATAGAATAAGAAATTGATAAATTTAATTAAAGAAAAGTAATAAATAATTGAATAATACTCTAAAGAGCTTAAAAAGATGTAAAATAATGCGAAGGATCAATAGAATATATGTTTAAAGAAAAGATTGGCCGATGTAAATAAATAATTAGAATAAAATAAAACGTTATACGACAATTTGATTCAAAAAACTTTGAATTTATAAAAATAGCTATTCATGTTTTCCAATGATATCAATGAAGAAAGACGATATTCTGATTCTAATTAGAGTTTTTAGATTGTATAAAAATCTTTTATACATTTTTTAGGCGATAATTCTGGAGTTACACCTTCTCAAAGTTGATCATGATATATGAAAGATTTATCCATTTAATAAACAAAATTATTTAAAAGATGAAAATAAATGAATCAATTCGACTCTATCATGGTTCAAGAACACTAAAAAGACATCGATTCTCATAGCTTTCCTCTCGATTTAAAAAATTTCCAGAATAATTTGATTCCGGAGAATAGTCAAAGTTTAGTCTGTTTTTCAGTGATTTAGTTTAGAATATATTCAAAAAGGCATTATTTGATGCTTCAAAAGAACTAGGAGTCTATAGATTTTATAGAGGATTGTTTTATCTAAAGTTAAATTTATTGGGCGAGGGTTATTAGAATGCTTACTTTTAGCTAGATTGATGATCGAAATCATCCAATTCGTGAAAAGATTTGCATATTAAAGACAATTTACTCTTTTTTACATTTTTATCACAAGAAAGATTGTCATTTTTTGACAAATCCTTCTATGAAAATTAAATAGCTTATATATTTGAGCGAAGAGATTTATTACTTTTTGTTTAAATTCCCTAAGGAATCAAGTTATAATGCATCGAATTCTGTCTAGACCATTGAAAACTTTCATGATAGAGATGTAAATTTTGATTGTAAGACTTTAATTACGTTTTAATAAGTTTGATTTGTTAGTCGTTTTTTTATCTATTGGCCTTTGTCAACAGCTCGATAAGTTCTATTTTATTCACATTTTTACCCTAAAACCTTCGAAAAGAAATGATTTATAGATTTTCTTCCTTGATAAACCTGAAAAGCTCATAATCCTGTAGAGTTATTTACCTTACATTGCTTACACCAACAATCTTTTTCAGGTGGGTCTTTATCGAGCTAAACTTTTCAACTAATATATTGTTTATCTTGCTTTTCTTGCTTTTTTACATCAAAATTACATATTTTTGTTATCTAATTCCCTAAGGATGTCCTAGGAATTTTTCCCTTCTTAAAATTATTTGTATACCCTATACTTGATAGCTCTTAAGTCTTAACATTTAAGTGTTTGCTTTTCAAGTAATCTTCGATATCTTCCATAAATAAAGCTGTACTTGTCTTTATATTCCTTTAAAGTTCGTCTTGAACCTCGAGCTTGCATCATCTCCTATAGATCATTCCAGGCAGTTGGAGAAATCGAATCCTTGCTTTCTAGTAAATTTGTTAAGAATCTGATTTCCTAATTTTAATTCACTACGTACCCATTATTACCATTTAATAGTTTCAGTTTTTCTGAAGTTTGTCTTACTTGTACGCTTATTCATAAAGAAAAAATATAAAGCATTCCCTCTAAATTCTCAGCTTTTTCATGCTTTCATCATATTGTTATGGTTTTTGAATTTCTATCTTTGATCTTCTTCAATTTTTCTATAAAGTATATCTAAATTTTAATTTTTGGTATATTGGTAATTTTTTTTTTGCAAAGGTATATTGAATTATTTTTTTTGATGTAAATTAAATTTATATAATGGAGAAAATTTAGCACTTAAATCAATGATAATGCTAAAAAAAATGTCGTTCTATCCCATTATATCCAATCAAAATATGAATCTCGACTTTTTTTATACCATGTCCAAAAATTTACTAAAAAATTCATCTTTTTGATAAAAAAACACTATATTCTATATGATTTAACTGAATAAAGCTTCTATAGATGTTCAAAATATCACTTTTTTCTTTGTTCGAAGAATATTCTTGCTAAAAATAACGGCTTCTTAAAGCTTAAAATAAAGGGTTAAAATTCATTATTCACTACTATATAAGCAAATTATCATCAAAATACAAAATTTCAGTGCCTAAAAAATGATTTTATTGATGATTTAATCATTATTTTTGTATTTTACTTGCATAAATAAAACTGTTAATAAACTAAAATTTAAAAAAACCTAGTTTTGTAAAGTTTATGGATACAATAACAAAAATTTTACTTTATGATGACAAATTAACACCATCAGATCTTAATCATTATTGTTTATCTCAAATATTTTATCTAAAAATGGGTTAAATCATACGATTTTTCAAAGGGAGCTATAAATTATAATTAAAGATAAATATAAATTTTTTTTGATAATTAGGGAGTCATAAATTTTGATAATTAGGGAGTCATTTTGACATGAAATGTAAGGAATTTATTATGTAATGAGATTATCGTCTAAAGATAGTCAATTTAACACTATCGTAAACTAAAAAAAGTTGTATCTATGAATAAAAAATGAAAAATATAAATATCATATAGAACGCTATGATGGTTTGCAGTAGTCGAAATCAAGAAATTTGAATATCTATTATTCGCTATGAAACATGGGGATTTATCCTCCTTTCCAAATATATTTGATTCCATTTTTTTCCTTGGGCCTAAGGCCATGATCAGATAGAATTAGACCCTTATTATGAGCCTTTATTCGCATTTGTCTGTTAAAAAGATCACTGCCTGTAAAGTACATTAATGCGAAAGGGTACTGTTAGATCGGATAGTGTTTTATATCGATTCTATGATGTTTCTATTCATAAAAACATACTCCCATAAATGCAGAATGATTTTTGCCGTCATAAGCTCTAGGTTGAGCGAGAGTTTATGTTATAAAACCTATTTCCTAAAGCCACTTGACATAATTTCTAATTAGGTGAGTTTCTATAGATCCATCTTTTCTTGACAACAGAACATCAATGTCCCCACAAGTCTACTTTTATCGCCGATAAGAGCCTACGATTTCTATAAAATGTGTTTTATCAGAATGAACCATAGAAACAAAATTTTTCTTCAAAAGTTCATAGATCCTTGTTATTTTTTATCTAGGGATCCTGTTTTTGAACTATTAAAAGTACTTAAGCCCTACAGACATATTTTTCGAAATTAATTCAGGTCTTTTCCTTAAGTCTTATACAGTTTTGATGCCAATATCATAAAATTATTTTGCTTTTTTAGGTCCAACACCCCAGACTTGCTACAACTCCTTACATACGATATTCTACTATTTTCTACTATACTTAGTTAATTTCTCCATCGTTCCAGTCTATAATAATTATCTAGCTTTTTCTATCAATCCATTGGATAGTCCTTTGATTTATTTTAAATCCTATGGAGTCTTAATCTATTTCTGATGACTTTTGATGATTGCAACGGCCTTTACATATGTAAAGCTTCTAATATCCCCGTTTCTTTTGTAAATCTATTACAGTTACATGAATTTGTCACATATAAAATTGTTGTTCTTAAAGTTATGACTTGACAAATTCTTCGGGGGTTCAAACCAATTCGATCTTCTCTATCTTTTCTTTTACCAATAGGGCTGCTTTTCTATGATCTAGATCTTTTTTTCTTATGTTTTTTTTTCTTAGACCTTTTTTTCTTAGACCTTTTTTTCTTAGGTTTTTTTTTCTTAGGCCTTTGTTTCTTAGACCTTTTTTTCTTAGAGCTTTTTTTCTTAGACCTTAACTTATTCTAATTTTGGTTTTTATTCAATCTTTTTGAATCTATTTTTGTTAAAAGGTTATTTATGAAAAGGGCTCAATATATTTGTTTTTGGCTGAGGTTTTATAGTTTGAATCACGATTTATTATTTAATGTTTTCTATACTTTTAGAATTTATTTCCTTAGTGGTATTTTAAGATTCCTTTTGATTAACTAAAAGAGGATTTTTAATTGTATCTTTGTATTTTTATTTGATCTCTATAATTTCTTTTCTGAGTATTCCAATTTATTATCTATGTATTTATCTTTTATTTTATTGATCTTTTTATAAACTTTATACATTTTAACTTTATTGTGATTTGATCGGTAGAATTGGGCGGATCAAATTAGAATCAATCTTTTCAGCCTGAAGCCTTTACTTTGCTATCAACAACCTCTTCGATTAACTGTATAAGATAAATTCACTATTATCAAGTAAATATTTGCTGAAGTCCATCAACTTCAATCTCTTCAAACTGTCCAGGATAAAGTCATATCTTACTATCTTCTCAAATTTTATGAGGCCTTTTATTTATTGTTTTAGCCATTCAATGTTAGTCTTCTACGAAACCACTGTGAATTTTACATTCTATTCATTCATTTTCTTATCAAATTATACGATTAGACCGCCTTGCATGTATATACCTCGGACCAACTAGGTCATCTTTTAGGGATCAGGATCGTTGGGAGGATCTATGTAAGGAATGCAGAACGACAGATTAAAAAAGATGCCTTGGTTCAACTCTCCAGACTTTTTAGCAACTTACTTAATGTTCTTGAAAATAGTCAATTTCGATACTATTTTGACCTATTGATTGGCCTGTGGCATTGCAGCTTTTAAAGTTTTTAGGTGTTATAGAAGAGGCATATGATTCATCGCTAATCACAACACTTAATAAATTTTCATAAGCCTATATTTATATTTCGCATTTTTTTGGATCTGTATTAATATATCTGGAATAAATTTATATATATGACTATGAGCCAAATAAAGCTGAAGCGAATACATATATAAAAACTTGTCTTAGGATGTTTATTCATCAACTTTTTGAACAAAAAATCGATAGATTGAGATTAAGTTTGAACTAAAATCGAAAAAACTATTTTAATAAGTGGAATATCATAGAATAATAGTATAGAAATCACAAACGTTATAATTGAAAGACTTTATCCTTCGGCAATCTTTTTCTAAGGAAGCCTTATTCAAGCTACTCTTTAAAGAATTAAACATATTTTTCAAATTTTTATTTGTCTTTCAGCCGTTTTGATCTGATGTATTCGTTGACTTTTCCTTCGTTAATTTGCCTTAAAGTCTATTCTTTTAAATAGTTTCGGGCTGATCTTATCGTCTTTTCATCATAAATGCTTACTACTTTGTGAAATCCATATTCAATCCAGCCGTTTGAAGTGATTTTGTGCTCATTACTGTCTCCCAAAAGATAGTGCAATATTTTCTTTGTAGAAAATTTAGAAATTTTGAATATTTTCCATAATTTTGAGCCTGCAATTTGATAATCTTTCGAGGTTTCTGACTCTTACTTGATTTTTATACTGTGTTTCAAACAAACTGTAAGATGTTTTTGGAAATTATGAAACGACGAAGTATTAATTTTTGAGTGATTTTAGCTGAGATATTATTCGTGAGAAGAAGACTAAGAGCTATCTTTTTTGATTTCTATCAATTTGGGTCTGGCAGTTTAAGACTTCTACTATTCTTTAAGAATGAATTGATCTATGTACTTACTAGAATCGCCTCTTTGTAAGTAGGGCAGGCAATCAACTGAATCATTAAGAAGATTGATGTCTTGGTGCTGGACGTTGGTATTGTTTTCTTCAAAGAAAATGTTGTCCTATAGGTTATATGTCATAATATTGTTTATAATTATACTTTCTGATCTTAATGAACATAAATAGCATTTCTATATTTTCTGATGATTTCTTAATAGAAAATTTAAATCCTTAATTTTTAATTTTATAGCACTAAATCATTATCTGTAATTTCAATCCAGTTCTTCTCATCTATGAAACAATTTCTTCTTTAATTACTAGAATATAAGTCTTTAAAAATATCAAAAAAATGTAATTTTGTCTGAATCTATACTAAATAGAGTCTCTGTCATGATTTTCGACATTTCAATATGAGAAATGAATATAATTCTTAGTACTGAATTAAATTTTTCATTAAAATAAAATAATTATTTTTTATATCAAGATATGAGCAGAACACTCAACAAGACAGCAGTTACCCAGCGAACAGCACCGACCCCAGCCAACCAAAGAGCCCCAGTACAACAGGCAGTCTCTTGGAAGGACAGGCTTCTCCCTTAATAATACTAACAACTTCAAGCCGTCTTTAATGTTTTTGATTAGGATCAATCTGGATATATTGATCCCGAGGAAATCAATAAAATTTTGGAGTAATTGGGAGAGAGCAGAAAGAACTCTTTCAATTATAAGATTATTGTTGGTCTTAGAGCCAAAAACAAACCCATTGATTTCAATGAGTTTTTGGATGTAGTGTGTCCCAGAGTTGGCGATTTGAGATCGAAGTAAGGACTTAAGACTGTCTTCAAGCACATCGATAAGCAGGAAGACGGAGGACTGGATTTTAGTGAATTAAAGTAACTAGCTGCTTTGTCTGGAGACAACCCTACTGATGACGACCTTATGGAGATGTTGCACTCGATTCACATTAACTACAAAACCGGAACCAATGATTTCTTGTCATTCGAATAATTCGAGGCAATAGTTGCAAAGTTCTACAAGAAATGATTATCATGAATTATTTATAATTAATCAAGATTTATATTAAATATCATGACCAACAACACCCAAAAGTAGTATATCGACATCCCTCTCAAAATATAATAAACTCCGCTCCATCTCTACGAAAAACTAACCACCTATAATCTGCCAACATAACACATCTAAATTGCCTACGAATTTATTTCAAAGATCGATGCTGCCATCAGATCCAACTAAAATCAGAATGAATTAACTTCTCTCTACTTGAATTATTATGAAATTGCCAATTCTACTAAATTTACCTAAAAGTAGTGGCCTGCCACACATTAAATCTAATGTAATTTTGACAACATTTAGCACAATATTAAGACAAAGAATTTGGAGCCAAAGTCTCTAACCTGTACAATTAGCTTCGTTTCAGAAATACCTTCCATAAACTTATGAGAAATCCAAAGGATTAGAGATTTTTAGACGTTTCATAAGAAATTTGGTAAATATACGAATCAATCTTTGAAAGATAAAGCAAATAAATAAATTTCCATCCAGTAATCTTATGGGTAACTCATTTTCTATATAGGGTATCGTATAAAACTTTTTGTATACACTGCGCAAATATCACGAACTCGTCAATCTACACTATAATACATAAAAACCTGAAGAGCATATTTTTAATATTTAATCGGTTAAGAAAATGCTAAACGCCTCGATCCGAAATATTCCAACTGAAGTCAATAAGAATTACTCCAGCAAAGAGTATTTGGGATATTTTTCTTTAATTATTCTTGCCAGACTAGAAGTTTACTGCGGAAATTACAAAAATGCCCTGTAAGTTCTTTCTCGAATTTCTATTACAGACCTATCAATTTATTCAAGATCTATCGGAGCCCTTCTGACTTTATACTAGACTGCTACATACGCATATTTCACACAGGAACAGTACAAATAGTCTGCTAGATTGGGAGAAATGATTCTTATTTTTTACCAAAGAAACAAAAAATATTTCGCAAAGGTCAGCGGTTAGCGAACAATTTCAAGGCAAGTATAAAATGTTGCAGAGATCCTGGTTTTAAATTATATATTTTTGTAGTAAAAGCCTAAAAATTTGATTACTGAAATCTTCAAATCGATCAATATAAAATACAAGGACAGACAGCATCGTGAAAGATTGAATGATAAGTACACAAAACTTCGACAAAATGATTTGTCAGCCTTTACTAGATTAATGCAGCATTGCTCAGCCCCGTCCATAGTCAACAAAGTAGATTGTTTTATATTTAGTACCAATAGAATTACTAGTTAAACCTTGCTAGATTCAAAAGGCTGTAAAAGATAACACTTAATTCCGTTCTCCAGCATTATACCCAAATATCCCTGTCAAAAATAGCTTCAATGTTGAACTTGACCTAAAAACAAGTAAATTAAAAAATTTAATCATTCAATAACATTTCGACTGGAACAGCCTTATGGGACAGAACAATAATGGAGCCTTTACTGAGCCAGACCAAAAAGGTTCATGTCGAGATCGTAGATAATATAGTTAAGCTGGATACTGAATAGACCAATGCGAACTAAGGATTTAGCGAATGGGAACAGTACAAATAGTAGGTTCAATGGTTGATTGAAAAGGTAAATACTCTTTGATTGTTTATAATGTATGAAATTAATAAAAATATAGAAATCATTAGTTTTATTATCTCACACAAGTAATTAATGAGCCATGTCCATTAAAGTAGTCTTATAAGTACAGAAAATCAAA
>Ga0194115_10002213_pt1 | contig 23410 bp, 24 predicted proteins | sample TA2MahsurfametaG_3_FD_148656 | JGI IMG/M metagenome (GOLD analysis project Ga0194115, IMG submission 148656) | Freshwater microbial communities from Lake Tanganyika, Tanzania - TA2015002 Mahale S4 surface | ecosystem: Environmental > Aquatic > Freshwater > Lake | place: Tanzania: Lake... | reverse complement strand
CCTTAGGTAAAATAGCTTTGCAATTAAACATTGCATTTTAAAAGTTAAAAACTAACTAAGGAGACATTAATCATGGCAATCGATTTCGACGCAATCAAGGCAAAGCTAAACCGACTATCTGGTGCAAACAAGAACCGCAACGTGAAGTGGAAGCCCGAAGAAGGGCAGGAATACACCGTTCGCATCATTGCGTTTCCTGACAACGATGGTCAGCCTTTCAAAGAGGTGCAATGGTATTTTGGCATTCCTAATGTTCGTGGCTTTGTCGCTCCAAGCCAGTTTGGAAAGCGCGATCCTGTTCAAGAGTTGATCTCTAAGCTTCGTGATGAGGGCACCAAAGAATCTTACGAGATGGCCAAGAAACTCTATCCCTCGATGAGAACTTATGCAGCTATCGTTGTTCGCGGTCAAGAGAGCGAAGGTGTTAAGATCTGGGATTTCGGTAAGACAGTGTATCAAAAGCTCTTGACTCTCATGCTTGATGAAGATTACGGTGACATCACTGATCCTGTCAGTGGTCGTGACATTAAGCTGACCAATGGCAGAGTTCCTGGGAAGAAGTATGCTGACACTGACGTCACTCCTCGCGGAAAGGTTTCAAAGTTGTCTAACGATCCAAAGCAGGCTGCTGACTGGCTCGCTTCTATTCCAAATGTAGAAGATCTATACTCGCTTAAATCTTATGACGAAATCTCCGGTATTCTCGAGGCTTGGATCAACGGTGATCAAGAGACAATTGACGGCGAAGGCACTGAGCACGGCACGACCGCTGTGAAGGCTGCTGCATCAAGTCACAACGATGACGAAGATGAAGCACCCCCCAGAAAGGCATCGGCAACATCTTCCTCAGGAAACAAGAAGAAGTCAGCTGATTTCGGAAATCTTGATGATGCATTTGCTGATCTGATGTCCTGATCTAAGATCTAATCAGAAAAGGTGGCGAGCAATAAAATGCTCGCCATTCTTGTAAATCGATTTTAAAGTGTGTAATATCCTTCTAGAGGAGAAAAAATGAAAAACGATGATTTCACTAAAGATCTCATTAAATCTTTAAACAGAGAGCAGGGATCAAGAGTCGCTTACAACCTATCTGAAGACGAGAGCCCGACACATGTCAAGCGCTGGATCAGCACAGGATCAAAACTGCTTGACTGGATTTGCGCTAATAAAAAGGGCGGAGGTCTTCCAGAAGGGAGAATCGTAGAGATCTTTGGCCCGCCGTCAATTGGCAAGAGTCATATCGCGACTCAAATTGCTCGATCCACCCAAAAGATGGGTGGTATTGTTGTCTATATCGACACCGAAAATGCCACCTCGGTAGATAACTTGCACAACTTAGGTGTAGATGTCTCTAAACGGTTCGTGTATGTAGATACACACTGCACAGAAGAAGTTCTTTCAATCGCTGAAAAGACGATTCTTAAGGCAAAAGCCCTTGACAAGGATGTTCCGGTGACCGTTATTTGGGATTCTGTCGCTGCAAGCTCACCTAAAGCAGAGCTTTTAGGTGACTACGACAAGGATTCAATCGGCCTTCAGGCGAGAGCAATCAGCAAGGGTATGAGAAAGATCACCGGTGTCATTGGTCAGACAAACAGCTTGTTTGTCATACTAAATCAGATCAGAGATAAGGTAGGTGTCATGTATGGCGATCCAACCACCACCCCTGGCGGCAAAGCTATTCCCTTTCACTCATCTATTCGAATCAAACTTGGTGCAGGTCAAGAGATCAAGTCAGGTGATGATGTCATCGGAATCCAAGTAAATGCAAAGACAGTAAAGAATAAAGTTTCGCCACCATTCCGCAAGGTCGATTTCCAGATCCACTTTGGCAAAGGAATCGTTGAGCACGAAGAGCTTTTTGACATCATTCGGAAGCACTGCAAAGATCACGAAGTCATTGTTGATAACATGAAGTATCTGATCGACGGCGGTGGTGCTTGGAAGACAATCAGCATTTCTGATGCGAGAACAGGTGAGATCGTTGCTGAGAAAAAATTCTACAAGGCAAACTTCAATCAAATTGTCACTTCTCCAGATTGGGCAGATGCAGTTGATATCTTGACTGAGGCAGCAATGATCAAGAAGCTGGGAACACCTGAGGGCGCTGAGATTGATCACGAGTCGTTTGAAGAAGTTCAAGCTCTAGCAGCAGAGCTTGGAATGGATGACTATGTAGATGAATAAAGATAGAGTTATGCTCGTAGATGGATTAAACTTATTTACGAGACACTTTATGGCAAATCCCGCAATGTCCGACAACGGTGAGCACGTTGGCGGCACTGTGGGATTTTTTAATGCGCTGATGTATCTGATCGAAAAGTGTAATCCAGAAGGCGTGATAGTTGTCTGGGAGGGAGGTGGATCTACCAAAAAGAGAGGGCTCTACAGTGATTACAAGAAGAAGTCAAAACCTCAGAACTTAAATCGCTACTACGAAGATGATATCCCATCAACATATCAAAATAGAAATCTGCAGATAAAGATACTCACGGATCTGCTCGCTAAGATACCTGTCTGTCAGATCTATGTTGAAAATGCTGAGGCTGATGACGCGATAGGTTATCTCTGCAAATACACACTCAAAGATAAGAATAAGATCATCATCTCATCAGATCATGACTTCTATCAACTCATTGACAAGAAGACAATCATCTGGTCACCTACATCTAAGAGTTTCGTTAACGAGAGCAGTGTGATCGAGAGATTTGGCGTGCATCCTGCAAACTTCTATCTTGCAAAAAGCATATCTGGAGACACTTCAGATAACATTCCTGGTGTCAAAGGTGTAGGATATAAGAACTTGTCCAAGAGGTTCCATAAGCTAACAGAATCAACTGCATACATCCTCTCTGACTTGATCGCAGATGCAAAATCGCAAATCACACCCAAGAGCCCAAAGATCTTTTTAGATATTGTGAATGAAGAAGATCTCATTAAGAGAAACATCAGGCTTGTCCTGCTTGACTCTAACAATTTGAACATTGATCAAATAGCAAAGATTGAAGATGCGATTGTAAAACACACACCCATATGGGATAATATGGGTATATTAAAATCGCTTAAAGAGTCAGCTATAGGATCCATCGATGTTCAACGTTGGAACTATCTTCTCAAGAACTTAAAAAAAGGCACGATTAAATGAGCTATGAAAACCACTTTTCCAAGTATGGAAAAGATTTCCAGGAAAAGATCTTTCAATCTCTGATGACAGATCATCAGTGGGCTGTCCAAATGGTGGAGGTAATGACTCACGAGTATTTTGAACTAAAATACTTACAGTATCTCTGTGATAGATTTTTTGGATTCTACTTAAAGTATAAAAACTTTCCCACAATGAGCTTGCTTGTTTCGATCATCAAAGACGAGCTCACTGAAGGGGATGATCTCATTCTCAAAGGACAGGTGGTAGAGTTTCTCTCAAGAATCAAGTCATCACCTAACTTAGGTGATCTTGAGTATGTGAAAGAGAAAGCTTTAGATTTCTGCAAGAAGCAAGTTCTTCAGCAGGCACTTGAGGATAGTGTTAAAGCTATCCAAGCTGAGAACTACGAAGATGTCTTAAATATCATGAAAGACGCGGTGTCTAAAGGTTCAGGCTCATCTGTCGGTCACGAGTTCTTTAAAGATCATGAAGCAAGATTTGCGAAGATTAATCGTATCTGTTGTCCAACAGGCATTCATCACCTGGACGCAAAAGATGTGTTTAACGGTGGGCTCTCCCGCGGTGAGATCGGAGTTGTGGTCGCGCCCACCGGTGTAGGTAAATCACACTGGCTTGTAGCGATGGGTTCTGAGGCTCTGCGTCGTGGTAAGAATGTCTTGCACTATACTTTTGAGTTATCTGAGACAGCTGTGGGTATTCGTTATGATAGCAATCTCACAGGTATCTCATCTACTGACATCATCGACAATAAAGAAAAAGTGTTAACGCACTATGAACAAAATAACTTCGGAAGGCTAATTATTAAACAGTATCCGACTGGAACTGCAAGCATTGTGACTCTTCGAAATCACATAGAGAAGTTGGCGATGAAAGATTTTATTCCTTCTCTAATCGTCATCGACTACGCGGACATCATGAGATCTACACGACAGTTTGATTCACTTCGACACGAGCTTAAGCTTGTCTATGAAGAACTAAGAAACCTTGCGATGGAAATGAACATTCCAATCTGGACAGCATCACAGGCCAACAGAGACGCTTCAAACGCAGAAGTCGTCGGCCTCGAAAACATGTCAGAAGCTTATGGTAAAGCTATGGTGGCAGACATTGTCATCTCGATCTCAAGAAAGTCTGCTGAGAAAGCCACAGGTAGTGGAAGAATCTTCGTTGCCAAAAACCGTGCGGGTAAAGACGGTATCATCTTCCCAATCAGGATTGATACTTCAAGATCAAGAATCGAAGTGATTGATGATCCTAGTCAAATGTCTCTTGTAGATATTTATGAAGCGCATAATACAGGCACAAAAGACATGTTAAAATCTAAGTGGAAAGAGATCACAAGCAAGTAAGAAATCGGGATGCTGGAAACAATCAAGAGAGGACATATGTATACATACGAACAAGTTATTCAAGAATCTAACAAGTATTTTCAAGGTGATGAGCTTGCTGCAAGTGTATTCGCAAGTAAGTATTCGCTTCAAGACAACCAGGGAAACTTCTTAGAGTCAAGCCCAGCTAAGATGCACGATCGACTAGCTAACGAGTTTGCCAGAATCGAGTCAAAATACCCGAACCCAATGAGCAAGTCAGAGATCTACGAGCTCTTTGACAAGTTCAAGTATGTGATTCCTCAGGGCTCACCCATGAGTGGTATCGGCAATGGCTTCCAGATTCAGAGCATCTCGAACTGCTTTGTCATCGCGTCACCTGAAGATAGCTATGGTGGTATTCTCAAGACAGATCAAGAGCAAGTTCAGATCATGAAGCGCCGCGGCGGCGTTGGATTTGATGTCTCAAATATCCGTCCCAAGAATCTTCCTACTTCTAACGCTGCTAAGACAACTTCTGGATTAGAAGTATTTCTTGATCGCTTCTCAAACTCTTGCAGAGAAGTTGCTCAAGGTGGACGCCGTGGAGCCCTGATGATCTCCCTCTCAGTTCATCACCCACAGATTAGAGATTTTATTAAGATTAAGAAAGATCTGACCCGTGTGACAGGCGCCAACATCTCAATAAGATTGAGTGAGGAATTTATGCGCGCAGTTAAAGGAGGTGATACATTCCAACTGCGTTTCCCAGTCGACGCCAAACAGCCAATTGTTGAAGAGTGGATTAGCGCTCAAGAGTTATGGCACGAGATTGTTGAATCTGCACACGCGTCAGCCGAGCCTGGCCTTCTGTTTTGGGATACAGCTAAGAGCATGACTCCGTCTGATATCTACGAAGCAGAAGGCTTTGGCTCAACCTCAACGAACCCATGCGGTGAAATCATCTTGTCACCATACGACAGCTGTCGTCTGATGCTTGTGAATCTGTCTGGGTTCGTTGTTAATCCTTGGTGTAAAGATGCAAGATTTGATTTTGATCACTTCGGTCAAGTGGTTCAGAAAGCACAACGCTTGATGGATGACTTAATCGATCTTGAGATTGAAAAGATTGACACAATCATTCAAAAAGTGATCGATGATCCTGAGTCAGCCGACGTTAAGCAACCAGAGTTAAACCTCTGGAAGAAGATTAGAGAGCAGACAACACTGGGTCGTAGAACTGGTTTAGGCATCACAGCTTTAGGCGATGCTCTTGCCATGTTAGGTCAGATCTATGGAAGTGAAGAGAGCATTCAGACAACTGAGAAGATCTATCGACACCTGGGCGTTCACTCTTACATCTCTTCGATGGTGATGGCAAAAGAGCGCGGTGCTTTCGGCGTTCACGATGCTGAGCGAGAAGCAGGTCATCCTTTCTTAGAGCGAATCTTTAGCGCAGTGGATGAAGAAGGCGGTGTGCAAGGTGTGCCTGCAAGAGAGTACAATAAGCTCTATGGAAGGCGAAACATTGCCAACACCACAACAGCTCCAGCGGGCTCTGTCTCTGTCTTGACACAGACAACCAGTGGCATCGAGCCTGTCTTCATGCTTCACTACACTCGTAGAAAGAAGATCAACCCTAACGACAAGGATGCTCGTGTAGATTTCGTAGATGACTTAGGTGATCGCTGGACCGAGTTCACTGTCTATCACCATCTCTTTAAGAGCTGGATTGACACTAATTTCTCTCCTGAAGAGAGAGCTAAGTATAAGCCTAATGAGCTTGTTGATATGAGCCCTTACAAGGGTGCTACTGCGAATGAGATCAACTGGGTATCCAAAGTAGATCTTCAGTCAGCAGCTCAGAAGTGGGTGTGCCATGCAATCTCAAACACCACAAACTTACCTGCAGACATTGATGTTGAGACAGTAAAGCAAGTGTATATGCGAGGCTGGGAGAAGGGCTGCAAAGGTGTCACCGTCTATCGTGACGGCAGTCGCTCAGGCGTCCTGGTAAGTCAGACAGAAGACAAGAAGAACAAAGACAGATCTTCACTGGAGTTTGTTGATAACAAAGCACCAAAGCGTCCTGAGTCACTGACATGCGAGATTCATCACGACACAATCAAGGGTGAGAAATGGACAATCCTTGTCGGTCTGATGGACGGTCGTCCTTACGAGGTGATCGGCGGCTTGAGTAAGTATGTCGAGATTCCTCGGAAGCACAAGTTTGGAGAGTTAAGAAGAAGACAGCGCAAGTCAGGAAAATCTGCACTTTCTAAGTACGATTTGATCTGTGGTAGCGGCGAAGAAGCTTTCACAATCAAAGATGTGGTGGCAGTTTTCGATAACCCCAACTACGCTGGATACACAAGAACGATCTCTCTCGCCCTACGACACGGTGCTCCTGTTCAATATGTCGTTGAGCAGCTCCAAAAAGACAAAGAGGCAGATCTCTTCAGCTTTAGCAAAGTTATCGCTCGTTGCTTGAAAAACTACATTCCAGATGGTACAATAGGTGGAGATAAAACTTGCTTAAACTGTGGCGCAGAAAATAGTTTAGTGTATCAAGAAGGCTGTGTGACTTGCAAGTCTTGCGGCAGCAGCAAGTGTTCATAACTTAAAGGAGTTAATCATGTTATGGAAGTTTAGCACATCAAACTTACTAAAAGAGTTTGAACTCAGTCAGAACCCAGTAGTAGTGGTTGTAAATAAGTTTGATGAAGCAGCAGCTGATGACTTTAGAAACAAGTTCTCGCTCGCTCAGAGCACAGGGCAGAAGGTTGTGCCTGTGGTGATTGACAGCTATGGCGGTCAGGTTTATTCTCTCATGTCTATGATTGCAACCATCCGTGCTTCAACGCTACCAGTTGCGACCATCGCTGAGGGGAAGGCGATGTCTTGCGGTGCTGTTTTACTCTCCTTTGGAAGCGAAGGCATGAGATTTATGGATCCTGATGCGACTGTGATGATCCACGATGTGGCATCAGGACAGTGGGGCAAGAACGAAGAAGTAAAGGCCTCTGCAGCTGAGACTGACAGGTTGAACAAGAAGATCTTCAGGATGATGGCAAAGAACTGTGGTCAGGCAGAAGATTACTTTTTGAATGAGATTCACGCTCGTGGCCACGCTGATTGGTTTCTTGAGGCAGATCTTTGTAAGTCAATCGGGCTAGTCAATCACGTCAGAGTTCCTACTTTTGATATCAAGATTGATGTGTCTATAGATTTTAAGTAATCTTTTAGATTTTAATCGATTAAACAGCACTCAAAAAGTGCTGTTTTTTTGTTTTCTGATCTATACTTAAATACAAGGAGCGTTAATGTCTATAGATCATTTAATAGCGTTTGTTGCATCTTTTAAGGCAGCTGAAATGTGGATGCACGCTGCACATCACTTAACCAAGGGTCCGGCGTTTATTGCAGCGCATGAGTCACTTTATGGTAAAATTTATAAGACTATCGGAGATGATTATGATACTTTGATAGAAAAACTTGTCTATTCACTTGACAACGAAGAGATTGCTTGCCCAATAATGATTTCTTCTTTGACATCAAAGATACTGATGAAGTATGATTCACCTGCTAACTTAGATGAAAGAAGCATCTCCGCAATGGCATTAGTTTTACTTGTCGATCACATGAAAGGCATCGACAAACTAAGAGAAGTATTAGAAGAAAATGGCCTCCTAAGCTTAGGCATGGATGATTTTCTAGCAGCAGCTTTTAATCAGTATGAATCTTTTGCTTATAAGTTGAATCAGCATTTGAAAGTTTAATAATACAAATAGTTCTGTATTATTATGTTAAGTTAAGTTGAGTTTTTAATGACAGCTGTTAGAATTATAGAGTCATCAGGCTCTTTTGGCACTTTACAAGTGTCTTCGGGTGACGGTGGTTTTTTACCCGGATCACTTATCGCAGGAACTAATATAACGATCCAAGATAATCAATCTGGATCTTTTACAATTTCTGCAGAAACAACTGGTAGCGGTGTCATTGGGCTCCCTGAAGACGGAGATTATAACGATGGATTATTCACTGATTTTACTTCTAATACTCCTATCGGCACAGTTGTTGATAGATTTAACGAAATACTTAAGCTTCTAGCACCGCAGCCTGCACCTGACTTAGACGACATAGATGCAAATGTTGACGGTGTAGATGCTTATTTGTCCTTTGGCTCTTCAAACAATCTAGAATCTCTTTTAAATCCATACTACAGCGTAGGGACAGGTGCAGGATTTTCTGCTGCGAATGTCAATGACTTTTATCAAACAGCAGAATCATCTAATAATCTTAGAATCGCCATCTTCGATGGGACGACAACTGTAACTGGAGATCTTAACGAAGATGTTCCTCAGAATGGAATAAACTTTCCAGAAAATTCTTTTGGAAACGCCGATCAAGGTGTCTTGCGTCTTGAGATTAATGGTGTTGTAATACACGAAGTCAATCTTAGTTCTTTTGCAGGTATAGGAAATCCAGGTGCAGGATCAGCAAACACAAATGCAACAGGTTCTTGTTTCACAAATCTCTCAATAGCAAAAGCAGGAACACTCGATAGCGGAATTTCTTTTCCAAACTTTCAACATAGAACTGGAAGGTATAAAATAATTCCTTCAGATCAGAGGCTGGGTTGGAATTATGCAAGAGTTTTGCATGCCTATGGATCAACTGTCAAGCAGACAAATTTTGTCGAATGGGTAAACGATTCAGACGCAAATGCATTGACAGCTGAAGGTCAAGCTATCACCTTTTCAGGCGCGGGAAGTGTTCACCTCTCAGGTGTCGAATACTTCCAAAGTGGTTCTATCACATATAGATCTAGAGTTTTAAACGCATACAGAAATATTTACGATAGAAATAATATCTCTTTTCCTTCCTCGACAGCTGGTTCTCTAAACACAGCCATAAGCTTTTCTATATCTTCACAGACAAAACCTGTCATTGGTTTAGGAGAAGATCACACTAAAATTTTGCACCTCACAGGATCTGGTAACATTACTGCAAGCCAAATGATTAACGGCTCAGTGACTGTGGGAGCAACTGTTACTCATCCTATCAAGGTCGGACTCACAAATCAAGGACAAGCAACTGCACAAGGGATACTGCTATACGACCTCAGCAATACATCAAACAATACTTTAGAGACATTTAAAAGAGAAAACTTTAGAATCGTAAGCGGTTCTTACGATTCACAGTCAGATTTGATTAATGCCTCCAACGTTTGGGATTCTTATAGACATATGACTTCTTCTAACGGAAGTCATTCAGATGGATTACAATTTTTTAATAGTAAGCTCTCCTCTCCTAAGAACACTATCTTGAGTGGAGATTTTAGAAACAGCGCAGATGGAGGAACACTTCAAAATGGCCCATCTGAAAATCCTAACTATTCATCTTTAAGCGGAAAAAGAACTTTCTATAGATGGTTTAAAAACGAGACAGGATCTACAAAATATGATTTTACTCTGAGCATTTTAGGTTCTGGAACGACTATAGTTGATAGTCAGACAGCGCTTAATAGCGGTAATATCAGAGTTTATATTAAATTTCCTTCAAATGGATCTAGATCAACTGGGTGGTTAGATTTGGCAACCGAGTTTATCTTAGATCAATATCAAGATCGCGCCGGCGCTCATACTTCAAATGGTGCGCTTGAATTTGATAGCACACTAAATGCAACCAACTACGTCACTTTAGGAACTGTAGGTATTCAAAACAATGAATACATTGCACTTAAAATAGAAGCTGACACCACATGGACAGGTAGCATTAGTCAGATATCAGTAATTTTTGGAGCAGGAACAGGCGTAATAACTGCGATACCTGACTTAGATAATATCGATTGCAACAACACGGGAAACACTGCGAATCTATCTTTTGGATCTTCTAAGACAATACTTAGTTATTCAAATGTAGGAACAACAGCAGGATTTCCACCCTCAGACGTAAACGATACATACTCAATTCAATCATCGTCAGGTAACTTAAGAAGAGCAATATTTGGACTTGACACGTCTATCGAAGGCGATCTCAACGAAGATGTAGCTTTAGACATGAATGGGATATACACAAATCATGTAGCTAATGCTTTCTCTGATGCGAACAGCGGATCAATACAGCTTGAAGTCAACGGTGTGATAGTTCATCAAACTTCACTCACGGGATCTTCTAACCTTGTAGGTGCTGGTGTGCCAGGATCGGGAACAGGAATTTCTCTTAATGCTAATGGATCTGGATTTTTTGATTTAAGCACCTGGAAACACGCTGAGTATAACAACGGAGTTCCTGACTACACAGAGATTTATAGAACAGGTAAGTTTAGAATACACACAAGTGATCAAAGAAATGGTTGGAACTATGCAAGAGTGCTTCATTCTATTGGGCTGACCTCAAGACAAACAAATTATGTAGAATGGGTCAATGATGGAAACACAGAGGCTCTCGCAGCATCTGATGTAAGCATAACAAGATTTGGAGATGACCAGTTTAGCTTCGCTAGCGGTGTCAAATATTTTACTTCTCCCACAGGAAGCATACGTTGCAAGATCTCGAATGTCTATAAAAATACATACTCAGATTCTAGTGAAGCCATATCTTTTATAAATCTAACAAATGCAACAGGCGTCCAATTAATTCAGTCTGGTTCAGGGTTAATATCAACTAAGATTACAAATCAGGCCTATGACAGCCTGCAAGAGCTAAACACATCATCAGACTCACAAAACGAATTTTTGCACGTAACAGGCACTTTATCATTCAGTAGATCTAAGTCGCTTCCTGGAACTTATACCACAACTTACGGATGCAGTGGAAGTCTCGCGTTTGATCACCCAATAAAGGACAGTTTAACAATTAATGTTGTTGGTGTTTCAAACTTACTTGTGTGGACATCTGGAAATGATTCTAATGTCAATACACAAGAATTTTTCACAAATGAAAATTTTAGACTTGTATCCGGATCTTACAACACGCAGTTATCAGTAACGACAGGCTCCTCTGCTTGGTCGTCTATGACATCTATTAATGATCCTGCTGGTAACCCTGAGCATTCGACTGGGTTGATGATTTACGATACTTATCTAATCGCACCCAAAGACGGCGGGATAAACGGAGATTTTAGAAACATTGACGAAGGTGGTCAGATCGAAGGCCCAAGTGGAAATCCAGATTACACAACACTTGTTAATCCTACTAGAGATTATTTTAGAAAATTTCTAAACAATACAACAAGCGATCTAGCAAGATTGACAATAACACTTGCAGGCGATGCCTCTATCGTTTCAAAATCAACTCCCTTGACCGGTAAAAAAATACATTTAGAAGCTAAAGTTCCAGGCAAGACAGGTTATCTTGATCTAGGAACACCTTCTGCAGGATCAGGTAATATTGCCGATGGTAACGGTTGTCTTTTTGGAGATCTTAACGCCACTATCACTTCAGGAGGAGTATCAAACGTAGCGACATTTAATGGTGTCACAGTCGACGGGACGGCCTCGGGCGCTGAATATTTTGTATTAAAGATTTCTGCTGACCAAAACTGGACAGGTTATCTTGATAGAATAACTGTCACGTGGAGTAGTTAATGGCGGGAAAAACTAATACATCAGCCACATTTTTTGCTCAAAAAAAGCTCTTAGGTAAAGCACATACCTCAAATTTAAAGACCGACGGCGAAGAGCTAATAGGCTCAAATATACAGGCTGCATCTTCTTTTATCTTTGGAGAAGACGTCCCTACAAATCCCACTTTAAGCCTTTACACAATTCAAAGTTCTTCGGCAGGATCTCCTGGAACTGTCGAGTATATACCTTTTATTTTAAATGTCTTAACAGGCACAACTTATGATGCCAATGCTCTAAATCCAGATGGAGGAGCAGGCACTGACGAAAATGAGTCAAATCAGGTAGCAGGCCCACATGCTTACAAGTTTGTTTTTCCGACTGATTACGAAGAGAACACTTTAAACGCAAGATCTGGAAACGGATATTTTAGTAATAACAGAATCGTGCACGAGACACTAGGCAAGGTTCAGTTAATACCGCCTTTCTTTTCTCAGAACGCACCAAATCCTTACATTGTTAAGATCTATAAAGACAATGGGTCCGGAGCACCCGGAGAAGAAATACCTCTTCTTGACAACATAGATTGGAATGTTGATTATTACAACGGGATTCTTTTTCTTCAAGATTACAAGGCAGATAAGATTCCTGCGCATGCCAGAGCTTTTGCTTATGTTGGAAGAATGGCCGACGAAGTTATATCGTCAGGAGGCGGAGGCAGCGGATCAATCTCTTCGACAGATGAGATCGTTGTTACTAAAACTTCTATCAACATTCCGGGCGGGAAAGTTTTAGTTGCCGGTGCCGGAATAGAGATAGATAAAACTTCAAATTCAGTTGTGATCTCTTCACCTTCGATTGAAAGTTCAAGAAAAAAATTGACTTTCTTTATGACAGAGTCAATTGCAGCGGGAACTCCTATTCAAGTTCTCTCTTCGTCTTTTGATGAAGTAAATAATGACGGTGAGCGAATTGACGTTATCTATAACGGACAACTTCTCCACTCGGGCACAGTGGGACAAGTCACTTCAGCAGTAAGAGATTATTACATCTCAGGATCTGATTACCTTATTTTTTCTTTTCCTGTCTTTGAAGATGATATTGTTGACACGATAGTCAATAGACAGAAACATACGACTTTTTTAAATGCTGCTGACATTAATGCGCAATACGTCGTATTAAGTTCAACTGGATCACTTCCTTATCACAGAGTTCTGACAGGATCAGGCGGCATTGTTTTGCAGGACGCCGGCCCGGGTCAAAACATAGAAATAAAACTTCAAAAAGAGATGGTGTTCAATGAAGTTTTAAGTGGAAGTGCTGACGGGTCAAACACACAGTTTTCTCTTAGAAACACACCTTTTCACACAGGAAGTGTTTCGGTCTTTGTCAACGGTCAGTTACAAACTCCTCACTATTTAAATTTAGGTTTTTATGATTACATCATCACTGGGAGTAACATCTACTTCAGTTCTTCTTCTATTCCTCAAGAAAAGAGTGTTCTTCTAACTATTTATGAAAAAATCGCTTAAAAAAAGTTTTAAAGTTCCGATAGAAATATTTAGTAAGTTAAGTTTGTTTCTGTCCAATTTCAGAATGAACATTAAGTTTAGGAATAAAAAATGAGTAATGAATCCACGTTTAAGACATCCGATCTTGCTATTGCTGCTTTTTTAATGATGAAAGAGAAAAAGCTACTTGACGCCAAGGTTGAAAAAGGCGGGAAGTTTGAATTTATCTTTGATGACACTGAAAAAAGTTGCTTTCGGCTTGTGATTGAGTTTGCAAATAGTGAATCAGCAAAATTTGACTCGAACATAAAAAATTTAAAAAATATTTTATTTAAGTCGTAAAAATCTTTTTTACGTCCTATTTAATTCGAGTCAAGTTAAAGTCCTTTGTTAAGTTAGAGTCACGTCTTAATCTCAAAACAAAAACAACAAAAGGATAAACATGTCTTCACGTACACAGATGAGACTCCAGCAATTAACTGGCTCTCTTTCATCAGCTCAGGCTGCAACAGCTGCTTTGAGCGTCGATTCACTCCAGGGTGTTCTTGATCACGTCGCAAGCGGTATCAAGCGCGTTCATGGCGGTGATGCATTCCACTCACAGGCAGCTGGTGTTTTCAACCATACACTCGCACAGTTCACCGGAAGCGTTGGCATCTCAGTTAATGTCGATGTCGACGGCGAAGCTAGACTCGCTTCAGCTAAAGTTGAAGATCTAACAAGCGGTCGCATTGTTTTCGCTTCAGCTGGCGGCGAACTTGTTGATAACTCTGCCCTCGCTTTCGATGGCACCGATCTTATCGTAGGTTCAGCCAAGGTGTCTGACCTCACCAACGGCCGTGTTGTCTACGCAGGTGCTTCCGGCGCTCTCGTTGACAGCGCTGAGATGACCTTCGGTGCAGGTGGCCTCACCCTAGCCAAAGACCTCTCAGCCCGCAGCGGCTCGTTCTCCGGTGATGTCACCGTCTCCGGCAACCTCAACGTGATGGGTGCAACCACCACCATCGACACACAGAACCTCCTGGTGAAGGACGCCAAGATCGTCATCTCCTCAGGCTCTCTCGTCGACGGCGCTGGTATCTACCTCGGCGACGATAATGCAGGTGAGAACATCCGTTGGGCGACTGCTGACGGCGGCAAGTGGATTGCCTCCGACAAGTTCGCGGCTGATGAGATCCAGGCTCTGGACCTCAGCTCCGCGCTCGTCTACGCAGACGCTTCCGGTAACCTGAAGGAAGTCACCGACCAGCAGCTTGCCGATGCCATCGAGGGTCGCCTCGTTGCCGGTACCGGTGTCTCCATCTCCGAAGCTGGTGCCGCAATCACCATTGCAATCGGTCAGCCCGTTGCGACCACCGACGCGGTGACCTTCGCCGTCGTTACCGGTAGCAACCTGACCGCCAGTCGTCTGATGGCGTCGAACGGCAGCAAGGCGATGGTCTCTGCGGACCTCTACGCCTGGGTTGCTGGCACCGCGAACCAGGTCAGCGTCGCCGATGACGCCGACGGCAGCATCACCCTGAGCCTGCCCCAGAGCATCCACACCGACGCCGATGTGGAGTTCGACAGCCTGAAGCTCGGTGACAACGTTGCTGACGCGGGCAAGGCCCTGAAGATCGGCGCCCTCGGCACGGTGGTCGCTGCGGCTTGGGACGAGTTTGTTGCTGTCGAGGCGGACGTCGGTCTGGAGCTCGTTCAGAGCGGCTTCAAGGCTCAGATCGGCCTCGCTCAGGACATCCGCACCAGTGCAAGCCCCGAGTTCCTCGCTCTGAACCTCGCTGCTTACGGTGACCTCGTTGCAGACGGTAGCAACTTCAAGATTGCTGCTGCTGCTGAGCTGCTCCTCTCCGGTGCAGACGGTCAATACCAGTTTGCTGAATCTGGCGATCGTTCATCATTCACAACTCTATTTGGTGCGTCTGAGACCGTCATCGGTGCAATCAATACACTGAAGACATCAGGCAACCTCACCAACAAATACGTCAATCGCATAGCTTCAGTTGTTGCTTCAGGAACTGATGTAACTTTCACTGGCTTTAACTACAGCTTCGTCCCCCCAGCTGAGCGCGCTCTAAGAATCGATGTTTACGTCAACGGTCAGCTTCTGCTGCTCGACGACGGCGCCGGCAAAGAAGGCGATTACGAGCTCGGAACAGGCAACAGCCAGATCAAGTTCAAGTTTGAACTTGCTGCAGACGATGTCGCAACCGTCATCGTTCGCTGATCAATAAACTAGCTTAGGCTAGTTTCGCCCCTCACGGGTAACCGTGAGGGGCGTTTGTTTTATAAAGACAATCTTTTTGTTATAATCAATTTGCAAAAAGGAGTCAAGCAATGTCACTTGAAAACAAATATAAAGATTATTTTAGAAAGAAAACAAACGATGAACTTTACGATCTTCTAACAAAGATCAAGATGTTTATTGATGTCTCAATGCAAGAGTCACTTGTAGGCACATCAGACGAGAGAGTCAAACAACTTTTTAATGCTTTTTCAAAGCTTCGTGACACTTTATCTTTTGAGATGAACTTGGACATACACAGAAAAAATCTATTAAAGATGGAAGAAGATTTTAATAAATTCAAAGAGCTCAACGAAGATCAAGACGGAAATTTAAAAAAAAAGTCAAATCTAGAGAAAAAGTCGGAGAAAGACCAGTAAACGTTTTTAGAGAGAGAAGCTATCGTGAAGATTAATCAAAATGTAAATCTTGGAAAATCTCTATCTGGTATTTCTGGATCGATCAGGTATCAGCTCTTTGACACAAGAGGGCTCTCACAGGGATCTGCCACAAATTCAGGCGTCTACGAAATTGGATTAAATACGGGTTGCTATGGTGTTGAGATCGATCTAAGTAATCAATTTAGCGGTTCGATTATCTGGACATCAGACAATCATCCAAACGTAAGTGCTGTAGAGACAATCTCTCTTGACAACAAGCTCGTCAGACACATGACTGTAGGGCGATGGAAGATTCTTTCAAGCACAAAAGAGATGGTTTTTTATGAAGAAGATGGAGTGACTGAGATCTTTAGATTCTCACTCTTGGATAGAAACTCTTCACCTTCTTTCACTGAAGTTTTTGAACGTGTGAGATCATAAAGTGCCCTCTTTTGGAGTCAACTCACCTCTTCCACTTATCACACTTGGCTTGGGTCCAGAACCTCGACTTGTGACTGCAGGATTCTCTCCTGTCATATTGAGAACAGTAAGTGCGATTCGTGGAGGAAGAGCAGCATATAAGAAGCTTGTTAGTGAGTATGAGCAGCATTTCAAGATATCAGCTATGATTATTTCATCTAATGGAAGAGAGATATTAGATCCAATTGCTAATAAAATAAGTAGAATATTCTTAGAGAGTAACATAAGTATTAGAAAGACTTTTGCTAAAGATTTATACTGGAAAAAAGCCAAGCGCCCAACAGTCGAGGTCAGTGATCTTCAGATAGAATATAAAAAATCAGACGATCTCAAGATTGTAGCATCACATAAATCTACAGAGATTAAAAAAGTCGAATTTAAAATCAATGCAAAAAGGAAAATTAAATAAATGTCTAACATTAACCTGCTTCTAGACGAAGAAAACGAGATCACATTTGCGCTGACAGTTGAAGGAACGACCAACTCACCTGCTAGATGCAGGCTTTTGGTTGAGAAAGACAATATGACTTTAATGTTTGCTCCAAACTATTTTCAAAATGATGAAGTTTCTGTGACTATTCCTCCTCTTAAAAATATTTTTAAAGAGGGGTTTTGCGATCTTAAGCTAGAAGTTATTGTCGAAGACAAGTATTTTAATCCGCTCTCATTGAAGGGTTACTTAGAAAAAAGTGTAGAAGTGATTGCAGAGTCAAAGGTTGTTGTCAAGCCTCGTCCTCAAGCAACAGCTTCTGTCACGCAGATCAAAGTCAACTCAAAAGACACGTCAAAGATTAAAAATGAGTCAAGAACACCTGTTATCCCACAACCTTCAAACACATCTTCACAAGATAAAAAACAAGTAGTTTCTGATAGAGAGATAATGAATCTAATTAAATCACTTGCTTCAGGAGATAAATAATGGAAAGCTTATTGCTGCTATTGACTGAAAATAAATACAATGTGTTTATGATCTCTTTGGTGTATGTGTCTCTAAGCCTGATTTTTTGGAGCATGCAAGTCAACCTTAAGAAGACAACTGAGTCACTCTTAAAGGCGATGTCATCACCTCGCACCAAAAATCAACTTAAGGATGAGCAAGATAATACTTTAAAGACAGTATTACTTTCGCTCGCATGGCCAGTTTTTATCATCAAAAATCTAAAAGATGAGTTCGCTAAAAAGTAGCAAGTCGCTACTTAGCGAGTATAAATACCTTCTCGAAGAGAGGGATTCTATCAATGACATTTATCAGAAGGGGTATTTAGATTTAACCTTTTATCTTCATGAGCTAAAGGCAGATCTTTCAGAAAAAGTTCCCGGTCAAGTTGAAAAGTTCGAAAGTCAATTTTTCAACAAACCTTCTTCAAATGTTCCTGATCCTGGAACGCAAGTTCAATCGTCAGAACAAAATGATCCGGATCAATCTTCAGAGAGTCAAGCTGATCTCAAAGAACAGTGGGCTAAAAAGCTCTATCGTGAGATTGTTTTAATCACACATCCAGACAAGACAGCGTCAATAGGTATACCAAAGTTAATTACAAAACTTTTAAAGTTTTATAATATGACTGTTGAAGCATACGAGAAGAATAAGTTTGAAGATCTTTTGTTTGTAGGGAGTGAATTAGATATCGACCTCCCAGATGACAAGGTTCAGGATTATATTGCACCTAAACTCAAGGGAATGTCTGAAGAAATACAACAAAAAAAATCTTCTTTTCCATATCTTTGGGAAACACTCGAAGAAGAAAAGAGGTCAATAATCTTAGAAAATTATCTCAAATCGATTGGTTATGTTTTTGATAAGAAAATCATCGAAGAGACAATTGAAAAAGTTAAACGCATAAAAAGAAAAGTGGGCACGCGGCCTGTAAATCACTTAAAGAATAGGTTATTATAACTTCACAAGGTGAAGTGAAAGTTGTCTCCTTATACGCTCTTGCAAGAAGAGATCAACTATGATCCCTGGAAAATCTTTGTTTGTTGCATCTTTTGTAATCTAACGAAGAGAGTCGAATCTGAACCTTACTTTTGGAAAGTTTTAGATCGTTGGCCCACGCCTGGACACTTATCAAACGCCAATCCTGAAGAGTTAGAAGTGTTGATCCAACGTTTAGGCCTTGCCAAGAGAAGAGCAAATGCCCTAATAAGGATGTCAAGAGATTATCTTGACAAAGATTGGCGCAAAGATCCCACCAAACTATTTGGTATCGGAAAGTATGGATCTGACGCTTACACGATCTTTTGCACACCTGACTGGAAGTCGGTAGAACCCAAAGATGGCGCGTTAGTAAAATATCATAACTGGTTAAAGGAGATTGATAATGCCTGAAGGGCCTGAGTGCGCAGCAACAGCACGATCGCTAGATGAGTTTATGAGTGGGAAGACACTTGTCAATGTTTCTGTCTTGTCAGGAAGATATGCTAAAAAGCATCCAGACGGATTAGACAGTTTTAGAGCGCAACTTCCTCTTCGAGTTTGGAATTGGTCATCTAAAGGTAAGTTTATCTATGGATACCTGGGACAGCAAGGCTCAAAAGAGACATTTATCTGGAACACGCTGGGGATGACAGGATATTGGTCGTTTTCTGAAAAAGAACACTCCAGAGTTCGTTTTGATTTTCAGGACGGAACATCGATCTGGTACACAGACACCAGAAACTTTGGAACCCTCAAATTTGGGATGACTTATACAGAGACAGAGAAAAAACTTCTTGAGTTAGGGCCTGATCCTCTCACACACGATGTTCCAATTGATCTCTTTGAGAAGCGTCTCTTTACCAAGAACAAGAAGGGAGAAGACACAATCTGTGAAGCGCTGATGAATCAGAAAACTGTCGCCGGTGTTGGAAACTATGTCAAGGCAGAAGTTCTCTGGCTGTCAAAAGTGTCTCCCCTGAGAAAGGTAAAAGATCTCTCTCGTGAAGAGATGATCGCCATCAGGGATAACATTCAGTCAGTCATTAGAACATCTTTTCAGAATGGTGGAGCGACAATCAAAAGTTTCTACGGTGCTGATGGATCGAAAGGCACATATTCAAGCAGATTTTTGGTGTACAATCAAAAGGTTGACCCCTATAATAACAAAGTCATCAAGACAGACACACCCGATGGTAGAACAACACATTGGGTTCCAGAAGTTCAAAAATAGGAGAAAAAAATGAAACTAACAGATTCAGTAATCGTTCACGTTGCAAAACTATTACAACTTTCTATGCTCACAGGCACTGATATTGTTGATCACATGCGTATGATGACGCTCACAGAAAGTGAAGGGTTTCTCTTCTTAGATGCAGATTATGAGGCATTAGCTGACCAACGCGTCGAAAAAATGCTCAAAGAGATCGAAGCCCTTCAGGGCACTGAGAGCTGAGATGTCGTATGATCTCTCAAAAATGTTTGACCTTAGGAACGAGTTTATCAGGCAGATGCGTGAGGATCGCCCTGGTTCTTATCCCAGCCTTCCTTTAGATCTCAAGACAAAAGAGTCACAGCAGTTTTGCAGAGATCTTGCTCTTCGAGGTGTTGAAGAGATGTTTGAAGCGCTTCAGCACCTTAAGAACTGGAAACCTCACAGAATGACAGAGTTCAATGAGGATCCAGATAGAGAAGAGTTTTTGGAAGAAATAGTAGATGCGCTAAATTACTTTTTCTCACTCTTGATCGCCGCTGGGTTTGACGAGAAAGATCTTTTCGAGGCATACGAGAAGAAACATCAGATAATCATGAACAGATTAAAGGAGGGTTACTAAGTGAATTTTAAAAGTATGATGGAAACCCAAGCAGCTTATAATGACAAGAAGTTTGGGATCGATCTCTCTAATAAAGAGAAAAGAGATATCAGTAAAGATCTAGCTCTAAACTCTTATAACTCTATCAATCGTATGATTGAGAAGATGAGATCATCTAATAATAAACCTCACGAAGATGATCTCATCTTCTCATCGATTGACGTCCTGAGATATGTGATGTCAATGTTAAACCTGTGGGGTGTAAATCCTGATGATGTCTCAACAGCATTTCTTGAGAAAGATTCTTACCTCGAGATCGAACATGAGGAGTTATCTAAGGAGTGGAAAGGTCAAAAAGTTATCATTGTTGATATTGACGATGTCATCGCTGACTTTAGAAAGACATTTGCCGATTTCTTATTACAAGATTACGGCTTAAGCGTTGATGTAGAAAGTGATCAATACTTTTTTGTCGATGAGATCTTAGAGAAGGGAAACTTAAATCCAGAAAAAGTTTTTGACACATTTATTCAAAAAAGAAACTTTAGATCAATCCCCCTTATCAATGGAGCAAAAGAGTTTCTTTCAGAGATGCGTTCAAAAGGTTACTGGATTCATCTTTTGACAGCACGTCCTAAAGAAAATCTAAAAGTATTTTATGACACATACTACTGGCTCAAGGAGAACCAAATTCCTTTTGATCGAATTGATTTTACACCTGAAAAGTTTCGGTGGTGCATGTCTTCAGAATATTATGACGCTGACGCGATTGAGTATGCAATTGATGACTCGCCTAAACATGCTTTGGAATATGCAAATCACAGCATGTGTGTAAAAGTGCCACTTAAAAGTTATAATAACAGCATAAAAAGCTCAAACATAACTTTTTATAATGAACTCAAAGAACTATTAAAGTGAGGAAACTTAATGCCTAAAAACAGTAATCTTGTCCCCGTAACTCTTCCAATGGAACTTAAGTTTGGCGCTGAGCCAAAAACTCTGTTTCAAAATAACTTAAGTGCTCTACGCGTTGAACTTGTTGATCATCCGACTCGGTCACAGGCGTTAAATGTTGCTTGGCAGTATGTCAAAGCGACATGGGCAGATCACAGCGACGAGACAAATCCTTCTGCGACTTCGCTTCGTGAGTTATCACAAAACTTAGAAGATGTCTTAAACTTCCGCGCTCTTCCCACTCCGATGGAGTGTTTAGGTTACACATTTAAGTTGAGCGGACTGTCATTCCAAGAAGTCACTCATATCATTCGCCATCGTGCAGGATCTTTTGCTGCTCAATGCACAGGTGACCGTGACCTTCGTGATGATGATGCTGTCATTCCTGAAGCTGTAGAAAACTCACCTGAGTTTCTTGAACGCTACATGCGATTGGTTCGAGAATCTAAGCAGCTCTATGCCGACATGACTGACTCAAAGCAAGTATCTATGATGGATGCAAGAATGATCTTGCCTAAGTGCATGACTTCTTTCTATCTCATGCGACTATCTCTGAAGGATCTCTTGCTCTTCATTCAGCAGCGTCAAGATCGACAGATTCAACCCGCAGCTGATAACATTCTCACTGCTTACATGGCACGAGAGTTGATCAAGGTGTTGCCTGAGGCTTCGTCTGCAATTGACTTCAACAAGCCTGACATGCACTATGTCAAGACATTTCGTGTCAAGGTGGGTGATCAATTCACCTCACGAGGAACTAACCTTTACTGGCCAGAACCTAAGAACGATATCTTTGAGTATCATCCAAATGACACAATCTATCAGGCACGCCGCGAAGAGATTAACGGCACAGAGAATCCTGGAACAACAACTGTGTTTGAAAACCTTTGGAATGCAGCAATGACTGATATTAATGTTATGAAGCGCGACTACAATAACTTTATGGGGAGAGAGTGATGAATAAGTGCTATATCGCAAGTGGTTGGTTTTCACCTGAGTGGCTTCAAGAGCTAGAAGACATCAAGTCGTGTCTGGATGATTTAGGCCTGTCCTACTTCTCACCAAAAGATGAGAACCTTTGCTCACCTGACTCATCTGTCTCATTTCAGGACGCTGTCTTCAATGGCAACATCAAGGGAATGGAAGACTGTGATTGGATGATCTGCAACACTCGAAACAAAGATATGGGAAGCATCTTTGAAGCAGGATACTTTCATAAACTCAACAAGCCTATCGTCTATTTCTGCGCGGGCCTGCCTCCCGGCGCACAGTTTAACCTGATGCTTGCTGCAAGTGGTGTGGCTGTCTGCACATCGCTGGAAGATCTGAGAAGATATCTTGGTGACTCTGCTTATCGACGCAGTTTGGTTGAGCGTCGCTACTCAGGTGTGATTGAGTAAGTCAATAAAAATTGGTTGATCTAAAACCTCCTCACAAGGGAGGTTTTTTTGTCTATATAAGATTTTTTTAAACAAGAGTGATATTTAGTAGGAACATTATGGAGTTATTATAAAAATAAAAATGAGTCTCTTGAAGAAGATCATCAAAGAGTCAGTTCTTTTAGAGCAAGAAGTTATGACAAAAAGCTCAGGACGAGCAATTGCTGCTTCTAAAACAACTGCTAAAGATAATCCAGATGCCCTCATGGTAAGTAAAAATGAATCAGACAGAGTACAAACTGCTCTCAAAGTTAAAAATAGGAGCATGTTTTACTACATTTGGTCGGGAGCAAAAGAAGCAGGAATCTCTGGCGCACCTCTTTACATGCTAGGATCTCTCACTAACGGGAATGGTGATCCTTACACTTATGAAAAAGTGTCAGGGAATAAGTACAGAGTCATCTCAGGCCCTAAATCTTCAACTATTGGTGAAACTTTTATACTAAATCCTGTGCCGGCTGTACCAACGCCTCCCTTACCTTCTCCCGCACCTTCTCCCGAACCTGCTGAGCAAACTGACGTTGTTGCAAGATCTCCAGATAAACCACAGACTGGTGCAAATCCAAGAAGAAAAGAGCTCTTTAAAATAATTAAC
>Ga0194115_10002208_pt1 | contig 23439 bp, 19 predicted proteins | sample TA2MahsurfametaG_3_FD_148656 | JGI IMG/M metagenome (GOLD analysis project Ga0194115, IMG submission 148656) | Freshwater microbial communities from Lake Tanganyika, Tanzania - TA2015002 Mahale S4 surface | ecosystem: Environmental > Aquatic > Freshwater > Lake | place: Tanzania: Lake... | reverse complement strand
TACCAGAGTTATTCGCGGCGACTTGAGCGCGAAGATCGCTTAGGTTATCGCGAAGGTTTCGGGTTCCATAATTCCCAGGTAGATTTCCAGGGGCTTGAAGGATTTCAGAAATTCCTTCCTCTTGAAATACACCATCCCGCACTAATTTGAATGCGATAATCGTCGCACCCTCATCTTCAAGTTTCTTGGAATGAGGAGGCATTGAACCAGGAGAAATACCGCCAATGTCCGAATGGTGCCCACGACTGGCCACAAAGAAGATGATTTCGCCCTTGTAGAACACAGGCGTGATTACGGTAATATCTGGCAAGTGGGATCCACCGGCAAGTTGAGGGTGGTTTGAAACCAATACATCCCCCTCTTGAATGCCTCCCCGATCCTTCCAGTATTCCACTTGAAACTTCACTGCCTCCGAGATACTGCCTAGGTGCACCGGAATATGAGGCTGAAAGAGACACGACTGGTAAGGATACGGACATCATGTAGCCAAATAAGCACGGTATTGTATCAACTTACAGCGTTCGCGACCAGACCGCCATCCTTGGTGAACAGTGCACACGAGAAATCCAAACGTTCCTTCATGTTTACAGAAATCGCCGTGCGTTGGAGAGTCCTTCCCGATTGTTCTGCAATCCCCATAAATCTATGCGAGAAGATGGATAACAGGACCGGGTCCTCCTTTATTTCTTGCAGGGGATCATCCAGATGACTTGATTCGTTGACAATGTCAATCTGTATGTCACCATTTGCGGTTATAAATCCTGTACAACCAATTTCCAAAACAACGGTCGAAATAGGCTGTACGATAATGCAAGGCCCTGGAATCTTGTGACCAGGCAATAGATCCGTACTCCTGTAGACTGGTACAACTTGCCACCCGTTGTCGAAATACGCTCGCTTTGTCCCCAAGGAAGCTTCCGGAATTCCAAGATCTGTAGGAGACGGAGGACTTTCGAGATTTTCTCCTGGAACTACGGCCCTTACACGGTAGTCATCAATCAAGATGTCCCGGTCTCGGAGGACAAAACCGAATTCACGTTGGTAGCAGGCCTCAAAGGCTTGGTCGAAGGGGACGTCGGGGTCTCGCTGGATCATGATAGCAGTATCTGTACCTTGGTAGCGCATATTCAGGTACTGTTCGAGGACGATACTCGTACTGTCATATCCCTGATTCGTCAAGGCATCAGTAGCGAGCTGGCATAGATGTGCCAAGCGCTCCGTTCCAGTTTCCGAAATCTGACCATCATATTTCTCAGCTGCAGGTTCCTGTTCTTCGTGAACAGCATCCGCTAACATCAATCCGTAGGCGGAAAGGACACCACCATATCGATGAACGAAGACTCGAGAAATACCTAGGGCTTGAGCCATCTTACAAGCATGCTGTCCTCCAGCTCCACCAAAGCATGCCAAGACGTGGGTTGTAATGTCAAATCCTTTCATCTGAGTCAAGTTACGGATTGGTCGACACATGGCCTCATTCGCAACCTGAAGAAAACCATAGGCAAGTTCTTCTGGTGTCCGTCCTTGAGCTTCCGGTAGTGCAGTCAATTCTTCAAAAGCGGCCCTTGCACCATCGACATCAAGAGCTTCATCTTCATTCGGTCCAAAGATCATGGGAAATTCTTCCGGAATGATTCGCCCTAACAAAAGGTTTGCATCCGTAACTGCCAGATATCCATTTTTACGATAGCATACAGGACCAGGATGTGCTCCCGCTGATTCAGGTCCGACGACGAACATACCACGTCGTAGGAATAATCGACTACCTCCACCTGCAGCCACTGTGTGGATATCAAGTTGTGGCCTGGGAAACCAACACGAACAAAACAAAAAGTCGTGAATACAAGTATGCGACGCGTCAAGAAGAAACAAAAACAAATAACAATCATATTCATGGTTTTGGAAAAAAAAACTTACGCTTGAATAGCAACCCCGGCGGTGACTGTTTCAAAGACGTGTTCTAAATGACCATCATATCGTGAAACATCTGTCGAGGTCCCACCCATATCGAAACCAATCACTGGAGTTTTTTCTATAGTATTGTAGGTCGTTTTGGCATATCCGACTACGCCACCGGCAGGACCACTTAAGATAGCTTGATGGCCACCAAAATCATTGACAGGTGCTAATCCACCATCGGATTTCATAAATTGAATCGAAACTTGTGATAATAGATTCGTATCAAATCCCTGAATGAATCCGGCAAGGTAATTGGATATCTTCGGTGTCAGGTATGCTGCAGCACATGTCGTATGTCCCCGGGGAACTAATTTCACCATCGGCATGACTTGATGGGATAAGGAAATTTGATCAAAACAATCCATCCTTGATGCTAAGTCACCCACCAGTTTTTCATGTCCCCCATAGGTATATGCATGTTGAAAGGCGACTGCCAAGGCTGTGATACCCTCATCACGGAGACGTTCTAATTCCTTCTGGATGACATCCAAATCAGGTACCTTTTCAATCAATACCATTTCTGTAGTAATACCCTCCTTGCTTTCAAATTGTTGTGCAAAGTCTTCACTACAGAATTGACGCAATAGAACTCGTTCATCGACTTCGACTACCTGTTCATAGAGGAGGCCGGGTGTCGAACATTTAAGATCAAAGATATCTGGACGAGCTTGATTCCCAATCTCCAATAGATCACCAAAACCCTTCGTCGTCAATAATGCCATACGGGCACCCTGTCGTTCTAATAAGGCATTCGTAGCGACAGTCGTCCCCATCCGAATCGTACCAATATTCGTCGTCGTCACTGGTTGGCCTCTGGAATAATCAAAGCCTGATTCGGTATCGTACTGTTCCAGATACCGACGGATACCTTCTGTCGGTGCATCAGGATAATGTTGTGGATCTTCACTTAATAACTTCGAGACGAGGATTGTCCCATCTGGAAGCTTACAGACCACATCTGTAAAGGTTCCACCACGGTCAATCGCAAAGTGAAACTTCCTATCTCCTGACATCGTTGAAGAGGCAAGAATACGAACAAATGAAGGTAGTGATCAAAAATCGATTTATACAAGGTAAGCTTGCTAGCTAGCTGTTGCTGCCCAAACACAAACCTCACCCACGAATTTTATGATGAAATTGTGTGTAGGATGGTTTGCGGTTTGCGAAAGACAAAAGGAAGGCATGTCACCTCTTCTCCAGTTTCCATAGCTCGCGCAATCTTTTTTCGTTGTACTAGCCATAGAAATCTACGCATTTTGACAGTTCAGTGTCCAAGAGGTCCCAGGATCCACACGATTCAAGTTGCGAGGTCTGAGAAAAAACTAATGATTTCACTTGTAGAGTGAACTCTTTCTCCCTCTCTATCTCCCGTGTTCAAGAGGTCCCAAGATCTACAACCATCGTTCACAAAACACGATTCGAAGACAGGTCGGAACTAGTATTGACCACCGTGTTCACGAGGTCCTATAAAGTCATCGATTGATCTGTAGTAGTTGCCTTTTCCGTAGTTTTCCTACTTTCACTCGTTCGGCGACTGCCAGACTCCGATCTGCTACCGGAGGTATGAATACCTGTACGTATATCTATTCTTTCGTATGTATGCATACCAAAGAAGATCCATTCGACCCTTTCGTTTACGGTGTGTCGACGTTGTGTGGCTCATAAAAGATGACGGAGGGAAACCTAAAACATCCACGATATTTTGCACCACACAACTACCAGTAACACCCTACACCATTCCCTTGATATACACACACAAGACCCCAGAACGTCTCTATCGAAAACAATATCATTGAAACAAGTCTCTCCTCTGCATACTCTCTATCCATAGAACGTCGCACCCAACAAAATAAAGTTTACCTTTCTTGTCAATAAGAAACCCCCCCCAATGGCATCTCTTCGATCTTGTTCCCGTTCGGTGCGTCATTCTCTGACGACGGTTCCTTCTTCTCACAGTCAGTCCAATATACACCGATATTTGAGTACTGTCCTTAAGAAGAGTCAACCAAATGAATATGTGAGTGGCCTAACGAAGGAGAAGATTGATGCAGATCCTAAAATTGCAGAATTCCTTCAATCGAATTTTGGTAACAATCAAGATGACATGGATGGGTATAGTATCCCATCAGATGTCCTACAGGAATATGGATGGGATGAAAGTACTCTCATTCCAATCCCTGAAAATAAATATGGAAAACCTTCTATAGATAAGGGACTTGGAAATGAAATTCAACAATCATTGAATATACGGAAACTTTCATCTTTTTTACGTCCCGAAGAGGAACAGGGAACATCAGCATGTGATACTTTACGTACTAACTTTTGGATTCCTGGTATGTTATATGGGAGTGATCCAACCAAAAATATTCGTGGTACAGATCAATCTTCACGTATCCTATTAAAGACATCTTGGGCAGAACTTCAACGTGAATTGGATCGTTATCATCGACACTTTGAAAGTCGTGTCTATGATTTGACATTATATGACGGGGAGGAGGAAGAAACATCAACAACGATCCGTGTCTTACCTCGAGATATTCAACGTCATCCTGTTCAGGGGAAGATTTATTGTGCAAATTTCTTACGATACCATCCTGGTCGGCCCATTAAGATCCCTATCGTCTACATCAATCAAGAGGAATCACCAGCATTGAAACGGGATGGATTTATCATCCCCGTCAATAAATATGTCGAATGTTTAATCGAAGATGGAATTCCTATCCCAAAGACATTGGAATTAGAATGTACAGGTTTACAATTGAAGGATGTTGTCAGGATTGATCGTCTTATCTTCCCCGATGGTGTCAAACCAAGTAAGAAAGTTAATCCTGATACCTTTGTGAGATTGGACCTGTCGCTGGTGGACGGGGTGGTGCCCAAAGTTCTAGTGAAGGAGAGACTGGTAGTAGTACATCAAAGAAAAAGTAGTCTACATAAATATAAATGGGTACAAGAGAGAGAGAGAGAGATGTCATTTGGTTAGGCACAATTACTGCCAGCCTATAAAGGTATCGTATATAGCGGTTCCCCAATGGTTCCATGAAGGAACACACCTCATGATATCGTTCGTCATCATGCTGGACTCGAAATGGGTTCCGTCTCCGATGAGACTCCTAGCAAGTTCTCCATGACGTCACTTTCCTCGTCATCAGTCACAATCATAGTAGTAGGAGATGATGTTGTATTGTGGATTATAGGCGCAGGAGGAGGAGGAGGACTCCGAAGGAAGGAAGAAAAGAAGGAATCTTCTTCATTTTCTTCCAGAAGAAGAAGACCATTCCGATGACGGGAAAATGCAATGAATGCTTCCGTTGGTAGACGTCGAGAGGGTAATAATGGTTCGTTAGATTGTCCATCCATCATAGTCCCACCACCACTATCTCGTTTACGGGCACTGTACAGTAGGAATCCTACGGCAGACCAACTGGGGATCCATGTAAATCCAATCCACCATATCCATGTATCACGATCGATTGTGGTTGACGTCCACCGATCAAAGACGATCAGAAGTAACCATATACATCGGATGGCATATAAAATCGATGTTACCAACATGGGTAATACTGCCTTGCTCAATAGAGAAAGTCGATCGGACCATTCCATCGTAGGGACTAAATTCAACACTCGTCTAGATGTGACGATGAGACACCGGACCACAACCAATGAATGAAATCCCCATGCAATCGCTTCTAGGATCATCTGCGCCCGACCCCAAGGACGCTTTTCAATATCTACCAAAGGTAAATCTTGATAGATCACCAATTCGACGACCGATAGGAAAGCAGAAGCAAATACTAACAGGAATAATGTCATCAAGAACAATGAGGGTAGGATACCAAAGGGTGTTGATTGACTCCCCCATAGGACTGTCGGACTAGATTCGATGGCTGTCTTCAACCAGATTGCGGTAACGGTACAGAATGACAAAAGCTCTAAAATAGATCGTCCCGCAACATCAAGTAGGACATACCCCAACTTGGCTGCAAATTTTGGATCCTTGTGAATCGAAAGGAGTCCTGCAAGATCGGCATATGCCAAGGCTTCACAACTGGTTGCCATCCTTTTTTGAGACAACGGGGAAAAATGAAACGTTAGACGTCAGTACTTGTGTTGGGTGTGTGTGTGTGTTCTTCTATATTTTCTTTTCTTTTCAATTGCTTACCACAATAACGCGTGAAATGTCCGTTTTCGGGTAAATTGTCGTACTAGGGACTGTCTAGGCAAAGGTGGTGGTAATGATGACGAGGATGATGATGAGGACGTCGATCTACGTGAACGATTTTCTCTATCCGATTCGTCTCTTCTTCTTCCAGCCTGTCGTCCTTCTTCTTGTTGTTCTTGTTGTTGTTGTCGTCTTCGTCGTCGTGTGAAACAATGAAAGAGTAACCTCCATGATGATAGACACCATAAAATGGATGTCAAGGTTAGACCGATGAATCCAACCACTGTTTCTTTACCGTACTTGGTCATGTTGTGATGTACCTACGGGCGCGGTGGGGACCCGTCAATCAATACCTCAACAAGTTCCGGTTTTTTCCCGCTTCCCAGGTGAGAAATCTATCCAAAGAAGAGGGGGAGACAAAAAGGGACCAACTGTCAGGAAAAATACGACTGGTATATGTGACAGTAGACGAACACAACTACGGTAGGAGTGTAAAACGGAAGAATACGACGAGAGTTGTTGATTTGTTGCAGCAAGACTTGATTTGTACACGGTAAGGAATCGGGCCCTTTGACTCTCTCGATCAAATTCGAAAGGCTCTCTTTGTGCACGGACAGACGGTCAAAGGACGCTATGATAGTACTAGTAGACAGCGGCTATCATACCTCTAGACGTCTTGTGAAGGTTACATATAGCACTATAAGTCTTCCCTACTATGAAGGAGGGATGGATTTCTTCGCATGACATACCTCATGTGCTAGACTGAGGAGACTTACTACCGCACAATCACTCCGTAATGTCCTTTTCCCTAGTGTAATCTGTTGAAATCCCAAGGTTTCAAAATGATCCAATTCTTCTGGTTCTTCCCACCCCCCCTCTGGACCTACAGCGATGACCATTTTGGGTAATCTACCTCTTTCAGTTTGGGGGAAGATAATTTCACTCATCCTCATCGGTTCGACGACCTGGTTCGATCGTTGAGGATGGGCAAGGACTCTTGCATATTCATCCAATGGGAAAAGTCGATCTAAATCATTTTGAAAGAATTCTTTCAGATTATTCACCGTATGGACCTTGGGTAATCGGACATCCCCCGCCTGACAAAGTCCTTCAATGAGACGTTCTCGTAAGACCTCTGGTTTCCGAAATAGATGTGATCCAAAGTAGTCCCTTGGAACTTTTCTTGCTCCCGTCAAGACGAGTTGATTAACACCCATCTGAGAGATCATCGGTAACATCCTTCCAAGTTGTAAGGGGCGTGGTAGTGCTAGAATGAGGCTGACCGAAATCTCTTCCTCATTCTCCATGTTGATAGTAGTCATAGGCGCTCCAGGATCAACGACATCCACGGTCGTTTCATCTAATAGATGATCCAGTTTGATGAGGAGAGAGCCTGGCGGATCTCCATTCTTTAGGATTTCTGCCTTTTTTACTTTTCCTTCTGGTATCCATTCTATAATGGCTGCATCCGTTTGAAAGCCTGCAAGGTGATTCTGATGAAGATCATTCGGATCCCGAACGACTCCCGCCCGTATCGTATCTCCATTCCTTAGGCCTAATATCTTTGCCGCATGGATTGTCCGGTAGTCATCCTTACTCAATAGGATACTTTTTGTTTCACTAGATACCTCTGTGGCATCGAAAAGGAAACGATTCAAGTAACAAACTGTAGTCGTATGGAACAAGGAACTCTTCTGTGTCCGATGGAAAGTCGTGAAGTGTCCGAATGGAAAGGATTGGACGAAATAACGTTGAGTCATGAAATTCGTGACTACCAGAAGAAAAATTCCTCTTACTACTAAAGAGGGGACCATAACTTCCCCGCCAAGTGTGCTGGCCTGGAGTCAACAGCTCGTTTTCACCATGGAAATGGCGAGGTATAGACAAGAACTTCGATTGACGACGCTGTGATGTGCCATCAATTGGATGGATGAATGGCGGGAAAGAACCGTGACCGGTTAGTCACGAGAGAAAAATCGACCCCTTCGATTGATTGAGTCCCACGAAATGAGTGATGTTGAAAGCAAGCTACCGTACTACTAGAGAAATTTCTATTTTACAGTTAGTACTCCCATGTGCAAGTAAGTTCTTTCCAAACCTCTACTGCAAGCCATCCAGGAGTGACCTTCAACGTCCAGCATGCTTCATCGACGCTGTGATTCGATAGTGATCGGAAAAAGAGGAAATTTGATGAACATTCCTCTTGTCGTATCATGAACAACATCGTTGACTCTCCTCATAAAAATAAACAACTGCGACGGAATTCCGCTGTCCAGCATCTTCCTCGACTAGGTACCATACATTTTTTCAGGCAATAAAAAGGGACACGTAGTAAATGGGTGTACGGGAAAAATCAACAAAACAACATCCACAGTCCACGTGAACGCTGATAAATCATTCTGCGTCCCAAGGATATTTATATCACCGGAAACCCTCCTGTGTGACATCTCATCTCTTAAAATCACTGTAATTCAACTTCCAAACGAACATGTTGACTAACATAGAGAGCATCAGCATGGGCCGATTGACGGGCGAATAATATGGCATGCGTCGAATGGGGACGGTAGGCAGCCGCAATCGTCGCAGGATGATTCGATTTATTTTTCCATAAATCGATCTGTGTCTTCCATACAGCCTCAAGGGCGGCAGCCTTGTTATTTTTTCGTCGACGAGAACCAAATTTCGTCCTTCCCTCTAATCCACGCATCGTAACTCCCTTAGCTTCCTCAATCGGTTCCCCCTTTTCTGATTTCTTAACTGTTTCCTTGACAATCTTCTTTATCTTAGAATACTCCTCGTCGTTGTACCAGACATCTCGAATCTCGTCGACTCCGATGAAGAGACGGGGACGAATTTCTAGAAAGGTTACAGTATCCTGAAAGCTCACTGATCTGGGCTGCTGTACAACCATGCCTTCCACTAACGGTTCAGGTTTACTCAATATACTCTTCATCGGATGATTCTCCTTCTTCCCATTCGGAGAGAGCGCCGGCTTCTCGACGTCAATATGACTATGCATCGAAAGTGACGATCTTCCACCCTCGTGGAACAAGTCAATAACTTCGTTGCCCATTCCAGCCTACTGTAAAAGTCAAGAAAAAAAGTTTGCTCCGTGATGAAGCGATGGGCATAAGGGATAGCCTCAGTTTCCTTCCAAAGAGAGTGTAGAGCTTCTTGTCACTCACAAAAACAAAAGGTGTGGTGACGAACGGAGAATAGCTCGCGATTGTCAAAAGGCATCCGCTCCGAAAGAATAAGAAACTGAATGCCGGGTATCGATTAGGGGGATTTTTTCAGATTTTCGGGCATCCCCTAAAATACAAAACTTGTTCTCTTCTTTGCACTTGGCACGGGCAGCCAACCGACGTGCATTCATACCGTTGTCACACGTAAATTCGCTGATATGGGCCCAGGAGAACATAGCTCAAATAGTCATCTCGACGACGATGAATGACTAAATTACTTAATAGATGACCCTGGGCAATACTGATTTGGGCTTATATAAAAAGTGAAGTTTCTCTTTGCAAGAATGGTGGGAACAAAAATATGCCCTTAAAGTCAATGAGCATCGCCGGAATTAATGAAGGATCGTTAAAAAGCAACAAGAAATATGCCCTTTTACGAATATAGTTGAAGCATGGTACCATCAGCTCGACACATTCGACCCTCAAAAAGTGGATTTTGACATTTATCCGTGGACGGGAGAAACGATCACACACTCCGCCCGAGCCTTTCTCCCTAATCGTGATTTTCGACGCATATTTCATTGATAGACAACTAACCTACATCGAAGTAAACCATGGCAATGGGACCACGAGACGAAGCTGGTAACACGAGCATGCCGAAACTTGAAACGTTTTGCTCCCCGAAGAGTGTTATTGACATCGCTCTTCCGAAACACGAGATGTGTACCGAAAAGAGGAGAGTTCGCTTTGAAAAGGAATGTAAACATATTTCCATTCCTTCGGCGCTCGAGCTCACTGATGAGATCATCACCTCGCTTTGGTACTCAGACGATGAATATCGACTGTTCAAACGGTCACTAGGCTTCATCGTAAAGATGATGGAAAAGGACATGAAAGCACTTGAGAATGATGAAGAACTCTGTCCTCGTGGATTGGAGGCGAAGACGAAGATGGGGAACCGAAATCGGAGACGGATGATAGAGGAGGGGTGGGATGTCGTCCTGTATGAACAAGAACAGCAAGGCAAGCAACGAAAGGGTCCACCCAATGCGTCACGAATAGCGAGACTATATCGTGAGGCGACATCTACCTGTAGTATGGAAGCCTTTGTCCGAGGGAAAAAGGATGAGAAATACGTCCAGAACCTCAAAGAGGATTCCGCCTGAATGTGTGGGACTATCTCGTCTGGAATGCTACTCTACATGACGACTGGTTGAAAAGAAAATCCATGAGATGAAACCTCTTGGATTAAGTACCTTTGCCTAACGATACAGTCTTCGCCATGCGGGCGCTGCGCAAGCACTTTTACTCATTTCAACAGGATGAAACCTGTTGGACACTGAGGAGTGCTGTCCTTCTTGTCCTGCCCCCACAAATTTTCTCAAAAAAGCCTCGGGGTTCTTACCATGGAACAAGAACCTGCTGACCGTGGAGCAGGAAAACGTGTCCATACAATAGAAGCGCACGTACTTTCTACCTTTGCCGTTAATCAAGTAAACGTTATACATTAACTGATCAACTAGTTCAGTATCGACTCGAGTTGGGATTAGCATTCACGTTGTGTATGCCGCGAAGATAGCTTACGTACGACTTCAATTAGTTGCGTCCATCCTTCTGAGTCGGCCTCTTTCGGTAAGCCCCGAGAATAACCACCAATTTCCTTGAACTCTCGTGGCCATTCAGCGATCATGAGTGACATAATCTGATGATTGGTCATATGAGGATTCTCTAGGAGGGCTTCGCGAGTTGCAAAGAGTGCACGGGACTCTCGATACTCGACATAGTGAAAGCTAACCGTTTCGGCAGAACAGCAGTCGACACCCGAAAGTAGCGTATCATATGTTTCATCGGTCGACAACATTTCGTGTACACCCTGTGACAAGGACACAAAGCGGCAGTTTTAGGATTAACTGGTTGAACGGCAGCTTTCACGTCAGGGACTGATCGGGTGGTTCATCGTATCATACCTTGTGTTTGTTCAAGTACCATTCATCCACGGCCCCCGCAACCATTCTAGTAATTGGGAAGGCATGGAAGCGATGCCACTTTCCGCTCTCTCGTGTATCTGTCGCTACAATATTTAACGATTCTCTCAAGCACTTGGTAGTAACAAGGCCTGGATTTCCTTGCAGCCACTTGTAGTCGCCCTTCACTACACAATTGACGTCATCGGAATCCCACCTCTCAACGAGTTTCTTCATTGTCTCTCGCGACAAGACATATCCAGCGGCTCCAGAATTGAAAATACCATCATTGTCCTTCATCGCATGTCCTTCATACATATCCTGGCTCGGATCTCGATTTTCCAAATACATGCATAAGTGTTCCGATATTACGTACTGTCCACCAAGATTCAGTTGGCGTAAGACAATGCTTACAAACGACAACGCTGGCTTTGATTGTGGTGTACACGTACCGTATGGTCATTCACAAAGAAGGCGAAATCTGGATTGATCGTCTCGTACACAGTTCTGATCACATAGTTCAAACGAGGCAAACCATCTTCGAACGAGATGGAGGGTGGTACCAACAAGAGTTGAGGATAAGAGTAGGGATCTTCAGGCGTGGAGCCTTCTCCAATAACATTGTGATGGCCTTGTGGGAATTCACTAATATTGTGGACTACATATACTGCTCTGGCAGCTGGACCCCAGGTTTCGAAAATACTGTCCAACCGTCTCTGCCGTCCCTTGGGGTTGACGACACTGGGGATGACAACCGTGACTGTCCTCGGCTGTCCACTGTAGAAGTGATGCCGAAAGCCCACACGACCATGTAGGGCTGCTCCGACGTGTGCTGATGGATTGGCCATAATTTGTAACACAACCTTACGGTGATGATTATGAAGCATAAAGAAGCCCAGAAATAGACCAAGTAGTAGGAAGCCAACGATCGCTTCAATAGCACAACCGACTTCTGATCGAGCAAATCGTGCGCAGCGAGCAAAGATTCCACCTCTTGCCGATCGGGATCGATTGACACCACCACTATCGGGTGCCTGGGGTAGCCTCTGCTCGATGTCATCGTTCAGCCTCTTCCTCGCATGGAGGCCTCGGCTGCTCATTGTTTCGAATTCGTGTGCGGTTTCGCCACGCCAACAAGCTATCGCTGAGGTCAACAGTGGTATAGGGAGATTTCCGGTTCAGAGGCGGAGTTCCAGGTCTCTCCCGTTCGAATGCGATTACCACTTTTCACGAAGGGGTGAATAGGTTCGGAGAGAATGGTCAACGGCCAAGTGCAGCCGACAAAACGAGACCAGCAAAATGATTCGGTTTTGGGAGTCTTGCACGTGTTGGGTGCAGAAAGGGGGATGGACAAGACCGAATCACGTACATACAGTATCACACTGTAGAACCTCGGCCGAAGGACAGACAAGAAAAACGTTACCGTACCGGTAAATGCGTCACAGTGATGTCGACAGGCTCCACGCACCGAAGCAAAGTATGCCTTGTGAAAAGATCGCGGCGGCAATCCTGCAGAATCAGTAAGGGAAACGGGTAAGGTTAACGTCGACAGGAAACGAGTCGACTGGTCGACAACGATATAATCTCTGTTGTAACACTGCATTTCTGGGTATTAACCATCAGCCGTTGTCTTCAGTCCTTATTGCTTGGCGCCCCTTTTATATCATCACTATCATGACCCTTTCTCTTCTTGCTCGAACCTTTACCCGTACTGCCGTCCAACATGGACTCCGAACGAATAAGATTGCTCTTTCTGGTGTAGCACCCTTTTCGACCTACTTCACTCCAGGTACGTGAGACCAGTGGAAACCTGTCCCCGTGGAGAAATTCCTTTTGCTGTATCTCTGACCGCTTCTCTCGTCATCTGGGACTATCATCATCCCTCTCGTGCTCTCTTTCTCTCCTGTTCACGTTGAAAAGCTCACGAATATATCAAGGTGGAGGGGACGATTGGGACTTGTGGGATTACTGACTTTGCTCAAGCAGCATTGGGAGATATTGTCTTTGTCGACCTTCCCACGGTCGGAGATGCCTTTGTACAGGGTGATTCCTTTGGTAGTGTCGAATCTGTCAAGGCTGCCTCGGATGTTTACGCACCCGTATCGGGTACCGTCGTCGAAATTAATGAAACCCTGAGTGACGATCCTGGACTTGTAAATACAGATGCCGAAAGTAATGCATGGTTTATCAAGATTGAAATTTCAGATGCTGGTGAATTAGCATCCCTTATGGGTGAGGCTGCCTACAAGGAACACTGCGAAAATGAAGCTCATTAAACGCGAGAATGATATCATACGCCTGCTTTCGGGGGGTGGTCCGTAGGAATACGATTTCTACATTTTTTCTCACCAAATGATAGCCTATATTGATTAAGAAAGTGTATTGAAAAAGTAACTGATTTTCAAGGAACCAAGGTCCCATAATTCTAGTTACTTGAAAATCGATTCTTACTCCATTCTAAGCCTCGTCCCAACGTCAACCCACCTTTGTCTGGTGCCATTTCATTCAATTTGGAACGTTCATCTTCCTTGGTCGTCGCCTCCTTGATCATCCGCTTAAGGGAGACTTTGTGACCACTATTAATACATTGTTTGGGTGGATAGGAAAAGAATGGTCGATTGGGACATGTGAGACATATCCACTCCTTCTGAATCCTTTGATTCTCCTTTTCTGGTATTTGTCGCTTTCGATGAGCCTGTTTCGTCTCTAGGATCTCAAGTTCGACAACCCGTTTACGATTCTTGACGTATTCTTCTGCGTCTGCCTCCGTGGCGAATCGACTTTTCGCATTCAGAGCTTCCTCCACACTGTCAACATGAATCGAGTCCAGGAAGGCATTTCCAGGAGTTGTCGATGACTTGGCCTGGACGGACGTGGATTTATTGTAGGGGTTGCTTGAAGACATCTGGATGGATTGACTTTCACGAATTTTCTGAGCGATGAGAGATTGTTTTTCCTTGATTGCTGTTTCCTTGTCTTCCCTTGTGACATCGTTAGGATGTGAGTCGAGTCGATCACGCGGAACTACTGCGGGGGATTTTTGGAACAGTGCACTTGGTTTCGGGATGGCGACCGCACCATCCCATCCACATCCAACGGTGTTAATCTTTCGTTTCTTCGTTAGGCTTCCTTCTTGGCTGGGCATAGTACACCCAGACCTTGTCGATAGTGATTGGGACGAGACCTTGTTGACGACTGCGTCCTGTAACCAGTCACCCGTGACTTTCATAGGGGTCACCTCTCGGGGGGGCCTCGAGACGACGGACTTTCCAGTGAACCGGTTCGTTCCGACGCCTTTACCACTGGTTCGATTCGAATAGGGATTCTGATTGTCATTCTTTAAGGGAGGATTGGAAACCGAGACGCCCTTGGACATATGCATAGCGATGGATGCCATTGCAGAAGTCTTGGGCTTTTCGCCCGGAAAGGTCATTCCTGTCGCAGTAGTACGTCCAGCAGTCTTTGGCAATGTCATTATTCTAGTATCGTCTCTTGGTGGGTGATACGATGCGGCGACACTGTTCCCCTGTTGTGCGGTAGTGTTGGGGTTCATGAGGAATCGATTGGTCCCATTCAATACTCGTCGGGCCTCCTGTGTCTGGGATCGTTCGGCCCGAAGTTTCTGAAAGAGGTTCCCCCCGGACGGTTGAGTCCGAATGACACCCCCCGCACCTCTCATGGCCGAGCAGCTGGCAAGATAATTACAATTCTGTTTCTGATCATGCTGTTTTCGATGAAATGCACAATATTCCGATACTCGAGTGTCTACGAAGGATTGACAGGTGGAAGCATTCTCCTTCCAGGATCCGTCTGGCTGCTTTCCACGAATAGTGGCTTTGCAAACTCCATAGTCTCTAGCTTGAGCGACGAGAATGAGTTGGGACGGATCGTGTACTGAGAAGCTGATATTGGTGTTGTCGTGTTTCCCACCAGTACCACCAGTACCATTTTGATCTTTTTGTGGTAAGAGTTTTGGATTACATAGGGCGATGACATGTCCTGCTCGGCAGGTACGAGAAAATTTCGTATAGGCAGTCCCAAAGAGAAAGATGGAGACACATGGACCAGTCTGTAAATTACTCCCAATCGTTAGGATACAAAATGCTCCACCCTTTGTTGAAGTTTTCGTCCCAGAATTCTGAAAGACGATTCCTACAGTAATCAATTGAGTTTTTCCCTGGACCGTCGCCTTATCGATAATTGAGGGTGGATCGATCAATGTCCCACAAAGGGCATGTAAACTCATCGCACTGAGTTGGGCAGGAGAATGATATTGATTCATCGTCGTCGTAATTAAGTCCATTAAATCTAAACTGGACATGTGTCGTTGAATCATTCGTATTCCTAACTTTTCATCGACACCCACCGTCGCAAGAAGTGCCGACGAAATCCCATTCGATGGCGGCTTTGGTGGTGGTGGTGGTGGTGGTAGTGGTTTTTGTATCCTCCCACTCGTGGATTGTCCAGATCTTGTAGGTATCCCCATCGATAGTCGAGAAGAAGATGAATGCGAGGCAGTTATCGTTGAGTCATTCGTCCTTGAATTCGAATTTTCATGGTTATTAACTTCGGAGTCGTCGTCGTCGTCGTCGTCGTCCTTGGAACTACGTTGAAGACTGTCGGATTCGTCGTCATTTTCCAACAATGATAAGAATTCGTCCATGAGGTTAGATTGTGAAATGAGGCATAGACACCAAACCTTATAGTTAGTGTATGTTTCTGAAAGTTGTCATGCGGAGGTTGGGTATAGAGTACGAGCCCCTGTGATGGTGGCGAGACAGGTTGAAAAACAAATACGGCTACCTCACCTAAAGTTAGTACGTGACATGCTTCCATCCCGGATAAATAAGAATTGGCGCGAAGTTTCAGGCGTCTGTCCTACGCCAGTGCTATTCCTCCACCATTCAACATCTTGGCGGGCATTTCTGACGCCAAAGGTAGTATATCTTTCCATTCTGTCGTTCTTTTCTCGATCACCATTTCCATCCCATTACGCTACGATACTCACTCTTCCTTTATTCCCACAAACCTTTTCAATTACCCTCCTGTCCAGTATGGATCTACTCAAACAACTTAATCTGGAAGATCATCTCCCTGAACAACAAACTCGGACATCTCATCTGTTGATTGATGATCCAGAATTGACATTCGCCTTGGGATTCAATGCCTGTTGTCGATGTGGTAAAAATGAAACATATTGGGAATGTCCTGCATGTCATCGAGTTCGATATTGTTCTGTCGAATGTATGAATGCTGATGCTACACATGACGATGATCATAATGACGACGACGAGGACGGTGAGGCATTAGGACATTCACCGATTATATGTGCATTACTCGCCCTGTGCAACGACGATGAAGCAGTCGATAATGGGAAGGAACATTTAATAGTCGATCTTGACAAACGAACTGCTGCAGTCGATCGGGTGATTAGTGAATTTGAATCCTATCCAGCTACCTTGGCGAATGTCATTATGGATGGACCCTGTTATCAAGACGTGTTGACCAAGGCATCGTCGTCGTCACTTGGAGGAGGAGGAGGAACATTGATAATTCATATCGTGGGAGCATCTGTCGATTCCGAATTATGGCAGGGCCATCCTGACCCTTCACAGGAATCAAGAGTCTTTCATGGTTATGCTGAAGCATTAGCTGAAATTGCAGATCGATTTTCCCTCCAAACGATTCATCTATACTTTATTGGACCTGATTGCCCCCCATCAGATTCCCATGGCAAAGTCAAGATCCCTCCCATGGCTGGTTCAAGGAATGATTGTATACTCCAAACGACGACAGTCTGTGGCGCATACACTAAGGGAATACTTGCCAGCAAGAAGATTCCAAATCCAGACATTGTTGTTTTCTTCAATCCTGGTTGGACTGTTCCGGATTATAGTTGGGAGGAAGCACTTTTCACAGTACCAAAGGGTACACCGTGTTTGGCAACGACGAATACGGAATTAGAAGGTGTGGCTGACATTGAATTTCTGTATGAGGCGGGTATTATTCAAGAGCTTCCAGCGGCCTTGGCGATGATGCTTGGGAAGGGTGGTGAAGCCTTGGAAACGACAGCCGATACCTTTTTCAGTGTCAATCCCTTTTGTGGTAGTCGAGTCCGTCAAAGTGGGACCATGGCTAATGATTTGTATGTCAAGAATCGTTGGATTTTTGGGGGTATCTTTGGATCCTCCTCGTCCCCCGTGGAGGCATCTCGTACAACCACCTCCGGAAAACGAGCAAGAATCGAAGGATCTGGAAACTCCAAACAATCCAATCCAGCTCTGGTTTAAGGTCGGATCAAATGGCCAATGGTTGTCTCCTGATTAGGCTCATCAACGTTCATAAACATTCCTTTGATACATTGTATGTGTATTGTTGAAATAGCAGCGACGATCCACCTTCTACTCTCTTCTTTCGCTGAGAGTCTCTCCGAACTGGTCTGTGACGGACCGGTTGGTAAGCTAGATGGATGCAGGACTCCTCGGGGCAATCCTGTGGTGTGATCTAAGGCTGGGTGCAGGTTTCGTGGACAACTACGACAACAGACATGATCGATGTCGTTCCCCATCTTGAATTGATTCAGCCAGCGCGTTCCTGCTTCGCCATCATCGGGCGGGCCCCAAGTCGCACCAATGGCAGCAAGGAATTAAAAAGATACCCAAGTGGAGGACACTTTGATTCCCAACCACCATTAGGTTACCCAACAACACGTTGAGGCCAAGGCAGCAATCAGAGACAACGTCCACCCCAGTAGACGTCCCACCTGAGATAGAGTACTGCTGGTCCCAGACATCACAAAGGAATGGACCTCCCGATCACCGCCTGCGAATGGAGTCGTAAAGATAAGCTGTCCACTAGAAACTGAGCCTCGATACAAGGCGATGGGCCCTCCGTTGCCCACGTTGCAGCAAACACCGTCCCCAGCGGAATCGGTCAATATCATTGAAAATGTCCTATCTCCAGTGTATCTTGGGATATAGATTTGTTCGGTGTAGTCTGTATTGGCGAGACTCTCCTTGTACGGCTCCACAGGGCCGTAAGCCACAATCTGATGTCCTTCCAATGTCGGGAATGACGATGCAAATGGACGTCGTCCAGTTACAAGGATCCACTCCAGCTGCCGGTAAAATACGCACGTTCGTCAGAACCTAGGGGACATCTGCGACGAAATCAAAATATACATACAATCGATAGTCGTACCTCATGAGGAAACTGGTCAAACGACAATCGAAGATCTAACAGAATCCCATCGACTTCCGTGGAAAGGTGGCCTGCATAGACCTTCAGCCGAGATGTGCTCAATTCGTTCGTATTCATTGTGTATGTTCGGACATTCGAAGTAGTCTCGGCCCCCATCACAATTTCAATCTGACCAGCGTCAGCCTCGACGTTCCCAGTCGCTTTTTCAAAGAAAATTCGGTATAGCCCACCTTCTACGACCATGATGGTTTCCGATATCTGCTTTCCTTGTTGTATGTAACTGCCTTTGGGTGCACTGGCGACAAAAGCATCGGACTCTAATGAATCAAGACGCTTGACTGAAAACGCAAGGTCTTCGGGTTTCTCATCCGTGGTGAATTTGATCGTCATGGGATACTGTGCAATCCTACCCTCGAGGGCAAAGATGTATGTCTTCTGTGACACGAATAGGCCACTCCCGGCGACGATGGGAAGTCGATCCACACCTCCCACAGCATCGATTCGATAAAATGAATTGTCAGCTCGATTGATTCCATCTCCGAAGACATCTGTGATGGTAAAGTTGTAAACTCCTCGAGAAAGAGTGAGATATTCTTCCACCACGCCGTCTAGATCACGGTAGGTACCAGGTGGGAATTCGGCAACCTTGAATCCAAACTCATTAGCGATGTAGAATCCTGTTTCGTCTGGGAAGGTATCCAGAGTTATCGTGATCTTAACGTCGATCAAATCCTCCGTTTCATCTTGTGGCCATACGTCAAAGATATCACTTCCTCTCGGACCGAAGACAGAGAAAGAAGTGACTTCACGTCCGACTTCCTCGAAAAGGCTATCAATAAGAAGATCACCAAGAACGGGATCGTCATAGTATAGTCTATAACCGGCCTGTTCCGTTTTGTTCGAGGTGCAACATAGGCCGTCCGAGAAGCTATCAGTCACTATCAAGGTGAAATCCATTCTAGCTCCTTGGGTTGGAAAAATGATTGGGATACGTTCGGTGACCCTTTCATTGACATAGTCAGAGTAGAAACGGGGTGGTCGAAAGAAGATCACCGTGTCTTGTCTTGTTTGTCTTTCGACGACGACGTCATCGTCATACACACGGAGTTGAATCCCAACTTCTCCTGGATACAAGTCAAAGTATAATTCCAGAGTTAAGAAGTTTTCTCTCGGAATCATGGGGATATCAATAATTTCTTGATTCCCCATACTCGTTAGGAATGAAAAATCCATCCCACGGTTAAAATCTCCATTCGTCGAATAGATGGTCTTACTTTCATCACCCACATCATCCGTACCCAGAAAGAGTTGGATGAAACCATTTTCTATCCCATCCGACGCCATATCGTAACATCGGAAGTAGTACAAGTCATCCCTCTCTAGAACAAGAGTCCGTACTATCTGGGCATCTGGTACCCGATAGACACCCGCAGGTATATCAATAATCGTCTCAACATCGATCCCAAGACGTTCTACCTTCCACCCAATCTCTTGTGGTTTCGAATCAAGTTGGATTAGGATCGTCAATGGGATTTGTTCTGGGCCTACTTCATCGACGTCACTTGTTTCCTCTACAAAGCTGATAGGAACATCAAATTCATGTCTCATTTCTCTATCAAACACGCCATCTCCCGAAAGAAGGATTTGTCCCATCGTTTTGGATCCTGTGACGATGCCATAATTCCCAGGTTGATTACAACATAGGCCATCACCGAAGGAATCCTGAATCTGAAATACAAATCTTTGACCACCTGGTAATAGGACTGTCTCTCGGATGATGGATCGGGCGTCAGTATATGCCCCCTGTGGGACTTCCGCGTACGTATTGACCCCAATCTCATCTTGAATGGACCAACTAATTTCTTCCGGAAAGTCATCGAGTTGGATGGTCACCGTGACAGGAATCGATTCTATGTGTAACATCGATGCTTCGTCACAATCAAGATAGTTTGGAGGTGATCGACTGATTTGACAAATATGATTTGACAGCCAATCGACAAGGCTGGAAACTCTGGAGTACACACCGGGGAAGGATTCTAATGCACAACCAAACCCCCAAGAGATGATCCCTACCAAAACATCCTTTGATGGACTCCCTCCTCGAATGATTAATGGCCCCCCTGAATCACCTTGACAACTATCTTCTCCATGATCACCAGCACATAACATCGAGTCAAAGATTAAACCTTGATAACTGAGTTTCATCGTGGTATCCTTGGAAAGTTCACAGATTCGATTTGGGATATAACTTAGGCTGACTTCTTGTAGAATATTTGCAGGACTTGAAACACCCAAGAAGGTATTCCCAAATCCGATGACAGTCACTTCATCTTGTACGACTCCCACCGGTCTGTTACGATCGGAGTTTAACTCGATGTAAGTTTTCGTCGATTGACTTGTTAATTTGAGGAGCATAAAGTCATTCTCAAAACCCTCATCAGTATACTTGGGATGGGGTACCTCTGGAAAGTCAACAGCAATTTCTTCATATTCATCAATCGGATTTTGACGATCCCAACGTCCGATCTGGACTTTGGTAAATGCCCCCCGACAGTGTGCAGCTGTCAAGACGACATCGGGTGCTACCAACGTTCCACCACAAGTATGACGACCAGTACCATCGATCATTGAAACAAAGTAGGGATAACGATCTTGTCGTGCATCGGAACCTCCGATGATTCTTGCCTGATGTGGGAACAAATTGTCCTCATCATTCTTAGATCCTGGTCTCGGATCATAGATGATTGTTCGTTGGTGGGAGGTTGAAATTCCATCTATGGGATATCCGATGGCGATCTTCCATAGTAACATACATGCAATGCATCCCACTCGTATCGTACTACCGCTCATGGCCATTCCATCGAGAATAACTGGCAATTGTTGCCTTGTAGTAGTTGCATTCGGGAGGACTTCGGTATTTTGCATATAATTCGGAACTCGTCGCATCCTAGAATAAAGGCTCACATTCTGGTGACAAGTGACTGTCACAACAACGAAAACGATTCTAGTCGTATGAGTCAATATTGCGACGCCTTCGAATATACGGGACTCGAATAATTTGAGTCCCACGACCGAAGAGTACAGGCGTTCGTTCGCCCCGACTATGTCGACCACAAAAATACGTCACTATATCATAACTGTTATCATAACTTGGAATACGATAGGATTCCATTGTAGGCAACTCTCTATGATATCATTTCCATGTCTACAGATGCCGAGTGCCGGATAGAGTTTTTGGGTCTCGCGCCATTTACATTTGGAAAGGAAGCCAAGCCGTTTGGACGACAATGAAATTCTGTCGTATTTTGTGGTCAACACAATCCGGTCGAGCGAAAGCCTGTGCTCGTCGGACTCAACGTATCCTGTCTGAACAGACAACACTAAAGTTTTTAGATGGGATCGGATCATCCTTCGATGAATGTCCAGAGCCGTTTCTGGATTGGGTCACTCGGCGCCGGAGGGAGGACGAAGAAGAAGAAGTAGAAGACGATACCTTTCTTCTCATGTTCGTTAGTACGACGGGAGATGGAGAACATTGTGATACTATCCGTGAAACATGGGAAAGACTCTTATCGAAATCATTACCGAACAATCTATTCGAAGGGAAACGGTTTGCTATGTATTGTTTAGGTGACCGTGCCTACGGACCTCAATTTTGTGCTGCCGGTCGAAAATTGGCCATCCGACTATTACAATTAGGTATGAAGACATGTTGTGAGGTAGGATATGGTGATGACAATACGCCCAATGGTGGAGTCTTTCGGGATTTAGATGATTGGTTGGAAAAGAATTTATTACCTATATTGGAGAAATCAGGGACTGACGACAGGACGACGAGTACGTCGACGTTGACACCGACTTGTCCTTTTCGTTGTACCCGTGCGGTAGACACGGAACGAACAGGAGATAATTCGACCGACTTCGAATGGGAAGATTCGAAGTACGAAAAGGAATATCGAAATTTCTTCACCTCTTCTTGTCCTGTCACTGCCTATCGATATGACGGGATGACACGACGAATTTTGGAGTCTCCCGAAACCGTTTCCTTCTCAAAACAGGCACCAATGCTTGGAACGGTCGAAACGAATGAACGCATTACGGCATCCGATTGGGAACAAGATACTCGGCATATCCGAATCAACCTTACATCGACTACGGACAAGGTGTCATCTGACAACATTCTTTCATCACTTCCCTATCAGGCTGGTGATATTGCAACAATCCTACCCTTTAATTCGGAAGAACTTGTGAATAAATTTCTTGCCGTATTGCCCCCACGGATACAGGTGATGGCAGATCAACCACTTATCCTTGAAATCGATGAAAGTCTCAACAATCATCATGGTTATTGCTATCATTGGCCGAAGCGTTTTACGTTACGTGGATGGTTACGATATTGTGCCGATATCCATTCGTTACCAGAAAGAGAAGACTTAAGAGCATTGAGCGTTTATTGTTCAAGGGAGCATCCGATGGGGAAGGAACATAGTGAGAAATTACGTTCTCTATCTGAGGTTTCCGAAGCCGCACTATATGCAGATTATATACTACGAGAAAAGCGATCATGGGCTGATGTCCTTTATGATTTTGAATCATTGACAGTCGATAGTTCTACGTTGTCCATTGAGACACTGTTGATGCTCCTCCCACCGATACGACCCCGTGACTTTAGCATTGCGAGTGCTCCATCCCAAAAGAGTATGAGGGGACAAGGTCATGATTTTTCCATTGAATTATGTGTTGCTGTCGTCCAGGGACGGACACGGCTTGGTCGTCCCTATCACGGGCTATGCTCTGAATTTCTATCCCGAATGACAACCCCCGAAGGATCGAGCAATAACTCCAGTCGGCCACAATTACTCCAATTATGGATCCGACCTGGAAGTTTTGGAAAGTTACCCCTAGATCTCCATATCGATTCGATATCCTTTCAGACTCCTATCCTTTGTGTTGGAGCTGGGACAGGCGT
>Ga0194115_10002203_pt1 | contig 23471 bp, 8 predicted proteins | sample TA2MahsurfametaG_3_FD_148656 | JGI IMG/M metagenome (GOLD analysis project Ga0194115, IMG submission 148656) | Freshwater microbial communities from Lake Tanganyika, Tanzania - TA2015002 Mahale S4 surface | ecosystem: Environmental > Aquatic > Freshwater > Lake | place: Tanzania: Lake Tanganyika... | reverse complement strand
CATCCCGAGAAATCCGTACGCGATCACCGGGACCGACGAGTTGAGCGAAGAGGGTCGGAGCTTGGCGCGCAGGTACCATCTCGCAAAGGCCGGTTTGATGGAGAGGAACCGTCTCGCTGGCGAGAATGACCAGTACGATGTTGACGGCTACGTTGATTCCCTGCTCTACAGGGCCTCAATGGGTGACCCGGAAGCCGAAGCGCTAATTGCTGAGTTGTCGGATCTTGGCGAACAAATTCGGGAAGAGGCGAGGGCACGGAGAATAGCGAAAGACCTAGGGGAAGCATTCGGCGAACAAGCACAGTCGGAGATAGACGGGTCCAAGGGTGCCGCGACGCTGAAGGCTCTGACGCCCGATAAATTGGCCCTGGTCCACGAGACGAAATACGAACCAAGAGTTCTCCCCGACGGCACCCTGGAGATCCGGCCGTTGGCCGATTTTCCGACGAACCCGCCTTCCGAAGGTCTCGACACGATCGACGGGAAACCGACCTACCCGAACGTAAACTACCCGCGTCACACCGTGCACTTTGGGGTTGGCGGGTTGGCCGGTGGCCACGTTCAAAGACAGAGCCCCAAGGACATTGACCCGAACCAACGGGTGTGGGTGGTGGTGACCAATTTCGGTGAGGCCATGGATGCGAATCCCGGTTCCGTCGAAACGATGCTTCTGGAAGACGTGAGTCTCACCCCGAGAGCCGGGGAGGGACTGAGATTTCCCCCGGGGACCTTCCGGATCCTGGAACTCACGGGGGACAAGAAGGCGGATTTCGCCACGATGAACGGGGCGATTCTGGAGGTCGGCGGAACCCCGCTCCCGGCAACCATGGACGAGTCAAGGTACGGCGGCTCGGCCAGGTCCCGGAGGATATCTCAAATGGCCGCCGAGTTGGGTTTCCCCTCCGTTCTGGATGTCGACCATCCGAGCTCCCTGGGCCATCGGGGCTCAATGCTAAGGGGTAATTTCGTCCATCGGCAGGAGGATTTCGCAACGGCGTTGCCGATCGAAGAATCATCGCTCTCGATGCTCAGCGACAACAGTCTCGAGCGAATCAGCACCTCCACGCACACGTACGGCGGCGGGGTCGTTCGCTACGTGAATGATTCGGAAACGTACATCGAGCTTTTCCCGCCGGACCTACAGGAGCGAATCGACCAGGGGCTCATCAGCAAGCGCGACGCACGCAAAGAACGGTTCGAGCGAGTCGAAGCCCGCAGGGCGGCGCGCGCTCAATCCGCCGACGGGGCGAGCGCCGGCATGGCGAGGGGGGCGAGCGAGGAGATCTTCCTGCGACCCGACGGAACCTTCGACGTCGGCCCGGACACGGGTGGTCGCTCCGCCCTGCGACCGAGTCTCATCGACGACGAGGTCGCGGAACAGGCCATGGTCCAGGCGAGGCGGGAGGTGGTCAGCGAGGTTCTCGACAACCCGTTCGCTACCGACGGAGACTTCGGGCGCGCCTCACAGGCGATCGATCTGATGGAGGATGCGATCGGCGCGGACGCGGCCGAGCGGCTCAGGAACAGACTCGCGAGGGCTCAGGCGAGGCGAGACAGAAACATTCCCCAAATGTTGCCCGAAAAGAAACCGTACATGATCAGGCCCCCGCAACTTGGCGACGACTCGTTCGGGAACCGCGGCCGCTACGACGAAGTGGCGCGCGCCATGTCGCGCCCCGACGACCCGCGGAATCCGCCTCGCGCCGCCACGGCGAGATTGGCGCGCATGGACACCACCAACTCGTTTGTCGCAAGGGACATAACTTACGATCCGCAAAACGGAGACCTCACGGTCACCTACAACGACGACAGGGTCGTCACGTTCGCAGACGTGCCGTACGAGCGCGTGCGCAGGGCGGGTTTCGACGACCTGCCGGACGACCTGATCAGCGAACTGGAGAACGAACAGGACCAGATGCGCACCAGGCCAATCGGCAGGATGTCCGACGGCAACCGGGCCCGCAGGAACGTCTCGGGCCCGAGACGATTGCTCTCCGAGGGGAACTTCCGGTCCAACGAACGACGGCAACCACCCGGCGCTGAGCAGTTCGACGATGGACCGTCGGCCGGCATGGGCCGAACGTACGAAACCCTGGTCGGCACGCACGCCAACGTCGTCTCCAGAAAACGAGACGAGTTGGCGAGGGCGCAACAAACGCTCGACGGGATAGGCACCCGCAGGGACAAGAGGTTGGTGACCGAGGACGAGGCCAAGGCGGTCGCCTCCGCGTTCGCGGACCTGTTCTCCGGGGACATGAGGGTGCAGAGCAATTTTGAGGGGAGACTGAGGACGGAGTTGCTCAGCAACGGTCGCACCATGGTCAGGTTGGATGCGCAAGTGAACTGGGAGGAGATGGTGCAGGTCCAGGACCTGACGAGCATCCCCATAACCATGCAAATAAAGTCCGCCGACGGCAAAACGATTTACGGGTACGCCTCGAGGAGGCTGGAGATAGGCGATGACGGAATCACCGTCTATCACGGTTCCCTCACCATCTCGCCGGAGTTCCGCGGCATGGGGATAGCCAGCGAGTTCAACGCAAGGAACGAGAACCTCTACAAAGCCCTCGGGGTCAGGAGCATAACGACCAGCGGATCCTCCTCCTCGTTCAGAAGCACAAACAACCCGTTCGAGGACCAGGTGATCGGAACCGGCGCGACCCACTGGGCCCGCAACGGGTTCACCTGGAGGGACGATGACGCGAAACAAAAATTCATCGGAATCATAGACTCGGCATTGTCTAGGAAGCCGGGAATCTTCTCGGACGAGGAGAGGCAGAGGATATCCTCCCTGTACAAGAGGGGCCGATCCGGGGACTTTCAGACGTCGGCGACCGCGGAAGAGCTGGTTGATTTCGAGGCCGCCGACAGATTGTTCGCCGAGGAAGGCGCGATCATCAGGTACAGGAGGGACCTGGCGCCCGCCGAGATTGCTGCTCCGAAACCGTCGAGACTCACCAGGATCGCCGACAGGCTCGGCCGGCGCTCCCGAAACCGGCGCGGCGAGACGGACGGTCCGTCGTTCGAGCCGCCTCCCTGGGACCCGGATGCCGAGCTGGAGGAGGCGCTGGATGACAGGCGGGCCCGCCGAATCGCGGAGTCGCTGGCGGCTGCCGAGCTCCCGGATTGGGTCAGGGATTGGGACCCGGATGCCGAAGCGGCGGAGACGAGGAGGGCCAGGTCGGCGGCGGAGGGACCGAACGCCGCCATGGCGAGAAACGTCGGCCCGAATCTCAAGGGGGACACGGATGTCAAAGAGAAACGCGTGGACCCGGCGCCGCCACAGTTCTCGCGAAGGAACTCGGAGAAATTGACTCAGGTGACTGCGGATACCGACGCGCTCAACGCGTCGATCGTCCAGCAGAGAAAGGCCCTCGTCGACAAGTACGCACCGGGCAGGCACGGAGAGCCGGTTGAGTCCTACGCGGACGAGCTCATGGACAACATGGGCGTAGTGCGCGAGACGGGCCTGAATGGCAAGCCCATGACGTTCGGCGAGCAACTGGACCAAGCCATGGGCTTCTTCCTCAGGACAGCCGAAAAGGACGGCAAAGAAGATCAGATCCCCGACCCGAAGGACAGTTACGAGGACAGGGAGGTCACCTACATGAAGGGGGCGGCCAAACTGGCGGCCCTCGAGCTGGCCCAGACCGAGGAGGGAAGGAAGAAGGTCAGGGAGGCGATGGCGACGGCGATTCTCGATACTTTGGCTGGGGCAGAGCCGGCACTGGAGAGGGACCCGTCGCTGAGGCGGGCCACGACCGTCAGGATCCACACGGAAGAAAACTCGGTTCTGAGCAAGTTCGCCGGGTACGCAAATACGGAGATCGACGAAGATGGCAGGGTGCAGCTCGTCATGTCGCTGGTTCCCAACGTGCTGGTCTTCGACTCGGGTTCGTTCGTCGGATCCGACGACGGCCCGTTATCCAGGGGGCAGGGTCTGTCCGAAATTCTGCGCTTCGCCGGCTCCGACGATTATCACTTCGGGCTCGGCGTGCACGAGTACGCGCACTTGGAGCACTACAGGTCGTGGTACGCGAGCCTCGGGTTGCAGGTCGGACGGGACGCGCCCCCGTTGTCGGCGCAGATGAAAGGTCGCCTCGGCGACAGCCTGATCGGGGCGGAAATATCCCGGAGACACAACTTCCCGATGGATGCAACCTGGGACGAGGTTCGCGAGACGTTCGCCAACACACTCGGCAACCAATGGGATGCGCGGGAGTTGGCGTCAAAACATAACATCTATCATCACTATCTTGCCCCCAGCCTCGACGCTTCCATCGACGCAGTAGTTGATCAACTTTCCGTGGCAAGCAAGAAGGCACAAGAACGAGCGGAACGGGGAGCCCCGGCCGGCAACGTTGGCGCTCAAATAACGAGTGTTTTGAGCCCGGCTGGAGACTCCTCAAACAGCAGGGCAACCGATTTCGGCATCTTGGTCAGCGCGCTGATGGACTACGAACAAAGGAAGAAGAATCCGTTTGCGGGCATGATCCCGGAGAATCTGACAGAGGAGCAAAGACAGTCAATAATCGCAGGGGTAAAAATGCCAGAAAAATCCGGCGGCAGACTCCTCGCGTTGGAAGGCAGGGATGGGTGGGACGACGAAGTGAAGTTCTTTGACGCCCCGGCGGTGAGAAAGATCGTGAACGATGTGCTTGAGGGGCAAACGCCGGAGGAGTTCCTGGCCGAGCACAAGAGGATCATGGACCAGGTGCTTGGTTACGACTCCGAGTTCGCCTCGACGCTTGGCGTGCCCACCGACGAGATCATGCGGGTTCTGGGCAGGTCTTCGATTTACGGGCAGACGAACATCATGGAGGCCGTCGCCGAGGCCCGAGTGATGACCCTCTACGCGGAGCGTTTCCGCAACGCGCTCAGCGTCAAGCAGCTTGAGCAAGTCGAGGAGATGAGGGAAATGCTGGAACTGGTGCTCCCGGACCGGTCCGGCCCTGTGGCGGTTCGGAACCTGACGCCCGAGGCGAGGGAGCATTTTGCTAGGCTCAAGAAGATGTTGGGCGAAATTCCGGTACTGAAACTCGACCGCGATTCAATCAGGTTCTAGGGGGGTCGGCACCATGCGCGAGCGCGTTTTCGTCACGGACCGGCGTGAGTTTTACGTAGTGTCCGAGGACCAAAAAGAGACGTGGTACATCGTTAAGCTGCGAGACAACACCCTCGAGCCGCGCGAATGGGCCTGGCTGGAGTTCAACGAGCCCGAGGAGAAGCCGACGAGGATAGACGACGACAATCTGGAAGAATGGCGCAAAGTCTGGAATAGCTAGACAATCGACTGGCTCGTCGCAACCCGTCAATGGGGTACAATCGAATAGCCAGCCTCAGGTGGCCATCCACGGCAAGGGCGTAAGTTACCGATGACTCGTAGAAAGATAGGTTCAAGGCGCAGGGGTCGCGACTCGTTCGTCGACGACAAGACCGACGCCGCCCTGTCGTCGGTGAAGCAACTGACGGATACCGTGAGGACCAAGGTCATGCGACCCATCGGCGCAAGGCCCCTCCCGCCGCCCCACCTGGTGAGGAACGCCGACCTGGACCCCTACATTTACGAGGGGATCCCGTGGATCAACAGGGGCCGCGGGATACTCGATCCCACCCCGGGCAACGTGCAACCACTCAACAGAAGGCTGAGGAGGGAGGCGCGCGCAAGCATGGGCTCGCCGAGCAGGAGCAGCACCTTCCGCACCGGCGCCAGAATCACCTACGGCGACTCTCCGCTCGCCGCGATGTCGTGGGGCGAGGTATCCACCCGTCAGGGGAACATAATAGCCGCCGAAGACTCGCGTCAAGCCGTCAAGAAAGCCGAAACCCGCGTGGACGCAGTCCTGGGCAAAAGGCCAGCGACCATGGCCGACGCCGTGAGCAATCTCAAGCGTCTCGAGACCATAACGAACGGCGGGGCGCCGAACGGTCGGAACTTCCTGCTGGAACTCCCCTACTTCGAGGCGCAGATGCAACCGGAACTGACGACGCTTAGCCCGCGTTTCGCGGGTGGCGCTACGCAGATGTCGCCGTACGACTACGGCATCTACTACGCCCTCGCGGAAAACATGATTGATTTTCCGGAGGCCTTTGAGAACGTCCATCTGGTGATGGCGGCGGACAACAATCCCGACATCAAGGGCGATGACGACGGGGTCGGAGGAAGCGCCATGGTTTTTCCGATCTACGTGGCGCTCAAGCCCCAGGCGCTTGAAGACAGGAAAGTCGGGGACATGGGGGCCAGGTCCTCCCTCGGGATAAAGGACATGTCCCAAGTCGGCGTCGCTTTCTTCGGCAACGACGCAACCGCCTCGGGCGGGAGAATACCGGCGATCATCCTGATGCCGATAAACAGGTCGCCAGAGCAACAGAAGGCGAAGTTCACGCCGACTGGTTTCATCGCGGCGTTCAGCACCTTCTTGTCGCAGGCGCTCGGCGTGCAGGCGCAAGCCCCCGAGATTTCGCTCCCCACTCCGGAGGACACGGTGGACAGGTACCTGGACATGCTGAGGGACTGGACGAGGATATTCAAGAAAACCGGATCGGTGCCGAAGTTCCTCATGGACGGGGTCGCGTCGAACGTGATCATGGGATACCTGCTGGAAGCCGAACAGCTAGAGGAGAGGATCTCCCAACTGAAGCAGGTGACAGGAGACGGATCCAGCCCCGGAGACTCGCAGATGCGCCTGCAAATGGTCAGGGACCTGGAGGACCAGCTCGACAAGATACACGACGAGGCGAGGCAGGCCTACGCCCACGCCGTTGCGCTCCACGAGGTTGGCCACGTCCTCGACCAAGTCGGTGCCTACAAATCCTCGTCCGCGTACGCAAACGCGACGAGGGCGGCGTCGTTCGGATTGAACTCAAGCATAGAATCCTCGAGGGACGTCGTCGCCCTGCGAGCCTTCAGCGCGGGGGTGGTCCACCCAGCGACGCGGGACATGACGCAGGCGATGTCCAGAAAGTTCATGAAGGACACGCTCACCGGGGTCCTGAAAAACGAGGACGTGCGCAACCGCATGCCGGAGATGATCGACGACATCCAGAAAATCGTCGACGCCCTGAACGTCAACCACCAATCGATCACCCAGCTCGTACCCGGCGGGGCGACGGGAGACATGATTGCGTGGGCGGAGGACCTGCTCAACCGTGACACGGCGACGATAGACACCTCCACCGCCTCGGAGATAGTCCGGCCCATCATCAGCGGCGGATGGGTCCCCAATGTCCTCATTGCGAACCCGAGCCGCCTCGCGTCGCTGGCGGACTCGTCCATAGACGCAATCAAGGCGCTGGGCGCCGAGAGCGAGCTCCTGAAAGTGAAACCCCTCGGAATCACCGCGTACGACCTATACAAGTCGAACGTGGAACGAATAATCGAGCCGCTGGAGGAGAAAATAGCCAGACTACCGAGTCCTGTCGGCAGGGCCTTGGCCAAGGCCGTGGTCTCGGCGGTCGTCCACGAGGCGTACGTCAAGATGCTGCAGGGTGCGATGGAAAGCCTCGCCGAGACGCATCGGGATGCGGAGGCGAACGCCCAGTCGTACTCGTACCTGCGCTCGTGGATCAACCAGCAAACGATAGACATGGCGAATTTCCCCTTCGGCGGGCAGCGCAAGCTGATAACCGACATGTCGGCGTCCAACCCGGGCGCGGTCAGCGAGTTCATGACGCTGTACGGCACGACCCAGGGCAAGCCGTGGTTCGACGACCAGGGCAATTTCAGCGACACCAAGTACCTTCAGTACATATTCTCCGACCTGACCCAACCCAAGGGCGTTGACACAATGACCGCCATGAAAATGGTCAATTCGTGGTTCTCCGAGAGCGAGACGAACGGTTGGAAAGGCCTGCCCGAAGATGTGATCCAGCTGGTGCGGGACGCGGTTCCGCACATCACCGAATACGCGGGACCAGCCGACTACAACCATGTTGTCCCCCTGCCCGTCGGGGAGTTCGCCAGCAACAAGGAGACCTACGCCGAGTTACACCCGATAATGCTCATGAAACTCGAGAATCTGATGCGCCTGCTCTCGGAGCAGGAGCGCGAGGCGGTCGAGAAGCTCCACCAGGCGATGATAGACGCGGCAAGAGGACTGATAAAATCTCAGTACAGACCAGGAGGCAGGCCGTGAGTGACGAAAATTTGTTAGCAATAACCACAGAGATCGGCCACATGACGGCAGACCAGAAGCGACAGATGCTGGGCCTGAACGGCGCGACGGCGGAGCGGATCGTCAAGCCGACGGGCGAGGAGGACGTTTTTTACGCGACCGGGTCCAACCCTGGGGCGAAAAACATGGTCAGGTCCATGCGGGAGGGCCTGGTCAAGGCTGGTCGCACCCCGGAGCAGAGAATGGCCATCATGTCTGCCGTCATCCCGTCAATAGCGAAGGCCCACGCCTCGCCGAGCAAGCCGATCGACACATACGAAACCGACGAGTTGGCCGAGGAGTCGGGAAGGAAGATAAGGCAAATCCAGCAAAAACTCGCGGAGATGATCAAACGTGCAAAGTAACCAAACTCAGAATAAGGCCGACCCGCTCGGCGGGATAGTCCCACAGGAGCTCGTCACCGGGGACATCATGCGCGGGTACGGTCCGCGGCGGGGAAACCTGGAGCGGTTGCTCCGCTACTGGCGCCCGATAATGAAGAAACCCGGCGGCTTTCGGAGATGCAGGGTCATTCTCGCGGATCATCCGGAGCTTTACCCCCTGAACAACATATGCGCATGGCTGCACCACGAGACGACAGGACTGTGGCCCAACGAGGGCTGCCACCACCCCGGCATGAAAAACTGCAGGAGGAAGCTGCGTGGGGTCGTGAACGGCTCGCTTTGGAGCGATTCCGATTTTGACGACCGCATCAGGAAGCTGACCAGCAGGGCGGCGAAGAAGAAGGACCTTAGGTCCAGCGGAGGCATAGACGCAGCGCCCCCGTACGAACCGTTCGTGCCCGTCATCACCGACGACGACTGGGACCACGCCTGGAAGGTAATGGACGACTTCGTGAAGATGGAGACCAAGTTCGTCGCATTCGTTTGCGACGACAACAACTGGGAGATGTTTGATTCGGATGTCTGACGCGACGGAAACGATCGAGTGCTGCCCGAAGTCCGGCGTGGTAGTTAGGACAGTGCTCCCGTCCACGGCCATTTCCAGGAACAACGTCTCGGTGCTGCCCCTGTCCGTGACCACGAGCAAGCAGAACGCCGTTGAATTCAAGTGCATACAGATGGCTAAATTCGGGCCCGAGGCGATAAGGAGCGAGTCCGAAATTCGTTTCAAGGCTGGCCTAGTCGGGAGCAACACCGTTGCGGGCCGGGCGACGCAAGCATTGGTCTCGGCGCTCACGCCGGGAAACATGTCCGTCGTCAGGAATCCTGGTAGGTCCGCCCTATGGTCGGTCGCCACGCCCGGAGGCGGGTCGGCACTGAGCGGCGTTCCGAATCCGCTGGCCAGGGCCGCCGCGGCGGCAGTACCCAAGCCAGAGAGGGGTTTCAGATGCCCGGAGGGGTTTCAGTTCGGTGGGCAGTTCACCGACAAGTATTTCTCCACGTGCGGCAAGAAGCTTTTCGCCCTCGCCGTGTCCCTCCTGACTCGGGGCAGGAACATCGAGGATCTCGTCGGAAGCCGCTTGCCGCGACCGATAAAGATATCCGGAACATCGGTGGTTCCGAGGAGGGGAATCGGCCAGGTAACTTTCGTCAGGGACCCGAACATAGAAATTCCAAAGGTCGGGAGTCGCAACTTCGGTGCGTACAAGGAGGCGATCAGGAACGTCTCCTCGGAAATGGGCCAGTTTGACGAACCGGTTTCTCGGTTGGTCAGGAGGGACGGGGTCGTGCTGACCCCGCTCGTTTCCCCGTCCGTGTTGCGAACCGTGCCAGACAACAGGAACATGGAAGGGGCGGCTTACGTCTCCTACGTGAAGAAGCCGCAACAGATAGGGGGCAGAGAGCTCGGCATGTTTTCCAACAGCGGAATTGACGCCTTGGTGTACGTGCTCCCGAACGGCGGAACTCTGACGCTGAGAAAGACGAGGAACCTGAGCAACGGCGAGCGACGCAAGCTCGGAAAACTCGTCGCACACGCCGAGGGAATGACCAACTCCAACGACCCGGCCGCCCGCATCGAGCACATAGCGTCGGAGATGGACGGGCCCGTCGCCTACGAGCAGGCCTTCGGGGACCTCAAATCCCCGAACGACATCGTCACCGTGTCCGACCCGAAAACCAAGAAGCAGCGACAGGTGAGACGCTGGTACAGGGACTCATTCATGCTCGACGCACGCTCGAGTCAGATCGGCTCCCGCGAGACGCAGATCGAGGACGAGGCCGGGATGATCGACGACCTACGGTCGGCGATATCCCTCGTCAACGGCGGCGGGCAGATCGGCAACGTCTCCCCCGAGCTCAGAATTCCGGCGCTCGAGATGAGCAGGTTCGCCGAGACCCGGAGGGTCAACAACAGGACGACGACCTACAGGCTCGGCAGGGACTCCATCAGCGCCATTTCCCCGTCACTGACGCACGAACATCTCGGCGTGATGACCGCAGCTGAGGTCCAGTCCCAGCTCGGCGCCCTAGCTCCGAGCGTTTGGTTTGCGGGGTCCGGCATCAGGCGACCGTACTTGATCTCATACCCGACGGACTCGGACTCCATAGGTCGTCTTGCGAGGAACACGGGGCTGGACCTGGCGGATCCCGAGGACATGACGCGGCTGATGATCGCCGATCTGCTGACCGACGTGATCGACCGGAATCCGTCAAACCTCTACACGGTCGGCGAGTACAGCAACAGGCGGACCTTCGGCGGTCCTGTCGCCTCGTCCGGCGGGGCGGGCCTGCTCCGCTCTGAGCTGCAGGGGAGGGTGGACCTGTCAAGGATCGCGCTCATGGCCGAGCTCGAGAATTCGATGTACAGGGAGTTCTTCATGAAGCTGAGGAAGGAGCAGAAGCGTCGAGCGTTGGCGTTGCTCGAGGAGATGCTCCAACGGGCCAGGATGTTCAGTTTCGTTGAGTTCAAGAGAAGAATGTCCATCGACGGGAAGATAAGCGTTGCAGAAAGGACGCACATGGACATAGTCGGAGCGATCTACGAGAACAGGTTGAGCACGCTCGAGGGCTCCCTGAAATTCCTAAGGAACGTGATCAATGGCGTCTGACTCAACCTTCTCCAAGGTCGTTGACTCGGAAACCGGGACAACCTTCGCCGTGCTCGTGGCGTCGTCTGACGGGATCACGGCTCACGGTTCCATGAAACAGGGTGTGGAGTGGGCGATGTGGGTGAACAGGGACGAGAAGTCAATGGCCCGGATCGTTCGCTCGCTAGACCCCTCGCTGGAGATCACCAAGTTCGTCCCACTCAACGAGGAGAACATTCTCCTGAAGTCGTCGTCCTTCGGCACCACGACCGCAAAGGAACTGAGGGTGCATCTCGCGAGAAAATCGCCGGGCGAGGACCTGACGAAGGCCGCGGATCCCACCAACCCGCCCCAGAAACCGAACCCCGAAGGGGTGGATGAGCAACAGAAGGAACCGGAGTGCGAGTCGCTCAGTTCCTGGATGATGTCGGACGTCGCAGTCAGCGAGTTCGACGTGCAGATAAAGCAGACAGCGGTGCACTTCAAGGCGATGCAGTTCATGCGGAACAGGAGGTTCTCGTCTTTCCTGTTGTCGGTGAAACAGACAAACGCATCACTCGTGAACGGTAGGTGGACGCCGCGCCCGTCGCTCGCTCCGGACATGAGCGACGTGCTCACTTCGTACGACCGAAAGACGAAGTTGCACGCCTCGGAGTCGCTCGGGTTGTCGGGGTACTTCAACAAAGCCTTGCCGATCGGCATGCGACAGCTGCCGCCACCGCACCTCGTCAGAAACGCAGACGGCGACGCCTACATCTACGAGGGGATTCCGTGGATCAACAGGGGACGCGGGATACTCGATCCCACCCCGGGCAACGTCGCCAGCGCCATCAGGAGCGGGGTCAGGGCCTTCGGCGGGAGAATGACCGACATCGTCGACAGGACGAACAGAATTTCGAGACTGACCCGGAACGACGCCGAGAGGATGCGTCGCCTCGATCTGGTGCCGGCATCCAACGACATCGCCTCGTTGCTGCCGCAGGGCGAGGGAACAAGAGCCGCCATGGGCAGGATGCGCAGGAGATTGGCCAGTCTCGCCGACTCCGTCGCGCCGTCCGAGAGGACGAGGGGGGACGGCGAAGGGGTCCTGACGAGAAGGCAGGCGAGGCGCAACGAAGAAGCCCTTGCGAGGGCGGGAATCAACCCGGACGCCACAAGCTCACCCGACGAAGAGACCGCATCGGCCGGCATGAGGAAGATAACCGGCGACAATCCGCAGGTACCGGAAGTCGTCAATCTGTCCGAGAGACGAAGCACGCAACCCGACACGGAACTGACAGGGCTCGAAGAGACGGAATCCGGGAGGGTCGAGAGAGGCGCAAAACCGAGGTCCGACGGCAACGGCATGCTGAAGAACCTCTTGGCGAGGCTCTCGAGGGGGTCAAAGCGAATCAATTCCGCAGATTCGCCCAACCCACCAGAGCTGGACGAGAGCGACGATTTGCCCGACTACGACGGTCCGCAGGTCGTGAAAGTATCCGACGACCCATGGCAAATGGATCCGGCGACGAGGGACAGTCTTTTGGCGGCACTGAAGGACGCCGTCCCCGCGGGGACGTACGCCACCTTCAGCTCGAGATTCGGGGAGGACGACATTGACTGGCCCGATTTTTCGCCGTCCGAGCAGTCGTCGTTGTTGCGCGAGCTGGGATACCGCCGCGACGAATTGCTCGCCGAAATAGGCGACTTCATGACCCCGCTCGATCCCGGCGAAACCGACTACAGGACCGGCGGAGTGGCGACCCCGGAGTCGGTCATTGAGGCGATCCGGAACGACTTCGTTTCGTTGAAACCGCAAGGTCAAAACCTGTACCCCGACGTCATGTCGCTCGTGGCGATCAACGACATACTTTCGTCGGGGGACCGCGACGGCGCGGTCAGGGCGAACGCGTGGAGGATGATCGACAACAGGAACAGGGGCCTCGTGTCCAGGAGGGCTGACATACAGCGGAGAGACGTGAGGGCGACGAGCTCCAGCAGAATTTCCGGGCCGGTCGGAGAAAGAACCGTGGTCTCACAAACGGGGGGTCGGGTGTCCGACTCTTCGGTCCGTCGGGTCGCCCTCAGCAAGCTGAACCCGAGGGTCCTGGTCATTGCCACAGTTCCCGTCGCCCCCGGCAGGTTGCTGAGCGACTACTCGGACGAAGAAAGGGTCGCCCTGCTCGCCAGCGCGACGCAGATGAGAGCTTCGATAGCCGAGCACCTCGCGAGGAAGATGGGCCTACCGAGCGACGCAGAACTATCCGAGGACGTCATAGCGAACTGGATGGCCAACAACTCAGACACGGACGGGTCAAAAATAGGCGTGTTCGCCCACAACCTCATCGTCCTCGATGATCTCGCAATCGCAGTCAATTCTGGCAAGCCGGGGAACGACGAATGGAACGCCCTGACCATGCCCGCGAGGGACAAGATAATCAGCAACGCGAACGTCGGATCGCGACCCGAAGTCGCAAAGACCAACCAAAGTCAGCGACGCCGCGCGCGGCCGACAAAATCGCCGGCTCCGCCACTTCCGCCGACCCCGCCAAACCAGGCACCGCCGCAAACACCAGCAGGTCGCGCGCGTCCGCAGATCGGGGTGTCGCCGCCGAAGAACCGGATCGCCGACTGGCAAGACCCGACGCAGCCGGTCCTGGAAATGGTGGACGCGTCAACGCAGATGGTCACGATCGCCGGCGAGGACGGAGCGGAGAAGCAGGTCTCGCTCAGCTCCCTCGGCAGGCCGAACCAGTACGACTTCTCCAACACCGTTTCGGTCAACGGGGTTTCTTACGCAATGGAGGTCCAGACTGGTCTGTACAGGGACCCGGTAACTGGGTTGTTCCTCGACGACTACAGCGGGATCCCGATAACCCTCAACAAAACGGTCCCCCGGCCGAGAGAACTGGAACAGGTGAACCAAAAGAAGGGCGCGCCGACGGTCAGCTACCCATCCATCCAATTGTCCGAAAGAAACAGTCAAAGCAAAGCGGGCCTAAATGGCGAAATGACCATGTTGGAGGCGTTCGCGCAGGTTTTCGGTTTGGACAAGCAAGAGGCCGAGTTGCTGATGCGCACCAAGCTATTCCTCGCCCCAGGTGTGTCGTCGGGGAGGTCCATGGAATCGTTCCGTCAGGCGGCGCTCCTGTTCCTGATGACGAAGCTCTCCGGCGACGACATACCGAAGGGCGAGAGGCCCAACATCATGTTCCTCGACGTCGTAGATGTCCCGGAGGGCTCGGACCTCATCGAGTCCTACCTGAGGCACATAGGACGGGAGGAAGTCGCTGCGGCGTACATCGCTGGGGGCAGAGATCCAAAGTTCCTTGACATAGACAGCGCGGAGGGGGACAACGCAAGGGGGGCGGCGAATCTCACGGCTCAACAAATCGCCCCGCCGCACTTGGCGGCGGCAGTCAAACGGAGAAATCAGTATTCGAGGAGAAGAACCCTTGGCCACATCTTCGGCAGGGGCACGGACGATGAACAAGCCCTGGTTCCGGGCCTCTCCGAGACCGACACCGACAAGCTCCGGGTCAAGAAATTCATCTACGTGTTCCAGAACCCCACTCGTTTCGAAACCGACAATTACTCATACAGGTCCAATGAGACAAGCACGACCGTCAACAGGATCGCAACAAAGGTGAACAAGGCAATACAGACCGACAATGAGAATGACTGGTTTGAGGCATTCGAGGAGGTGGTCAACGCCTACACGACGGCCCTCAGGGCCAGGGAAGCAGCGCTTAGTGCTTGGAGGGGGGCCGCCGGGAACGACACAAGGAGCAACAGGCCACGCCGGGAATTCGTGCTCATGGGCGAGATGGCGGAATCGCTCGAGACCATACTCGCCGAGGTCTTCAGCACGAACATGCACAAGGTGGAGAATGCCCTCCGCCTGAGGAAGTCCACGAACGCCAAATACCAGAACTACATGGGCAGGCTAAGGACAACGCGCAGGACAGACAATCTGCGAAACGTGACGATGCTCGACGACAGCCAGCTTGCGCCGCCCATCAACGCGGACGGGTCACCCGCGGGCAACAGAAGCGTGGATGAGGTCATCGGAATGGTTGACAGGCACCAGGCACTTGGTTTCGTCCCGCACGTGCCGATGGACGTGACGCCGAACAGCGACTACGAACTGGTGGAGCTAAGCGACCTCTCAATCGATGCCCTGGCGGCCGCGCACATTGCGATGGAGCAGTTGATTGACCCTGAAACGACCAGACCGGTTTTCGAAGTCTACCCCGACGTTGGTGATCGCGTGACAAGGGAGGAGAGCAGTAGGAGGCGTTTCGCCTTGCACAACGCCCTGTACTATCTCGCCGGCTGGAAGGGTCGTCCGTTGATGGTCACGGAGGACGAGCTCCAGAGGATTGTCGGATCCAGTCAGGTGCCGAACCAGACGGAAACGCTGAATAGGTCGCAGCACGTCCCGGTCGGCCTCCTCATAAGGAGGGGCATCGGAAGCGCGAAGCGAGGCAAGAGCGCCCACCAGATGGCGCGCGAGCTCATTTCAGGTCAGTTCTTCATTCCCCTCGAGGGTGGTGACGCTGGCGGGAAGGGCGTCAATTTTGCCAGACCTAGAGATGGGATGACCTCCTTCGGTGGCAGCGACCCGATGGGAGACATAATCCTCGCGGCCATACCCGTCACCGCCAGGGTTGCGGGAAGACTACGAATGCAGCAACTCCAACGACAGTTGATGGACATGTACATGCATTTCTTCGACAACATCTCGCACTACTCGGGCATCGAAAAGACGATGCCGATAGACCTAGACCGGGACAACGACCCCGACTGGAGCCACGATAGCCCGGCGAACCCGTACTGGAAGAGCACCAGGGCAAACGACGCAGCCTCCTACTACGTTCCGTGGGGAGGTGTCGTTGGGTCGAACCGTTCGGGTCTCGCCCCCGTGAACAATGCGGGAGCGGTCGACGCATCGGATCCCGAGGCGCTCAGGGATCTCGCAAGGATGATCATGGCCGCCGCCGCGCAGGGAACCTTGGGTGAAGAAGACAGCGAACGGGTGGAGGGGGATCCGCTGGGCACGGGCCAATGGTGGGAAATGACAAGGGCCCAGGTGTTCGGATGGATGGTCCAAATGGAGATACTCAAGTCAATGGAGATCGCGGCGCTCAAGGCGGCCGGAAAGGTCCCGTGGAACGAAAAGATAGCCAACCTCGTGAGAGCCCAGGAACTCCTGTCGTTCCGAGAGGACGAGCTGCTCATGGGCATACTTTTCGGAATCGACGCCTACGGCGCAGACCTGGACACGGCGACGGTGAACAACGCCGTTCTCCTCAAGGGCCGCACCCTCGGCAACCACTTGATGGTCCTGAACCGGACAGCGATTGTCTTCATGGAACGACCCGTCACAGTGAGGGGCGAAGAGGAAGTCGTAGACGGTGTCCGAAATCCCCTCGCGCGCAGTTCGAAAGACCCAAGCATGGTCTGGAACCCCTACACAGAAGAGTTTATAAAAGACCCCGATTACAATGAAGGTGATAAATGATGTCGGATTCGGTCAACCAACTCACCCCGCTTGAGGTCTCGGAGTACATGGACGAGTACTCGGCGGTTGCCGAGATAGCAAAATACCCGCCGTTCAGCCTGCCTCGGACCCAGAGGGAGTCCGACTTCCTGCTTGACTTATCCCGCGAGTTTGACCTGTTCGTCTACGGCGACAAACCGTACGACTCCTACCAATCCGTCCTCGACGAGTACGAGCCCGAGTTGGTGAAGGCGAGGGCGTGGAAGTCGTTGGGTTACGATCCAGTGCGCGCAACACGGGAGGCGATCAAGAAGGAGCTGGAGGAAACCGGGCTGGACCAGAAGCATATGCAATACAGGACAGACAACGTGTTCGAATCCCAAGCAAAAGTTTTCGTAATTTTCGCAGAAAAAATCGTCCCCTGGGAGTTCCTGTGAAGGAGGAGGCTGGCAAGCAGGACGCGCTCAAGATAGCCAGGTACATGGGTTGCCGTGGCGTCCATCAGAACGACAAGGGCGAGTGGTTGCCGTGCGCTGACCAAGAGACGCTTGCACGCCTGTCTTCGGCGGCGGAGGAGGACGAATGGTTGAATCGTTACGAGAAGGACGTGTACACGGGCAACTCTTCCGCTGGCGGGCCGGCGACGAACGTCGACATGAACGGCAGGAAGAAGAGGGGGGTCAGTCCGTTTGACGTAAAGCCACCGGCGTTCGGCGAGAACAAGTCGGCGAACAACTACACCAAGCCAAAACTGAGAGAGAGCATAAAGAAGCGGATCATGGCTGGCTCGCAAGGCGGCAAGCCAGGGCAGTGGTCGGCCAGGAAAGCACAGCTCGTGGCGCAGGAGTACAAGAAACGCGGTGGCGGCTACAGGGGAAAGAAGACCAAGAAGCAACGCTCGCTCTCCAAGTGGACCAAGGAAAAGTGGACGACATCGGACGGCAAGCCCGCGATCCGTCAGGGCGGCACGAGGCGCTACCTTCCCGCCAAGGCTTGGTCCAAGCTGACCCCGTCCCAACGAGCAGCCACTAACAAAAAGAAGCGCGAGGGAAGCAAGAGGGGCAGGCAGTTCGTCGCCAACACGCAAGCGGCGGCTAGGGCGAGAAAGACTTCCACGAAAGGACACACGCCTGTCATCGTTTACAAGTCGCTGGTCATGCAACGATTCGTCGAAACGGAGGGCAGGGGCCCAGGTCCGAGGAGGAAGAAGAGGGGCAAGCGTTGGGAGAAGCTGGCGGAGCGAGGTCCGAGGCAGATCGTATCCACGCCCAATCTCGGTTTGACCTCGAAGAACCTAAACGATGTTTCTCTGGAAATAAAACAACTGTTGACGGTTTCCAGGTTTTTGAAGCAGTAACATCAGCCCTTCCGAGTTTGAAGTATTCTTGTCGGTACTATAAGCGCGTTTCGGCGACGACCAGAACGGAAGACGATGGACGAATCAATTCAGCCTGGGGATTGCTGTCCGTTGCCCGACGATGACATGGAAACAAAGGACGTCTCGTTCGGTCCACGGATGGTGAGACCCGACAGTTTTGATGCATACCTTGACAAGGAATCGGCCAGGGCCAGGGCGAGGATGCTCGGTTGCATCGGCATCAGGCAGTACGGTTCAACCAAGGGCGGGACGGTGTGGATGCCGTGCAGCAACGAGTCCGACTACAGGCGGGTGACGGGCACCAACTTCTCGGGTCGCAGGCAGAGGCGAAGAATGCTGAAGGCCGAGCTGGGAGAAGGCATCTCCAAGAAGGCGCTCGGTGCGACCATAGGCATGGTTGGCGGAAACGTCAACACGAACCCGTGGACGGCCATAGACGCCGACCTTGACGGATTGGTTCTGGAGGGTCTGCCCTTCATCAATCTCGGCAGAGGCGTGCCGGACCCAACGCCGGGCGGCGCAGCGGCAATGTCGAGCCGCAGGGGGCCGAGGATCTCGCCCCCCGGCGAAATTGAGCTTTCCGAGAATGACGATGCCTCCGTTTCGCCCGCAACGAGAATGCCCAGCCAGAGGACGGCGCGCTCCAGAAAGAGGGAGACGACTTTCGCCGAGGTAGACGCAGACAGGTTTGACGAACTGATAGCGAGGATTGCGGACGACGTTGCGAGTTCCGAGGTGGCCGCGGAGGTCAACTCGGACGAAGCTGTCGGCGAGTTGCTCGACGACGTCAGGGGCATTGCATCCTCGGTGGCGGAGGTTGTTGACGGGCACATTGACTCCCGCCCCCGTAGGAGCACGTCGACAAGGGACGCGGCCGAGGAGACCTCAACACGAATCACGGCGAAGGCCATTGGGACCGTGATGGAGATCTCCAACAACCCGACGAAGTCGCTATCGGAAAACGAGAACCTCGCGAGGCTCGTGACCTCCTCGATAATCGAGCGTGGCGCCGCGGAAGTCGCGTCGTTGACCGGGAAACCTGGGCTATGGGCGTTCCTGGTGCAGGCGATGATCGGCGGCGCCTACGCCACCCAGAGGGCCTGGGAGTTGCTCGCCAGAATTTTCGGCATAGAGAACAACACCGGTTGGGTTCCAGAACCGACAGGCCGGTTCGCCGAGGCGCTCGCCCCCAGTCTCGCGAACGAGCGGAGGAAGGCCGCCAGAAGTCGCGCCTTTGACTCTGTCGGGAAGGCCATCAACGCACTGCGAGAGGCCGGATTTGCGATATCGGATGCATCCGAGGTCCCGGCGATAGCGGACGACATGGCCTTGGCGCTGGACTCGCCGGAATTGATGAAGTTGCCGGGCGACAAGAAACCCGGGCCGGCGCCGACGCTTGACGCCCTCGGCGAGATAATCGAGAGGATCAGAGCGACGACCGGCAAGACTAGGCCGAGGGGAGCGCGCAAGCCCTCTTACTCCAAGTACCGGGAGACGAGCGATGAAATACTCCGAAACAGGATGGACATAGCGGGCGTGCCGAGCGGCATAGACGACGTGTACCGCACCAACTCGGTTGACGTCCTGACGGACAACGAGCGACTGGCCGCCAAGCTGATCTCCACGCCGGGACGAAATGGCCAAGGCGCGCTCAACGCAGAACTTCTCTACAGGGCGCTCTCGGACAGGTCGGCCCTCAGGTCGTACGTGTCGCCCGTCGATTCACCCTTCGTCGCGCAGCTCGCGACGCTGATAGAGGAGGGAAGGCTGCCCCGCCTCGCCGACGCCCTGCTCGAAATGTCGCCGCAGACGGTGGAAAATTTCCTGGCGGTTCCGCCGCGACCAATAATCTCTGCGGCCAGGGCCGCGCGCAAGACTCTTCGCCCGTCCGGGTCGTGGATGGCGAGAATATCCAACGATCCCTTCGAGACCGCATTCCACATGCTGAGGGCCAAGGACTACCACCTTTCTTCCATATTCTCCGGCACCGACAGCGAAAAGCTCACGGATGCCGTAGACGAGCTGGTCGGCAACAACGCCTCCGAGACGGCGGCGATATTCGGGTCCCTGGTCGCCTCCAACAAGGAGGGACTCGCGAAGGCGTACGACGAATCGCAGAGCGTCGCCCTCGGCGGCAACCGCCTGCTCAGGACCGCAAGGAACCTGATCGCGTCGGCCACCGAGAACGACAGCGTGTGGGTGGCGACCCGCGACTCAATCTCCGACGTCACGGCAGCGATGCTCGGCGGGGATTCCGCCGATGCGGCGATGTCCCGGCAGGTCGTCAGGTTCGGGAGCAACTACCCGAGGCACAGGAGGAGGACGGGCGACTGGTCACCAATCGCCAACAAGATAAGGGACGGGATCAAGGCCTACAGGGCAAGGTACGGTCCGATCGCGTCGAACTCGGCGGACCTCAGTCGCTTCGTGAATTTTTCCTACCCCGAGCTGTTGAGCGAGGCCTCCGAATTGATCGATTTGATGAAGGAGAAGGTTGAGTTCGGGTCCCTCAAGTTCGAGGATTACGCGCGCAACGGGTGGATAAACCGGGACACGGCGGAGCTGGACATTGACGAGTTTGACCCGACCAACCTCGAGACGATATTCGACAAGGGGTCGCAGATGGGTCTCTTCAAGTCGATCGGCGTGGTCCTGGCGGCCGCGTCAAGGGTGGCTCCGTCGCGCGACGAGAGGGAGGCCGTCCTTGACCTGATGGATGAGGTCAACGAATGGACGTTCACCGCCCTGCCCCTCTACTCGGAGCCGCGATCGGTGACCGACAGGCGCCGCGGGATATTCCCGTCGTCCGCATCGGCCGACGCGGGAATGACCGTCAACAGGCCAGTGCCTGATGACGTCCGGCAAACACTGATGTCCCTCGCTCGCCCGTACGGCTCAGGACAGACGCAGGGTCTGCCGACGATCAGGATGCAGAGGAAGCTTGTCGAGAAGGCCAACGAGCTCATGAGGAACGACCTACCGGACGACCTCGCGCAGAGAATGGCCGCCAGCCCGAACGGGCCGACGATAGACATCTCCGAGCTGTTCCTCGGCACGGCGGAACAATTCCGTTGGGACCAGGCGACGATTGCCTCGTTCTACGAGGAAGTGGCCGAGATGATGAACAGGATGGTCCAGGAGGTGCCCGATGCGAGGAGGCGCCAGAAACTCGCAGACATGTTCACTGGGGCGCTCGAGGACATAGCCGACAACATGGACAACGGGAACACCGAGTTCTTCGACAGGGTCGGGGACATCCCTTCACGGACGGTCGGACGACTCGCGCGGAGGGCGTCCCCGTCCCGGGTCGCCGAGGATACGACAGACGCCGGCATGACGGTGAACAGGGGCGTGCCGGAGGACGTGCGCGAGACGCTGATGAGCCGCCAAAGCCCGCTCGGGTCGGGGGAGAAACTCGGGCTGCCCGAGCGCAGAATTTCTCGGAAGCTGACCGAGGTTGCCAACGACATTTTCGCGGCGGATCGCATTGCGGGCGACTCGCCGTTGCCTTCCCCTGGCATCGCCGAAGTGTTCTTCAACACGGCAGGTCAGCTGAGGTGGGACCGACAGAAGACCGAGTCCTTCTACGAGGACGTTCGGCGCATGATGAACCAAATGGTCTCGGAGGTTCCGGATTCGACTCGCAGGAACAGGCTGGCAGACGTCTTCTCCGACGCCCTGTCGGACATAGAAAACAGGATAAACGCAGGGATGAAACCCATAGGCACCCCAGACGCCGACGCAGGCACCGGGGGGCGGGATTTGCCAGACCGGGAGACGACGGTCCTGTTCGACGGCGTGATGGAGGTCGTCAGTTCGCTCGACAACAACCTGAGTCTGGAGGAGAGGGACTCGCCGGAGTCGCTCAGGGAGAAGCTGCGCGTCGCCGGGATCACCGGAGCGCTGGGGAGCGACGAGGACTTCGACAACATGATCGCGTCTGTCCTGCCGACGATGGGGAGAACGGAGGAGTCGTACTCCCCGACGTCGGGGGTAAGCAAGGCCGCCATGGACGATCTCGACTACATGTTCTACGAGGTCATGAACGAGCTCAACATGTCCACCGAGGACCCGGCCGAGGAGTTCGTCAGGAGACTCAGGAGCCAGTTCGGAGTCAGTAACGCCGACCAATTCCACGACCTGATTCGCTCGGTGAGCACGCAAAGCGGTCTCGGGAGCAGGGGCGAGTACGTGGGGCAGGTTTACGACGGAACCTACCTGACCACCTCAGCGATCAAGTCGCGAATGCGGGCGACCGTTCCGGGTTTCTACGAGGCGCTCGATTCCCTGGAGTCCGACGGTGTGAGCGCCGGAATGGCCGGGCCGACGATTGACCGGCTGAGGAACAATGTCCTCGAGGCGCGAAAGATCAGGGAGCTCGGAAAAATCGCCGAGGTCGACGACGCCAAGGACTACGCCATGCGGACCGTGGAGGCCAAGCGACGGAGATTGATCGGGATGAGCGAGCCCGGTGGTTTCATCGAGTTCGTGGCAAGGGGAGTCACGGACCAACGATCGCCGCTCTCGCTGACGAGGATTGCGCAGGCAAAGGGTGGTTACGAGAAGGTAATTCGTGACGCAGACCCCGAAACAATCACTGCGATTTGGGGGGCCCTAGGGGAATTCGTCAGGGGCGCAAGGAACGACTTCATGACGGGCACGCCGAGCAACGACACGAGGCTCCTGTACCGAGCCGCCGTTGCGCGAGCGATTTTTGAGGACGCCGAATTCAGGCCCGTGTCTGAGGGCAATTTCACGGACGACGAACTACTTGCGAAGCTAGGCGTCGGAGCGTACGAGGACCTCCTGCCGAACAACTCAATGCTCGCCATAACGGAGTCCGACATCGACGCCGTGCCGTCCGTGAGGTCAAAGGCGGCGCAGGCACTTGAAATACTCGCCATGGACAGGACGCAACTCATACAAATGCTCACCAACGACGCCACCAGGCCAGAAACTCAGCAAGCCATCGGCTCAGAGTTGGAGCGAATTGTCAAACTGGCGAGGGACCGCATCGACGGTCAACGGGGCAAGTTGGAATACGTTCCGACCAGCGACCACATGAAGCAGATATCCCTGGCCGAACTGATCAGCCCCCTCGACGGGGAGACCCTCGCAGCGTTCGTTGAGGACCTGACCGACGCCCAGCTCACCAGCCTGCAGAGCGTGAACCTGCCGGAACAGGCGGCGTCACAACTCGTCAACGAGTCAAAGAGGATCTCGTGGTCGTCGGCCGCCAGGAAGATGGTCGCCCTATCCGACCTGCACGGCGTAAGTGTGGCGGAAGCAAACTCGCTTGCCAGCCGGCTGGACGCACTTCTCGCCACAGGGGAATTGACCGAGAACGTCAGCAACCTCGTCCGCGCAGTCCAGAACAGGGACGCAGAGGAGATAGCGCGACTGATAGGTGCCACCAACGTGGCAGCACCCGAGGAGGAGAGGTCCATCCTGCGGGCGTTGTACGAG
>Ga0194115_10002202_pt1 | contig 23481 bp, 30 predicted proteins | sample TA2MahsurfametaG_3_FD_148656 | JGI IMG/M metagenome (GOLD analysis project Ga0194115, IMG submission 148656) | Freshwater microbial communities from Lake Tanganyika, Tanzania - TA2015002 Mahale S4 surface | ecosystem: Environmental > Aquatic > Freshwater > Lake | place: Tanzania: Lake... | reverse complement strand
AGGTTTGAAAAAATCTCGCACAGCACGATCTTCTGATCCCGTGCGCTCTAGATCCTGGCTGAAACCTATGTTGTTGTTTTCGTTGTCTCGGGCCCCGAGATTTGATGTCATGATCACGATGGTGTTTTTACAATCTACACGTTTTCCGTTGGATCCTGTTACATGTCCTTCGTCCAGCATCTGCAGCAGGATATTGGTTACATCGGGGTGCGCTTTCTCGATCTCGTCGAACAGCACGACAGCGAAGGGATTCTTTGACAGGTCTGATATCAGCTTGCCACCGCCGAGATTGCCATCTTCATAGCCTACATAACCCGGAGGTGCTCCTATCAGGCTGCTTACTGAATGTCGTTCTTGGTATTCGCTCATGTCGTATTTCAACAGCTTCATGTCAAGGTGCCGGCTCAGCAATCGGGCCAGCTCGGTCTTGCCCGTGCCCGTGGGTCCTATGAAAAGGAAACTGGCCATGGGCCTGGTGCTATGGCCTATGCCTGCGAAGTTCACGTACACGCGATCCAACACTGAATCCACGGCCTCATCTTGTCCATACAGGGCCTGCTTGATGTTTTGCTCTAGTTCGGTGATCTTCTGGCTCTGCTCGTTCTGCAGGCGATCCATGGGCACTCCGGCCACGCGAGATACCTGCGCCATGATCAGATCTCGCGTGACAGTGAGCGTGCCGGCATCCTTTACTCTCTCCCTGGCGCAGGCCGCGTCCAAGAGGTCTATGCTCTTGTCGGGATTCTTTTTGTCATGGATGTAGCGATCGCTGAGATCTATGGCGGTGACTATGGCTTCAGTATCGATCATGACGTCATGGAATCGTTCTAGTCTCGGGCTAAGACCGATCAAGATCTGTTCAGTGGCTCCTCGTGTGGGTTCATCGATGCTGAGTCTGTGGAATCGTCTCATCAGGGCACGATCTTTCTCAAAACTTTCGTAGAATTCTTCCCATGTGGTAGAGGCCACGACCTTGAGCAGGCCTTTGGTGATCGCGGGTTTGATCATATTGGCGAAATCCATGGTGCTGTTGCCGGACGCTCCCGCGCCACGCATGGTATGTGCTTCGTCAATAAACAGCACACATTTTTTCTTGCTTTCCAAGGCCTGGATGACCTGCTTGAGTTTTTCTTCAAACTCACCTCGATACTTGCTGCCGGCCAACAAGCTCCCGATCTCCAGGCTCCATACTTCATGACCTCGCAGGAAAGCCGGCACTTCGTCGCGACACATCCTCTGGGCCAGACCTTCGATAATGGCGGTCTTGCCCACACCTGGATCACCCACCATGAGCACGTTGGCCTTGAATCTGCGCGCCAGCACCGTGATCATCTCGTCCAGCTCGGTATCACGACCGATAACGGGTTCCAATCTATCCTGCCTGGCCAGTTCTGTGAGATTGATGCAGTGCTCCTCCAGGATCTCGGTAGCCTGCTGATCAGTGATTTTCACATCGCCGTGATTGTAGTGCTGTTCCCAGAATTTCACGAATTCCTGTTTGTTCACACCGTACTTTATCAGGAAGTAATGGGCATGGCTGTTGGTCTCGGCCATGATGGCCAGATATAGATCCGCAGTGGTTATGTTCCTGCGTCCCGTGAACAACACCTGCGTGAGCGCGCGATTGAACACCCGTTCCAGACCATTGGTTTTGCGAGGTTGCGCATCGGCATCAGATGTGACCAGTGTGACCATGTTGTCAAGATAGTGATCAACGTCCTGCTCCATGGCCAGCACATCTACCCCAAACTTCTCCAACACTCGCCGGAAAGGTGCATGAGCGATCATGGCGGCCAAGAGATGTTCTGTGAGCACATAAGCATGGTTGCGTCGGCGGGCCAAGGCCGCGGACTGTTCTACCAGATATTCAATTTCAGGGTTGTTCTGCATTTTGTTCCTTGTGTCTTTCCCACATCGTTATGCCATCCAGATGATCCAGTTCGTGTTGGAAACACCTAGCCAATAGACCGGAAAATCTTTCTGCGTGCCAGTGTCCCCAATGGTCTTGATACCTTACATCTACCCACTCGGGACGTTTTATTATACAGTGTTCTCCGGGAAAACTCAAGCATCCTTCATCAAAATCCACAGATTCGACAGAAGTCATCATGATAACGGGATTGAAACAGGCCCGTTGCCAGCCCTTTATTTCCATCACGAAAACTCTCCGGCTGACACCGATCTGTGGCGCTGCGAGACCTATACCGTTTTCATTGATCATGAATCTGCGCAAGTCCTGGGCCAACAGGCGATTTTGTTCGGGATAAAGGAACTCTGCCGGTTTGGCCCGTTTGTAGAGCACCCGTTTGGTGAGTTTCATTGGAATATTTATCGAGCGATCCTGCGCCGGATCTCTTGCAAGAGATCTTCTGGTACATCGTCGGGCAGGCGCAAGGCTATGCGGACCAACATGTCACCCGTGCGGCTGCCGCTGCGATCTGGCAAGCCGTGACCGCGCACACGCAGCATGGTGCCGGGCTGGGTGCGAGCTGGTACCGCCAGCTCGATCTCGCCGTCTCGCAGCGTGGGCACCCTTATCAGAGCGCCCAAAAGTGCCTGCCATATGTCAATGTTGTGTTCTCGGATCACATGATCGCCATCTCTCTGCCATGCAGGGTCGGGGCGTATTCGGTAGGTGATCACCAGATCTTGCTTGCCCGGTGCCACCTGCGGATAACGCACGCTGTCACCATCTCTTATGCCGGCAGGAACCTGTATCTCGATCTGGCTCTGTCCGTAGGGAGAACTCACCGAGATCACCCTAGGACCCGGATTGGCTACATCTTGCAGGGTGATCCAGAGCTGAAGATTGGCGATGGGCTGCCGTACTTGCTGCTGGAACCGACCCCCAAACATGTTGAATATTTCGTCGAGGTTGAATCCTGCCGAGGAGAAATGCGCTTGAGGTCTGGGATTGTCGTATTCTTGACGAGCGGCAGCATCGCTGAGCACACGGTAAGCTTCTTCTATCTCTTGGAATCGATCCTTGCTTCCACCCTTGTCAGGATGATGCTGGCTGGCCAGCCTGCGATAGGCGCGCTTGATTTCTGGGTCAGACGCACCGCGACCTATGCCCAGTGTGGCGTAATAATCCTTCATGTAGTAATTATAGCACCAAGCCCACTGGCATCAAACTACAGTGGGTCCAAAATTCATATCGCACCACTTGCTATGCAGATCCTGTGCTGCCTGCTGATCTATCACAGTGTCAAATGCTGTTTGCAGCGTCTCCAAAACACCACTGGCCACGATATCTCTCTGCCATAACAATCTCACGGGCAGCGTGCTGATCCGGGCCGGATCCGCACCAAAATATCTGCGATACATCTCTGGTCGGTACATGAAAATCTGTTCTTCGTCCTGCCAGTAAGGATGGTAAGCAAGGCGATGCTGCCGTTGCCGCAGCAGATCTCTATCTTGCTGATCTTCCATGGTTTGCACCAACCACCGCACATCGGTCCAGGTCCTGATTTGATCCGCATGTTCTGCCAATTCGCCAAAATGTCCGTGGAGGAGATAGTCTCCGTGAGGATGTTGGCTGACATGATCCACAAAAACCGCGTGGATGTTGCGCCCCGGAAGGCTGTGTACCTCTCCAGGTGGGCCTAGAGGTCGATCGTAAGGCGCCAATCCCACCCGCTGTTCGCGCACCCAAGGCCACGGCCATTGATCACAGAAACGATCATTTAGTTCTACCATGTTCTTGAGATGATTGCCTCCGCCTCCAGGCGGGTAAGCCATGATGTTAATGGCCATAGAGTTCGGGAAAATAGTCCGTGATCTGGCTGAGCCGGCGGATGTCCACGGTAAGGCAGTGCATGGCGCCATCCCAGAAACTGCGTGCGCGGAATGGTACCCAATGCACAGTGATACCGTGGTGGTTCAGCGTGTCGGCCAAGTTTTGGTTCTCTGCCAGCATTATCACGTTGGCAGGATCGATCACTAAACAATTTAGTTCGAAATAGGTTTCTGTATAACAACCCACCCAATCAAGGGCATGATCTATGATATGCTGGTTAAAACTGCGGTTGGTGCCCACAGTGGTATCCCAGAACTTGCCGTTGTATACTGGGTAGGGCTGTTGATACCCTGTGCTGGGTGCCGCATGATAGGTAGGGTCATCTAATCGTATGATCTCCCAGCCGGGAAAGGTGCGCTCATAATCGTCCCAGTAGTGATTGGCCAGGATCAGACCAGGCCTGAGGATGGCGAAGCAACCATCCATGTGTCCGCCGTTGCTGACCACTCGCACGCGATACCCAGGCCAGCGATCGTCATATTCAAAATCATAACAGTCTCGGTCTATGATGATGTCTCGACCGATCCTCACAACATTGGCACCATTGATCGTGCCAGTGAAACCGGGACGGACCTGGCATCTTGAGTCCTGGCTGTATTGGTCGATCACGTGTTGCCAGGGCCTGTGAGATTCTGGCAACGTGAGGCAGTTTCCTACCACCAAGCAAGTGTCTCTGGGACAGATATCCGGCTTGATGAGATTGCCATCTCGCAGATAGTGATCGATGTGTTGGTAACGGGGTCTCTGCACCAGGATATCAAATGATTCCATGGTTTGCTGGATCACAGCCAGATCTTGCTGTGTGATTTCAGTCAGCCGCTGGAACACATCTCGCACAGGAGCATCAAGATGTTCGTACCACGATGCAGGGTACACATCACCTAACCATACTTCTTGTAGCGGACTCCACGAATCGTGGCTGTTGATGACCGGCAGATCACTTCGCTGCTTCATCTGCCTTTTTGGGTTCGTAATATTCTCGGTATTTCAGGATGATGGCGCGTTGTTGGGCTATGAAATTACGCAATTCGGCTATTGTTAGTGACAAGGTCTCGTAACCATCATCGGTCAAGGCAAATACCACCACGTCGGAGTTGGCATCGCGCAGCCGCTGCCAAACAGCGGAGGCATTGTCAGGGGTGACGATGATCCATTCCAACTCGCGCGCTCGAGGAGGAGCAGGATCCGGCAGATTGAGCGGCGTGCGTTCCACTGCGCGTTTCTGTATCTCCACGGGCTGGACGCCTTTCCAACCGAAAGAGCCGCAACCGCTAAGGACCAGGGGCAGCGTAGTTGCGATCAATAAGGTTTGGACATTCACGATTGGCCTCCATGGGCGTTTTGGCTTGTTTTTCTTGATCTGTAAGTGGCGCACCTGCGGCCAGTTCCAGACAGCGCAGGGCATTCCGGGTACCACGATTAACGGCTCGTTCCACGGCCTCGGGTCGTTCTGCTGCCAGGGCACCGAAATCTCTCTTGCTGAATTTAGAACTCAAGGCCTCCACATCTCTGCGCTGCCGTTCGGCCTGGCCCCGCAGGTCCGCATTGGCCTGCTGGATCGCAGTGACATCTCGCTTCATCTGTTCGATCAGCATGTTCTGTTCGCGCGTGGCATCTACTAGCTGGCGGTTGTTGGCTTCACTGGTAGCTAGATCGGCCTTGAGATTGATCACATAGTAGAGACCACCTGAGATGATGGCCACCACCACCACTACCAGGATCATGCGTATGGCCGGCAGGATGCCTATGATCAAGCCAGCAATCCTGGTTTGTACACTGTCTTGCCGTTTTCGCGCATGGCAGTGAGGCTCTGCTTTTTGAGATTGTTGGGATCGTAGCTCACATGCACCCATCCCGAATCGGGTATGCCCGGAGTGTAGAATTCTAGTATTAGCTGAGTGTAGTTGAAATACTGTTCGATGTACTTGGCCAGATCATAGTTGGGTATGCCAGGTATTTCGATATCTGCGGCCTGTCCTTTGCAGTGATCCGAAGTGCGACTGCCCCCTACTGCTGCATTTACATCTGGTGAACGATATCCCGAATTGACCTTGATGCCACGACCGTAGGCCGTGCGCAAGGGTTGCAGAACCTGCTCGCATAATGTGCGTAGATTTTCTATCACATCTTCTGGCGGTGTGTTATCGATACCGTGTCGTAGTGCTGTTTCACTCTTGATCATTTCGTTGAGGCTGAAATTTTCTGTGAGTTGCATGGATCTGTTTCCTTAGAAACTGTATTTATACGGCCCCATCGATACTGTTTCAAGGCCTGGGCCAGGAAGGTCTTGCCCGACCCGGGCAGGCCCATGATGAGGATGCGTCGTGCTGTCATTCTAGTCTCCATTGTTGTGGGTTATTTAACAACTCATCTGTGCGGGATGATCTAATTCCGGTAATCTGCATAGTGCTTCTGGGCCACAAACTGGCGTTAGCAGTGGCATGAGGTACATTAGGCCAGTCGAAGATATGCACGTCTCCTGCCCGCCAGTGGCTGTAGATCCTGGTACCGTAGAGATAGAAATGTCCCGGTAACCAGTCTTGCAACATTATGGTGATGCGAACGATTCGGTCAGGATCATTGGGACATCGAGCATACAATTTGTCTATGTGTAGATTGAACATCTGCCCGGTGATCTGTGTGTGGATTACTTTTTTGGCTTCTTGCACTTGGAAAAAATCAGCCAATTTCTGCAGTCGGGGATATCCTGAAAAATCTTCCACGCAGTCTGTGAGCTCGTGATCATGATCTGCTCCGGCCTGTTCGAGATCGTGTTGTTCTTGTGCCAGCATAGGACTCACTCCAAGTCCTAGATAGTTTCGCGTGGCCCAGGTTATAGGTCTTGCTCGATGCTGGATATCAGCAAGTTCTTGTTGCCAGCTAGGTTCGATATTACCTATTAGCTGATACCACTCGCCTGGTTTGTCATGGCGCTGCCAATCAAAATGGTACCGAGACCGATCTCGGCACCATTCCCAGCTGCTGATATATGAGTTTTGATCTGGCAGCGGCTGCATGATCAGCGCACTATAAGTTCGGGTTTGTACACGCTGGGAAACTTGTAGGCGTTTTCGTGCCACCAAACCATGTCTCGCAGCTTTGGTTCGGTAATATTGCCACGGATGCGATCTACAACTTGATTCCCGGCATTACCGATGATCCAATCGTATTTTCCTGTGTCTTTTTCTAAAGCAGCTGCCGCATCTGGATCCGTGATCATCTTGGTGAGTGCCGCTCGTAATCTCTCGGTATTGGGATTGCCTTTGTTAACCCACAGTGCTTTTTGCAGCACATCACGGAAATTACGGCTCAAGGTGTAAGCATCGTACAAAGGGCCTTTTGGTTCCGTACCATGCAGTTTGCGGAATTGTGTTTCAAATCTCAGACCTGCGGCAAAGTTAGGATCTTCTTTTTGCACCCTACGGTCCAGATCATAAACCCCGTGATGGAACCAGATTTCGGCAGCCGCCTTGGGATCGGTATAGTATTTGAACCAAGATACTACCGACTCACGAGCCACGTCAAATTCTCGTCGCATGAAGCCTAACCTGCGCTCGTTGCCCGGTACTCCGTTAACCCACACAGCTCGCTGATTCCAACAGTCGAGATAGGCCTGCATGGTAGGCAAATTGCCACATAACAACATGGCTATAGCCATACCGTCTGTTTCCTGTCCAGATGCACCGGCGATGCGCACTTTGCGATCGCGACCATCTGCAGGGTTGCCTATGTGTTTACCAACCACGATGTTGAGATTCATCATACCGATGGAATCGTAGTGTTTGTAATCATAGTCTACTTTGTCCACCAGATACCCGATGCCATTGCCGCCGTGGCTGACCATGATCACCTTGGGATCTTGTCTCAGCTTGTTGTGGAATTCATTGAAGCCCGGTATGTCTTTGGCACCAGGTATGTGCTGGATCACGATCTTTTCACCCAGTTGTTTTTCCAGGTGTTGGGCTATGATCGCGGCCCATACTGCTGTGCCGTTGCCGGCTGCTTGTGGTACTATCATGCGGAATTCGGCCCAGGCTGAACTAGGCAAAACAGTCATGAACATGGACGCGCTGGCTACCATTGATGCTAGAAGTTTTTTAATCATTTGATATCTCCATTGGTTGATGATTAATGGAAATCGATGCCTCGATTCCGTCGCAGCAGGCTCCAGGATATGACAAGGACGCTTACGATAAGAAGAGTTAAAAACAGAGGACGTTGTAGTAGATCGCTGAAAGAGTACAGCGTCAAGGCTTGTTGTGAGTAGTTTTCCAACTTCTCACTCAGTATATATGCCACCAACACAGCTGGTCGAGAAATCTTGTATCGCACACAGATCATGCCCAGTAACGAGCAAATAACCAAGATATATAGATCATTCCAGGTTCCCGAATACTGCAAGCAGCTCCAAATAACTATGGTCATGATCACGGCGGCATAGATCCAATAGGGTATTTCCAAGATTTTCACGATCCAGCGTGTGGTGAAAATACAGAGCACAAAGCACAAAATTGTGCCCACAATGAAGGCCACGCCCAAGGCAGTGATAAAATCTCGATCTTCCAGCAGAGCTGGTGATCCCAGCTCTAGTCCGAAGTACATACATATGGCCATCATGATCGCAGCGAAAGGTGCACCTGGTATGCCAAACAGCACTGTGGGTATGAGACTCGCGGGTTTCTGTGCGTTGTTGGCGCCTTCGCAGCCCAAGAGTCCACGAGGATTGCCTGCACCAAATTTTTCTGTCTTGTGTCGTGCCACCGTGGCACCATAGGCCATGATGTCACCGATGGTGCCACCCACACCAGGCAGCAGACCTGTAAAAAAACCTATAGCACCACCGCGGGCAACATCACCACGACAGCGCCAGCAATCACCGAATCCCTGGCGCAACTGCTGCCAGTAGTCTCGTATGGGTTCTGGCCTGTTGTGCTGATACCGGAACCCCTGCAATACTTCGGGCACGGCGAACAAGCCGGCTATCAAGGGTATCATCTGCACTCCGGCCGCCAGATACTCCCAACCAAATGTGAGCCTATGAGCTCCGGTGGCTGGATTCTGTCCAATCATACCAATGAAGATACCTATCGCGATGCTGACTATGCTGAGCCAAGGATTTCGTGTGGTAATGAAACCCACACAGGCTAGACTCAGGATCATGAAAGCCATGAATTCTGGTATGCCAAAAAACATTATGAGATTGCTATAAAACGGCATCAACCCAAAAGCGATAGCACCCCAGAACAGTCCATTCACGGTACTATCCATCAGCGCGATGCCGATGGCACGGCCGGCTTCGCCTTTCTTGGCCATGGGATAGCCGTCGATTATCGACGCTGCTGTGGTATTAGATCCTGGTATACCGGTGAGTATGCTAGTGAAACTGTCAGCGGTGCTGCAGGCAGCTATGAGACTGGTCATGAACACCACGCCCAGATAGGGGTTGCCTAGGAACTGGTCGGCCAGGCCAAACACTGTGAGCAGGCCCGTCGTGACACCGGCCATGGGCATGATGCCGATTATCACACCATACAGGGTGCCCAGCAAGGTCCAGACGATGTATTCAATCACGGTTTTAGTAAAGTAACAAGAGTATCAGGATCACGGCGACTGGGCTCTACATACTGACCAAAATGTTCTTGGATCCAGCGGCCTGAAATGTGTCGCCACTCTAGATCATGCCGCTGAGCGAACTGCATGATGGCTTGATTCTGCCGCATGATCTCTGACATCATGCGCACGCTGTCATGATAGTAAGGTTCGTATAGAGGATAGGTGATATTGAAACCGCCGGCCTGGTGCCACCACGAGTATGCACTCATATCGGGTCGGTACACCAAGAAGACCCAGGAGTCGGGATAGCGATGATGTATCTCGTCTAAGTGATAGGCCCACTCGTGGCTCTTGAGTATGCGTGTGCCTTGGGTGTGTGCAAAACCATGATCTAGATTGGATTCATCGAGACTGGTATCATGTTCCCATCCTGTGCCAAAATACACACCTAGATGTCCCGAAAAGTTGTGATGGCTGTACACGCGATCGGGCCTGCGATCTGACGTATTGAATCCTGGAACGTTGTCTTCGATGTTTTGGGCGATGCCTGACCAGCGCGAACCAGGCACGCCTATCATGAATATTTTATTGGGTAACATAGAGATATATCAGTCCTGGTATGATTATAGCAAACTGCGGCAGGAAATTCAATATGATGGCACGTTCATTCCACCGATATCCCACGTAGACCCATCCAGCTGCACCAATGAGTTGGAGGAAACTGTTCCAGGGCGTGATTCCTAGCACATGGAAAATCATGGCTATAAGTATCACACAGGCGCTGGCCCACTTTACATAGAAAGTCGCTTCATGTTTCATGATCAAGAATACCTTAACGATTATTTCCGGCACCACTGGCAGCCCAGCATTGATGCATATAGTTATAGTGCATATGACACCATAGCCAAGAAAATACTACCGCACGAGTGGCTACTGGACGTGGGTTGTGGTACAAATCCTTTCAAGGATTTGATCAAAAACGTCGTGGGTATCGATCCCGCAAGAGATGAAGCCGATTTCCGGGTCACGATCGAAGAATTCCATGCTTCCAAACGGTTTGATGTGGCTGTTTGCCTGGGGAGCCTAAACTTTGGCGATGACGCTGTGATTTCCAGGCAGATACAGAAAGTGGTAGATTGCCTCAAGCCCACTGCTAGGATCTACTGGCGCCTCAACCCCGGACGCCGGGATCATGCCAGTGAAAAATGCCAGGGCATTCCGTTCTATCCCTGGACACATCGCAGGCTGCAGGATTTTGCGGCTCTACACGACTTCCATCAGTACAATGAACAGAGCGAGACAAACGGTCGCGTGGTCAGGCTCTACGCAGAATGGCATCGATGATGGGTCGCATGTGATGTGCCGCAGCGTTATGAGCTTGCTCTAGTGGATGCCATTTTTCACTTATCGCAAACTCATTTTTCCTTACCCAATGCCAAAAACTAGAATTGTCAAAATGTAACACTAGAGGTTCAACCCCTGCCATAAGATGTAGCATTCCCGGTGATGTATGCCACTGCTTTTCAAACATTAGATCATCTGTGTATGTCATCAAGAATTTTTTATCGTTTGACATCAGTATGTCGAGCGCGGTCTTGATACATAATAGAGTTTCTAACTTGTCTCTAAATTGAGAATGTATATTCTTGTAGTAGATTTTTGACACAGGATCTGAATCACCAGGCAAGATATTACACCAACCATTGGTGTTCCAAGGCTTGCCCCAAGGTGAACTATGACTCTTGGCCTGTTCTCTAGTAAAACTGAATCTGTCGATCCAAGTCCAATTGATCACATGTAGATCGTCCTCTAGTAAATTAACTTGTGACAGCAGCGTTTCCAGAATTTGTAAATTACCGGCTGCAGGTCGTGCCCAACATTCGTGCTCTAGACCATAAAGATCAGCTATCAATGAGGGCCATGTAAGCTTGCTCGGCGGAGGATGATTGTGATTGATGCCCGGAGGACAATCCTTGAGATCAGAACCGTAGATAAAACTACACCCAAAACTTTTTAGTTTCATAAAAGAAAATAATGGTTGATGCTATATACCAGCTGCGGATTGCAGTTGGCGGATATCTCGATCGCGTTCAAACACTGCCACTGTGTCTAGACCAGCTGCAGCACGCACTTCATTGAGATCGCTCTCTCGCCGGGCACGATATTCTTTTGGACTCAAGGGCACCATTTGATCAAATGTTTCCCGGGTAAAAGGCACGGTTCTACCGCCGTAGTGCATGGTCCAGTCTGCGAGTTTTAGTTCGGTTAGAGTTTCTAGATCCTCCACAGCATCTGCCAACTTCTGTCCTGCCGATGTTCGGCGTCGCATCTCAATATACACAAGATATCTGCCGGGGCTGATCTCGCCTGGGCTCACATCTGCATCCATCACCCAGTCGTAGCCCTTTTCAAACCAGTTCATGAGGTCGCGCGCGGCCTGCTGGCTCCGCACGAAAAATGATGCCACGATGATGTCATCATCGTCACCCATCTTGGAGGCGAACTCATCGATGTGCAAGGTGGGCTTGATCATGCCCTCCATGTCCTTGTACTCCAGGGCCTCACACAGTGGGAACGGCGGCTTGTTCATCTTGGCGGAATTCCTGTTGATCTAGATCTTCTTCGTAGGCAGCATCGAGATCCTGGAGATCTATGTCCTGATCTTCCAGTTCCACTGAACCGGTCCGGATGTCGTTCATGAGGCTCTTGGGCATGGTTATCTCTACCAGCCAAACCATCTTTTTTACCAGGCGTGCTTTGTGCGTGCCAGGTACGAAGTCATCGGGTTCTTCGATCTTGATCGGTATCTTGATAGTGGTTTTTTTGAACCGGACCCGGCAGTCAAAAGGCAGCAGCCGGCGTGCACCTCGAGGATCTGGCATCAACCGCTCGGGCCACATGAACGTGCAGCTCACAGTATATCTGCCAATGTCAGGCCCTGCTACCAGTTCACCTAACTGCCAGTTCCGGAACGCATAAAGATCCAGTTCATCCAATACCCGTTCAAAGTCAATCAGGCTCAAAAGGCTGCCATCAGAAAGATAGATATCTCTGATGTTTTCGGCTACCAGCCAATAATCTTCGTGATTTTTGAATATGTCTTTGTCAAGGAGCATGGATTATTTATGAACGAGGTGGTTGCTGCTGATTTCTAGCCGCCGGTAGTGGATCCTAATACTTATGGCGGAGGCAAAGACAAAACACACCCAGAAAACCTGCCTTTATGCTGCCTAAATACTGCGAGGTAGCGAAATCATGTCCAAAGGAGAATGGGATTTGAGCAGAGCCAGAGGTGCAAAGGCGCAACGCCGTCAGCAGCAACAGCAGCATTACCATCCAGTAGAAAACACCATAGATTTCCGACCTGCCATAAAGGCCAAACCCAGGACCATAGAACTGGTCCCCAGAAGCCGCAATCAAGAACGCCTGGTATTGGCCTTGAATGATCCTGATCAACACATCGTGATAGCGCTAGGACCAGCTGGCACAGGCAAAAGTTACCTGGCCATGCTGGCCGCCATGCGTGCCCTGCGCATGGGAGAATGCGATAGGTTGGTGCTTACTAGACCAGCGGTAGGCGTGGACGATGAACGACACGGTTTCTTGCCCGGCGATCTCACTGCCAAGATGGAACCGTGGACCCGTCCTTTGCTGGACATCTTGCGAGAGTTTTATCATCCCAGAGAGGTGGCCAACATGTTGGCAGATGGTATCATTGAGATCGCGCCCTTGGCTTTCATGCGAGGCCGCACTTTTAAAAACGCCTGGATAGTGGCAGATGAGATGCAGAATGCCACTCCCAATCAGATGAAGATGTTGCTCACACGCATTGGCACTAACAGTCGCATCCTGGTCACGGGAGACGTTGAACAGACCGACAGGACCGCGAGCAACAATGGTCTACTGGATCTTGCTGGTCGACTTAGACAGCAACAACGCCAGGGCCTAACAGTGTGTGAACTAGGGTCGCGTGATGTGCAACGTCATCCCATTATCTCCACAGTGTTGGAGATCTATGGCTGATCGTTACCCACTATGATATCGTAGATTTCTCGCCAGTTGCGGACCCGGGAAATCTCCGGGTCCTCGAATTGCATGTTGTGTCCGTGCTCCATCAACAGAGATCTCAGGCCCACCTGCTGACCTGCACGACAGTTGTCTATCTTGTCTTCGATCCACCATAGTCCGGAGTCACGGTAATCTTCCAGCACTGTATCCTTGTCGGCTCCGGTATCCAGGAACACGAATCTGTCAAACGCCGTTTTTCCGAATAGCTTGCGTAGATTCATGCGCCTAAGTTCGCAGGCATTTTCATCGTGGCTGAGGCTGGTTATGGCATGGAACACATATCCATGTTCTTCGTGTAGGCGTTTCACATAGTACATGGCATCACGCAAAGGTGGCAAGAATCCAATGTGCGCAGATTCGTTGAAGATCTTGATCAGTCGTTTGCCCTGTTCTCGGTCTATCCCATAACGCTTGCCTATGTCGTATTTGAGGTTTCCACCTTGTGTCTTGCGGAAACCATGTTGCTGAAGGTAAACATCAAATGCGAATTCCCAATCTAATAACACTCCATCAACATCAGTCAGTATGATTTTTTTCACTGTAGGAGATCTCCAGGTCGTCTATGATCTGGCCGTAGTATTGATGATAGAAATCTCGTATACGGTGCCAATCCTTTGGCACCACCACACCATCCATGCTGCATTTTACTACAGATCGAGTCTGGAAGTCAAGTATCACAGCAGCACTCTGGATGTCCCGAGTTTTGATCCGTTGTGCCATTGTGACCACTTCATCCATGAGCATGGAAGGTTTTCGATAGTAGTGGATAATTAAATATCTCATACGCGATATTTTTTCATTATGCTACTGTATGTGTCTTTATGTTTGGCTTTGGGAGCACACAGGCCACAGTAACAACGTGTTTTTTGACATTGTATGATTGGCATCGATCCTGTTTCTAAATTTTTTTTTGTGTAATCAAGAATGGTTTTCTTGTTATTTAGATTGCCTATAGGACCAATCTGTCCGTTGAAATTCATTTTGCAATCTTTGTTAGTATAGATTTCTCCATTTATTTGTTTCACAAACAAAAAGAATTCATTCACGCTACAGTGCCAATTTGGGAACCGATTCGATATGTAGAAATCTCGTTGTTTATATGATTGATCCTTGCAGAAAGAACGACCTCCACAACAAGCACGACCTAACTTGGCAAGATCTACTGACTCTTGGATGATAGGGATCGCCACGTGTTTTTGGCTGTTATAGGCTTTGTCCTTATAGAGTTTATCGAACCAAACAGTCTGTTCTGGCATATAATTGAATTCATGTCGTTCTGGATTGTGATCCAGTTGCCGAGGGAGAAATTTTATCTCGTTGTGTTGGCACCATTCAATCATTTGTTGAGATAGACGGAAAAGTTCTGGTTTAGCATGCATCAAAATGATACATTTGATTCGTTTACCCCTTTCTCTCAAATACATGATATTGGATCTAAAAAGATCCATTTGTTTGCGGTTGTTTTCACTGTGGAAACTGACGGTGAATTCATCTATGAATGGAATGACGGTGTCCAACTTCTTCTTGCTTACAATGGCGTTGGTGGTAGTTGTGACAGTGAGCTGCCATTTAAGCCTGTAAGTATCTCGATAGATTTGATGCACATGCTTTAATATAGTACTGATGTGAGGATGATGCAGAGATTCGCCTCCATAGACATTTAACACAACATATCTAATGCCTTTTGGTTTGCGCTGCATGTATAGATCTACATACTGAAACATAAACTCTATGGTGTCAATACATTGTTGTAGAGGAGGATGTGAAGTGGTGTTGTCGTGGCTTCCGTCAATGCCAGTACGACAATAACTGCAATCTAGATTGCATTTCATTGTCAATTCCCAGTCTAACAGAAATGAGATCCGATTGCAAGGATCTATGGTAGGTTCTAGTGCTTCAAAATCAAACATGATCTAGATGACTAAGCTCTATAAGTGTGGCTGCAAGGTTAATTTCCTGATCAGCCACCAAGGGTATGTTCACATATCCATTGCGTATGATCACGATCGCCTGATCTTGTTTTTCCGGATCTGTGCTCCAGAGCCCAAGATTGTCATACATCCAACGGAAGATCTCTTCCATTTCTTCGGGCCGGGCGTTGGCACACAGCAGTCGCCGGGCATCTTGCACCCTTCCGGACTTGAACAGTTGCACCACCTCCAGTTTCCATTCTTTGGTACCACCTTCGTCGCCCGTGGGTGATACCAAAATACTATTCACAGATTTCATCTGGCACATGTTGAGACATTTGCGCAGATCGGGATAGGTGGCTTTGACATAGGTATCCAAGGTATCTAGATCAAACTCTACGCCCTCAGTGACCATGACAGTGGCCACACGAGCAGTGAATTCGGTCACGTCTACACGCTCAATATGGAATCCTTGGCATCTTGAATGTAGAGCAGGTATGACTCGATTGGGATAGTTACAAGTAAGGATGAACCTTGCACTGGCGTGATATGTCTCCATTACACCGCGAAGCGCAGCCTGACCGTTGGGCGAGATGTAGTCTGCTTCGTCTAGTAGGACTACCTTGAACTGACCAAACGGCATGGTTTGCACGAAGCCCGTGATCTTGTCACGGATTGTGTCCACGGAGTTTTCACGGCTGGCGTTGATCTCTAGCACATCGTAGTCGTCGATACCAAGTTCCGCGATCAAGATCTTGGCCAACGTGGTCTTGCCCACACCCGGTGCTCCCGAAAACAACAGATGTGGTATGGCTCCTGCATCCACCCAACTTTGTACCTGTTGGCGCTGTGCCGAATCGCGGAACACATAATCACCAATAGTTTTGGGTCGATAGGCTTCTGTCCATAGTTTCTTCACGCTAGTCCTTTTTCAATATGTTGACAATCCGTTCTTGTTCCCATTGTTCTTCTCCGATGAATTTGGGTAGACGATTGTATTCATCATCTAACCACGATTTTAACAGATATAGATCGTGTTTGCAAGCAGAACCAGTCCATCCGTCGTTGTAGGGACTGCGGATTTCCACCATACTGGCTCCGATGGCCATCCTTGCCATGTTGAGATCAGGTTTTTGAAAACCCACTAGAAACGGTTTTTGGCTTGTGCTTGGATGGCGTCGCTGATGGTATCATCAGTGCCGGGTTCTTGGTCTGACACCAACAGGATATCGTCGGGATCGATTTTTCTTATGGTTTTGACACCGGCATCGTCTTCTATTTCAAGACCCCGGGTCCAACGTCCGTGCACCACGCATACCCATTGTCCTGGACGCACGTCTCGTTGTTCTGGTCCTACCGCATAGATCTGGCCCCAGCGAGGTCTGATGCCGGCAGTGGTACCGTTGTCGTTGTGTAGGATGATACCTGAGCTGAGAGTGCGCCCTTGGAACTCCATATCGGCCACTATCACAGTGTTGCCTAGCGCTCGGAGATTCTGGATACGGTGTGGAGAAAACGCAGAGATCATGATTTTCCTGTTTGAGATTGATGTTCGACGATACTTTGATGTGTTTTCAGTGGATCCTGGCGTATCTCTCTGGCGCGGGCGATGGCCGCGGCCAACCCCGCAGTGGGTGCAGCGGTGGTTGCTACTGATGCCGGCTGTTTGACAAAATCATCTTGGAAATCTTCCGGAGGGTGGGGCATGGCCGCAGCAGCCGACTGGCTGGCCCGTACAGGTGTATCTGAGACATTGGTGGTCTGGCGGCGGTATTGACGGGCTACCTGGCTGTTCCTGGTGTCTATCGGACGATTGCCACTGTCGATAAGGTCGCCACGAGCATTTACTTGCATGTTGCCTACTGCACGCACGTTTTCGTTGCGCAGTTGCAGGGCACCGAGATCCACTATCTTGCCTTGGGCGGTCCTGTATACTTTCCTAGTCATTGTTGTCTCCTCGTGAGATACGCTATTTAACGCAGGAATTCTCGGGGGTCTAAATCATAGTACATGGAATCTATGCGATGCACACCCAGCAGGTACAACACATAGCTGGCCACAGAACTGCCACGGCCCACTCCCCAGATCACATGATTTTGCTGCATCGTGTGTACTAGATAGCGCAGATATCTCAAGAGATCAAATAGTCCATGTTCCTGGAACAGCAGCAACTCTTCTCCGGCCCGTTGCAGTTGCTCTGGCGTTTGACACAGATCCAAAACATGTTGCGCGATATCTGTGTCACGATATTCGTCGGGCATGAGCCATCGGGCCTGTCGCTGCAGATCAAATTCGGGTACAGAAATATCAGATGCTTCCGGAAATGTCCAAGTCAGCAATGATCTGGGTTCTCGCAGGTGTTGTATCATTTTTTCCAGATCCACGGCCGGATCCACGGTCACACGATCCATGGTGGTCAGATCTCTGCCCTGCATCACGAGATCGCATAGATCCGATTCTGACAGCATGATCTCGCCAAATTTATTTGTCATCATCTCGATCAAAATCCGCGAACACCACGGCCGACTCGGGCGCAGCGGCCCGGTTTGGCCATTCCAGGTTTGTAGAATGCCATTCGGGATATCTCGACAGAGACACTACCTTGGTGGCCGAGCTCCTTTTGCCGGCCAACATCCAGGTGGGCCGTGGATCTTGCCACCAACCTGGTGCGGACATCGGACCAGTGGCTTCGGAGTGATTGTGCCGATAGATCATTTCCTCTCCGTTAATGCTGCTCAAATCTACATCGGTGATCACCAGACGACCTTCAGTGATGTGATTGAGCTTGATGCACAGCATGATGCCCACCAGCTGATCTACGGGATCTTCTGGGAAAATCAGGATCCGCTGTCCCGTGGCACCAAAAGCTCGCAGCTTGGGATCTTCGGCGGAGATCAAGATGGAATCCTGCATCACATTTTGGAACCAGTGCTCCATACGCTCATAGGCCACTGAGTGTTCAGCGGCATCCATGGCAGTGGTATGCATCTGCACCCGTGCGGTGTAAGAGTTGATGTAACATTCTCCTGCTAGCACACGACCGGACTGCCAATACCAAGTTTTGACCAATCTCACATTCATGATATGTCTATGCGGTCCGAAAAGTCCGGATCAGTTCCATCCGTTTTGCGCCAGCTCTGTTCCATGCGTTCGCGATACTTGTTCTGATAGGTTTCCAGGGCCATCTGCACTTGGTGCCGTAGATGCGCATTGCCAGTCCTGTGCGCTATGCCCACCTTGCGGCTGAGTTCTGTGATTTTCTCCTGCAATTGCTCCATTGAGAGATCGTCCAGGTTGTGTATGAGTGGATGTTCCATAAAAGAAAAAGCCCTTGACTCTATGTTAGCATCAAGGGCTGCACTAGTCAATGATTTTGGCTATGCGAAAGCGCAACCGTTGTTGCCGATCACGTACCATTTGGCATTTATGTACATCAGGGTGCAGGCTTCGCCACGGGCATCAAAAGTGATGGTACCGGATCCACTGGCTTTCCAACCTGCGTTACTGACAGTGATCACCATGTTGCCTGCTGTGACATCTACTGCGGCGAACACTTTGACCTGTCCTGTGACACCCGCTGCCAAGGTGGCTGTTTCTGCTGCCGCGGTAGTGAAAAAACTGGTGGTCTTGGTGAGACTCGCAGCACCTGCGTCGGCCAGATCCTCCGAGCTAGGCAGATACATGGGATCCAGATTGCGATTCTGATCGATGATGGTTATGGTGCTGCCGCCATTGTTGGTTTCGAACTCAAACTCAAAGGTACCGGTCTGATTGAATGTGATGATATTGGCAGAGTAACCCTGGATGTTCGCAGTGCCCACTGACACCGCTGCAGGCAAGGTAAGGGTATGTGCTGTGGAAGCCACAGCGATCTGCAGCCGCACCCGACCCAGCTGTCCGGCGGGCGGAAAATTGGTAAACTCGATGCTCACAGAACCAGCAGTGGTCAGCGTGTAGTATGGACCAGCAGCATAGTTGATGGTCTGTGCACCACTCACTGTTCCTAGAGCCACCCGCGTTTCGCTCATGTCCTGTAGCTGGGCATTGCTCAGTATGGAGCCACCCATGTCATTGTTGAGCACGGTACCAGTCAGCGCGGCTTTCAACACTGCCTTGTTCTGCAGATCAGTGATCTCAGCGGCTGCGAACTGGAAATTGGTCTTGGTGTTCGTGAAATTGTCGCGGAATCCCTGCGAATCGTTGTCTTGCCCTGCTACTGGGTAAGCGCCATCGATGTTCTGGGGGTTTATGTTTGATGCCATTTTTTCGTCCTAGTCTAAGATGTTGATCCGGGGGAACAACAGATATTTATCGAACTCATCGGTGCCGGTCCAACGATCTGCAGGCGTGATGAATTCGGTGCTGCCACCATCAAATATCGTAGTGCCATTGTCAAACACAGTGGCCACTGGAGGGTAAGGTATCCATTTACCACCCTCTGTGCTGTCGCTGTAGGGTTGCCAGTTGTAGGTCTGGCTGCGATCCAGTTCGTAACGATCCACCTTGTAGTCTACGAGATTCAACTGGTCACCAAACAATTCCTGGATGTTGTAGGCCACCCGCGCGGATTGCCCTGGCTTGACATAGGCTATCACCCATGCTGGAGTAAACCCCAACACGCGACCTGATGCTTGTTTGGAAGTCATCCAGGCGGGCAGCACCGGTATCAAGGACGGCGCGATCTGTCCCACAGTATCGATGACCTGATCTCTCATGTTGATCAGGCTGTTGGGATATACCTCTGCGATCTCTGTTGAATCTCCGGGATTCACAGGGAACGGTAAGGTCACCTCTTTGCTCACGCTTTCGCCCTGATTGTTCACCAAATCGTCGATGATTTCACTGTACACAACCTCATACAATATCGTACCATCAGATCGCAAGGCCTGCGCTGTGCGGATCTGCCCTAGGGTGAGATTTTTCCAGTAGTGATTGATATCCAGGCTTTCCACATAGGTCTCGATGCTGGCAGTGTCCAGGCCATAGGCATGATCATAGACTACCGAACGCGCCACTCCGAAGTTGGGATCATCTGCACGATACACCACTGACTCGGGTATGATATCCTGGTTCTGTATCAGCTCATTGATGAGATCTCTGTCAGCTTCGGGCGGCATGGCCTTGATATAGAGCTTCTGATAAGGTTCGTTGAAATAACGATCAACCGTGACAGTGAATCTACGGAACACGCTCACGGCATTGGTTATTTCGGCCTCTACGATGGTAGTGGTGGCAGCGGCAGATGTTCCTCCACCACCCGTGATGGTCACTGTGGGTGCAGAAGTATACCCACGACCGGGATTGCCCACGGCGATGGCGGTGATTACACCGCTCACTATGGTCACCACTCCTGCGGTGGCTTGTATGGCATTGGCCGTGTTGGATGGCGCGGACATGGTCACTGTGGGCTGGCTGATATAGCCCGATCCACCGTTGGTGATCGCGATAGAACCCACCTGGAAACCCACCTGTTCGGATTCGGCCGCGAAAGCGTTGACAGTGAAACTGTAGGCGCTGTCAAACGTGGTCTCTAGGATATCGAGCCTGGTGTTGAGATCAGTATCGAAGGTAGTGGCACCACCGTCTAAAGCAAAGGTATTGAAACTCACACGGCCAGTGATGTTGCCCGAAGGCTGCAGGGTGAGTCCTTGCGGCAGTCTACTATTTGAGCCCGAGGCCAGCCGATACTGCAGGGCCCGGCCGCCTGCGTTCACGGCCTCTATGGTTAGCGTAGAGATCGATCCATTCAAGATGGTGCCGAGATCGGGTTGGGTCAACCAGGTCACTGCTGTGTTCAAATTGCCCGTGATGGTGATGGTAAAGTAATAGAAACCAGATATGATCGCGGGCTGATTCTTTTTCAGCACACGAACGGCGAATCTATAGGTCTGTTCGGTGGCACCTTGATCGGGGATGTAACCGTAGAACCAACCGGTGTCAGGATTGATTACCAGACCAGGCGGCAGGCTGAAAGCCCCACGATCGAATCCATCCACATCATAGCTGCCAGGCGAGCCTGGTGTGAGTCCGCTGTCGAATCCTATGCCGGCACCTGTGGTCACAGAGTATTCTATGGGATCGCCGTCAAAATCAAAACCATCAAACTTGAACGCATAGAAATTGTCCGCTCTCACGATGCCGAGATCACCAGGTGGTGTGAGCAGCACAGGTGTGCGTGTGGACACCACGTCCGCAGTGATGAAAGTGTTGTCCGCGGTGAAATCCGTGGTGTCAGCGGTCATTGAATCTTTGCTGTACACGAAGATCTCGAAAGCACGCACGTTGGCATCTTTGCCGTCAGTTATCTCCAGGCTGAACTGGAAGTTCTTGCTAGTGCTCCTGGTGGAGAAATCAAATGGGTACTGATCGTAGGCAGTGGCATCGTATCCGGCCTGGGCCGTGTCGGGTGGGCCCACCAAGGGCGCTATCACGCCAGATATCAGGCCAGTGCGCGGATCCAGCACTAGGCCCGGCGGCAGTTCTCCGGTGAGCCGCCGTATGGTCACGGTCTCATCGGGATCTGAATCAGTGAATTCTATCTGTATCTCCACGGGATCGCCGTCATAGAAGGTGCCGATGTTGCCCGGTGGGGTGACGAACTCAGGAATGTCCTGTCCTGTTATGGTCAGCGTGAAGGTTCTATCCGCCAGGCGATCCACCACTATGCGGCCGTTGATCACGCGGGTGGTGAATGCCCGTATGGCGAATCTAGATGTGGTATCCACTGAGACTTCCTGGGGCACACCCTGAACTCGGGCCACGTTCTTGGGCACGCCTTCTATGATGCCGTTGGGGGTGACCTGCACACCATCGGGCAGTTCGCCCGCTATCAATCGGAATTTCACATCTTCGCCGTCGGCCACTGCCTGGATGCCCACCGAATAGAACACACCCTCGGGGATGACTCCCAAGCTACCTGCGGGCGTGATCCATTGCGGTTGCGCCATGGCTAGAACGTGCTTCCTGCGATCTGGCGCCAGATTTCACTGCTGCCATCATAGTCCTGGAAACAATAATAGAAATGTGTGGCATCTGCTGCGTACATGCCTGCAGCATCGCCTGCTGAGCCCACGGCCGTGGCCGGTATGTTCTGCTGGAATCTGCTGAAGATCTCAGCGAAATTGGCATTGCATTTCTGATATGCGGTGCGTATGGGATCGCCAGTACCGTCATTGGGCACAGCACCCACGTTGATCACTTCTAGAGCCATGTTGGATCCTCGCTTTGGAGTATTTAGCGGGTTTTGGTCTGGTTATGTCAATGTTCCTGCCACGGTATTCCAGGCTGTAGCCCCTCGCACCTGCAGGCCCGTGCCGGTGACAAAAACCATCATGCCAGGTCGTGGACTGGCGATTGAGGAGTCTCTCACAGTGGCATTGGCATATACAGGCAATCCAAAACTAGTGGTGCTGTTGACATTGTTTGCCGAGATATTGCCAGCAATTGTAGCTTGGCCAAAAGTAGCAGAATCGGCGAACATCTGGTTATCCACTGCATCCACCATTATGGTGCTATCATCCGCATATACCGAGCCCCGCAGATCTCCCACGAACACATTGCCAGTGTAAGAGATGTTGCCTGCTGTGAGATTGCCCGTTACTGTGACATTGCCGTCCACTGATAATCCACCCGAACCGATATAGGCCGCGCGCCATCGCTGGCCCGTGCTGCCAAGATCGCGTAGGTTCGCTGTGTTGGGTAGGATAGACGCGTTGGCCTGGATCACACCCACGCCATTGGGGCGCAGCACGATGTTGCCGTTGACATTGTTGCTCTGTACGGTGTTGTTGAGGATCGTTATATTGCTGCCCACTGGTCCGGTGTTCCAGATGGCATCAAAATTGTCGTCGGTTTTTATGAACGCTGTGCGTAAAGGGTCGCCCTGCCCGTCATTGGCGGCAGCGCCGTAGTCGATCTGTTGTTGGGTGTTTCCGGTGTTGGCCATCTCGCTGTGTCCTTGAGGTCACAGTATTTACCGGAAAGGCTAGGGCTAGTAGGGGCTGAAGCTAGATCCGCATCCGCAGGTGGTCTGTGCCTGGGGGTTCTCGATCACGAAACTGGCACCCATAGCGTCCTCGCGGAATTCTATGCTGGCATTCCGCAGATATTCCATGCTCATCGAATCCACCAGTACGGTCAAATCGTCAAACT
>Ga0194115_10002191_pt1 | contig 23537 bp, 22 predicted proteins | sample TA2MahsurfametaG_3_FD_148656 | JGI IMG/M metagenome (GOLD analysis project Ga0194115, IMG submission 148656) | Freshwater microbial communities from Lake Tanganyika, Tanzania - TA2015002 Mahale S4 surface | ecosystem: Environmental > Aquatic > Freshwater > Lake | place: Tanzania: Lake... | reverse complement strand
TCGCCCATGTCGCCGCAGCGCTCCGCCGCCGTTCGATCTGGGAGGTAAGTGAAGAAGATTGGGATTATCAATTTGATGTCAATCTAAAAGCCACCTTCTTGCTAAATCGCGCTGTTGCGCGCGTAATGGTTGATCAAGGCGTCGCTGGATCAATCGTTAACTTCACCTCCGGTTCGTGGATATTTGGTCCGCTCTATGGCGCTGACGCTTACTCAGCTTCTAAAGCTGGCATCGTCACTTTCTCGCGTGGCCTAGCGCGGCAATTTGGGAAGTATGGGATTCGAGTCAACACCATCTCTCCAGGCCAGATCGATACGCCGATGCAGCACATCGATAACACCGAAGCCAATGTGAAAGCGGTTGCTGAAGCCTGCCCACTTGGTCGGATCGGACAACCTGAAGAGATCGCTTCCGTGACTGTCTTTGTGACATCTGACCATGGTTCATTTATCCATGGCGCAACTTTGAATGTGAGCGGTGGCTCACTACTTTATTAGAGCTATTTGCCAGCCAGGAAAGTCTGCGGGTTACTCTCGGTAAGGATCTTTATCTGCTCTTCGGTCACGCCCGCGTTTCGGAGCATTGGCAAGAACTTAGTAATGAGGAACTTATAACCCTCACCACCGTGAATCGTTAGCCGAGTTCGTCCAGCAATGTCGCAACTAATCAAGATCCGGTTCAACCAACCCTCAGAGATCAGAGTTGCGATCGATGCAGCACGGCGCTCATCGCGTTGCTTATCTAGCTGACCAACGGCGTCATATGCAATCCAGACGCCACGATGGAGCAGTTTGCGCGAGTAATTGAGATCGCGATTGGTGTCGCAATGTCCAATCACCGTGATATCCAGATCAGCGCCAGCTTCCTCCAGGATGTTTAGCTGTTCGACGCCAACTTCAGTAAAGAGCGCATGTGTGCCAATCGGCCGGCCGGTTTCCCGCTGTACCTGGGCAGCGGCTTGCAAAACCTTCTTCTCATTAGGCTTTACGCCGCGATGATGAGTACCCAGTTCACCCATAATTCCGGCTTTGATATTGGTTCCGGGAAAGCCCTTTGTTATATGGCCATGCATCCGCTCGGCGATCTGAGCGACGCTCCAGTGATCTAACCATTCTGGGTAATACTGCTGGTGATAGAAACCGGTACCGGCGATGATATGCGCACCGGTTGCTTCGGAGATTTTCCGCAAACCTTCTGGATCTGGATGTAGTCCGTAGATGGTTTGTTCCACCATCGTCCGCCCGCCTGCCCTCACATAATCGGCGACCTCACCAATCATTGTTGGTAGTTCTAAGAGCACGCCTTCGGAATTCCGCCGGACATCATAGGTATCGATCAAGAGATGCTCATGCGGCATCACGAAACCCAACTCTGTTACCGGAACTGGACCACAAACTGTCTCAACTTTTTTCATATCAGAACTCTATTACTGGCAGCGAGAATGAATAGACTCTCGTCATGTCGAAATCCATGTCTAGTCAAAGAGATCGCGTCGAATGGCAGCTCCACTCATGGAAGGAGATCGACGGTTTAGACCGCGATGAGAGTTTATTGATCATCCCTACCGGCGCCATTGAGCAGCATGGGCCGCACCTACCCGTTGATACCGATATCTTCAATGCCAACGCAATCGCCCTCGCGATAGCCAAAGAATCTCGCTCGCCTCGCACTCTAGTTCTGCCGCCAATCTGGTGGGGAACATCACCGCATCATCTTGGTTTTCCGGGAACGCTCTCGCTACGTAATGAGACCTTCTTTCAGATCATTCGAGATGTAGTGAGTTCGTTGAAGCCACATGGTTTCTATCGCTTCTTGATAATCAATGGGCATGGCGGCAACGCCGGAATCATCACAGCCACCGTCTCACAACTCAGCGAAGATCTTGGGATCTCAATCCCGGCTTACTCATATTGGCAATCCATCCGCGATACCTTGGTCAAGGTTGGTGAGTCCTCTATCGGTGGCATGGGGCATGCCTGCGAGATGGAGACCTCACTCGCCCTTCATCTCCGCCCAGAATCGGTTGATTTGAAGGCGCTGCGTAGCGATATTCCAGATGAAAAAACGCCCTGGTCATGCATTGATTTTCGCCAAGGTGGTTTCCTGGGAATACCGCTTGATTTAAAGCGCGATTCCCGGGAAGGCGTGATTGGCGACCCAATGCCAGCAACTGCAGCGAAAGGAAAGACCATATTTGACGCTGCTGTTGAAGTCGGCAGCAAAGTAGTTTCAGATTTAGCAAAGCTCAGTAAAGCGGAGCTAATCACATCGCGATATTGATCGATTTACCATCGCAAGCGAGTAGGTTGGCGCGGTTATGAGCACGCTTGCGGTAAAACTCCTCTTCGCACCGCTCTTCATAATCCTCACCTATGTGATTCAGAAACGATATGGCGCGCGCTGGGGTGGAATCTTTATGGCCGTCCCCTTTATCGTCACGCCGATCTTGATCGTGGTCTATCTAGATCACGGCCGCGATTTCTTCCATAACGCGGTAATCGGAACATATGCAGGCCAAGTTGGACTTCTCTTCTTTATTTTTACCTATACCAAGTTGGCAAAAAGTAAGCCGTGGCCGATCTGTATTGCCGCCGCAACTTCTACCTATCTCATCTCCGTATTGATCTTGGGGCCGCTGATATCAAATATCTGGGTGGGAATCGCGCTCTGGCTCGTTATCTGGTCAGTATTGATGAAGACCTTCACGCCACATGATCGCAACGAGGTCTTGCCAACCGCTCCAAAGTGGGATCTCTGGGTTCGAATCGCCTCAGCACTTGCCCTTGTATTCGCGGTGACCGGCTTTGCCAGCCAACTTGGCCCAAGGTACTCCGGGGCTTTTGCGATGTACCCGGTTATGACATCGATTATGTCTACCTTCAATCACTATCGCTTTGGCCCAAAAGCGACGATTGCGATGATGCATGGGCTGGCTCAATATCTGATCGTTACTGCGCTCTTTATCTTTCCGCCGCTTGCCATTTTTGTATAGATAGCGGTTTTCGCTGTTTTTCCGGGAAGTTCCAGTCGCAAAAAAAGTATTGACGCGCAATTGCCGGAGTAATACCGTTCCGATTAGGCCTATCAAAGAAATGGATAAATCATGAGCGGATTACGCGTCGGTGCAGCAACAGTAAACATCAATCCACCAATGGGTTATAGCAAAGGTGGTTATCGACTCTTTGCCGAACCGATCGCCTCTATCGATGAAGATATCGAACTAGGCGTTGTAGTACTTAGCTCAAAGGGCGAGACAATAGCAATCGTTTCTTCGGATTTAGGTAACTGTTCTGCGCCAGAAGCGACCGAGCTAAGAGAACTTGTAGCAACTGAGCTAAAGGTCAAGCGCGGCAACGTCATGTTTAACCTAAGCCACAATCACAGCGCACCATGTCTTGGGCGCGTAGGAAACTATGGGCGTGATGTTGAAACTCCAGAAACAAAGCTGGTCAAGGACTATTACGACAACTTCAAAGCGAAACTCCTTAGCTGCACCAAGGAGGCGGTCAAGTCGATGCGCGATGCTCGTATGGCACATGCTTGGGGGCGCGCCGATCTAAATATCTATCGCCGCGAATGGAACGGTAATCAAGATATCTTGGGCGAAGTTCCCGGCCACCCAGTTGACGATAGCGTTGGCGTAATCCGCTTTGATGATCTCCACGGCAAAGCGATTGCAACGCTCTTCCGTTTCTCGTGCCATCCCGTTGTTAATGGCGCGCAATCACCGACTCTCTCTGCCGATTTCCCAGGGCCAGCAAAGCGCCTTGTGAAAGAGAAAGTGGGCGGCCTTGCCTTCTTCCTCCAAGGTTGTGGCGGCAATATCAACCCAAAAGTTGGGATCGGATATGAGAAAGATTGCTCCGAATCGGTCTACAAGATGGGAACCGCACTTGGCGCAGAGGTAGTCCGCGTCGCGCTCTCACTTGAGACCCATCGCTTCCAACGCGATCGCGTACTAATGAATAACGTCCCCAATATTCTCTTCAAGCCATGGCGGGCGGTTGAAGGCCATGCCGAAGTGGTTTTGAAGGGAGCCGAAGAGATCGTCCCATTCCGCTTCTCACCGCTTCCCGATAAGAGCGTCTTGGAAGCAGAGCTAGCTAAGTGGGAGAAGGAGTTGGCTGATCGCATTGCACGTAAGGCGCTTAATTGGGAGATTCGAGTAGCGCGGACCATTCTTGCTTGGACTCAGAACACCTTAGATCAATTGAGCGTGCCCAATCCAACTTGTGACTTTATGGCGCAAGCGCTGCGGATTGGCGATGTCGCTCTCGTTGGTCTTGGCGTTGAGGCTTTCTTTGAAACCGGCGAGCAGATCAAGGCAAACTCTCCTTGGCCAGATACTTTCGTCCTCGGCTACACAAATGGAACGATTATGTACCTACCGCGGAAAGAAGACTTTCCAAAAGATGGTTGGAAGTGGCCAAATACCCACGCCTTCCCAGATCTATTGCCCCAGGTTTATTGCTTACCGGCGCTCTGGCATCCAGATTCGGAACAAGAGGCGGTTGGCGCAGCGCTCAAGGCGCTTCAAACCGTTAAGTAGGTTAAGAGCTGCGATGTAGGTCATTCAGCATCTCAATACACTCAGCTGCAATTAGTTCACCGGCTTCTGGCGCAAAGGGTGCGGGATGCCCATAACCGCGTTGCGCGACGCTTGGTTCATAGCCACCAAATGGATACTCCGCTCGAGTTGAGACATACCCCAGAACGCCTTGGCAATAACCAGCAAATATCGTTGTTGCAAATGGTGAAGCTTTGCGGACTTGATATCCAATCTCAGTGAAGAGCTCACCAGGGGTTCCAATCACAGCGACATCGCCAAGGCGCGCGGCCCAGATTTCACCGGGAATGAAAGTGTGCAGGGGGCCGCGCTTTGATAACTCAATAATCAGCTCTAACCAAGAGATGTGATAACCAATTGGGTTGAGAATCTCGCGCCCAGCGCCAGCGCCTTGCTTGGCAGCGAAATCCGCCCGCCTCTCAGTCAATTCGCGCTCCATTTCGGCAACGGTAAGTGGTGGGTTTAGCGGTAGATCTAATACTTTGCGCCGCGTTGCGATTGGTTGTGGTGGTTGTGGCGTGATGGCGCGTTTGCGATACAACGCGATTGGAGTAACAGATCCATATGCGATCCGCTCAATCTCAATAACGCGCGGCTCAGCATCTACTACGGCATGTACCGCCTCGAGACCTAACCGGTGTCCCATCGCAATCTCAGGCCCAGGTTGATCATGGAAAGCTTCCAGCGGTAGAACATTTCCAGCCGCGCCTTGAAGGAAGAGACAGATACCACCGCGGATTAATTCAACTTGGTTACGGAGTGGGCCGATGAAATCACTACCGCTGTAAGGAACTTCACCGCCGAGCGATACCGGGTGGCAACCAAAGCCAACCAATGTTGCAATCGCTTCACCAGCGTGGCTATCGATTCGGATTGTTGGTACTTCTTCATCGATAAAGTTCTCTTTATTCCAACCTAAGATGGTTCGACCATCGCTAGTACGCTCCCGTCGGTTTACAGCAATTCCGGGCGCAGTTCCAGTTCCGCCAGATATTCGAACTGGCTTCAATCGCGCCGTTGCCTTTACCGTGGCACTAGCAAAGTCATAGGGCAACTTCTCAAAGTAAGCGTTTTCTGCTGGGGTTAGTGCGGCAAACTCACCATGTAGCTTCTCGCGGTTTTGGCGCGGCCACAGTCCACCATGCGAGTGGCTGACATTGAGAAGAATATTGTCGTAGGGAATACCGGTTGTTAGATTGATTGTGGTGCGGATGCGATCTGCAAAATAAGAATCAATATTTGCCAGATCGGCGGTGAGTATCGCTAATTTGTAGGTTCCATGTTCAACAACTAGTCATCGAATCTCGGTCTCATCAAGGGCATCGCGGACTGCGACCGCGCGCCGCACAAAGCCCTGGGGATCAGATGGAAGTGGTGGATCGATGTTTACTACCGCTGCGCCTGCTTGCAGAATCGTCATTTTGAGGCCCCAAGTTGAGTCGTTGGAAACGTTTCTAGTAGTGTAAAACAGTGGCAATAGGGCGTCAATCCTCTGAATTACGTCGCTCATTGATCTGCGTTCCAGCAAGCAACGAGAAGATGCTGGAAAAATCACGGACGCTCACCGCCGACCAGATCCTCTTCGATTGGGAAGATGCAGTCGCGCCCGCCCAGAAAGAAGCGGCCCGCGCCGCTCTAACTCGAGCGCTAAGTGGAGCTAGCGGCTTTAAGGCGCCAATCCTGAGCGTGCGAATCAATGCGCTTGGAACGCCTTGGTATGGCGACGATATAGCAGCGCTCGCGGCAATTGCTCCGCGCCTAACTTCAATAGTTCTACCTAAGTGCGCCAGCGCTAGCGAAGTTGGACGGGTTGCGGCGGACTTAGCAAAGATCGCTGTGAGTAAGGAGAATGAGATTGGTATTGATGCCCAAGTTGAGAGCGCACTTGGGTTAGTCAATTGCGCAGAGATTGCAGCCCAGCCGCGCGTGCTCTCGCTCTCCTTTGGACCGCTAGATTTCTTAGCCGATATTGGCGTTGCGACTACTGGAGAACTTGATAGCGCAGCTCGCCTTATTGAATTTGCGCTCTGCAACGTGATTGTTGGGGCGCGGTCAGCCGGAAAATTAGCTTTCGATGGCCCGGTCGCCGAATTTCGCAACTTAGACAAATTTGAAGCTAGCGCACTTAGAAGTCGCGCCCTCGGCTTTGATGGCAAGTGGGTAATCCATCCAGATCAACTTGAAAGTTGCAATCGAATCTACACACCAACCAAAGAAGAAGCAGCAGCTGCAAGTGAGTTGGTAGCAAGGTATGAAGCGGCGCTCACCAAGGATGGCGCAATCAACCTAGGTGGAACCATGGTTGACGAAGCAAGTTTTCGGATCGCCCAGCGCACCTTGCGGCGCAGCAACGCCTTTAATTAAGCGCGCTCGCTCCGGCGAGAATTGATTCGATACTTCGCGATGTAATCGCGATCTAATTCCCAACCAAGGCCGGGCGCATCAGTTAGTTTGAAGTAGCCGTTCTTCAATTTAGGGCGATTTGCAATCATGTTATGCCAGATTGGATCGCGCTCTGGATGGAAGAACTCAAGATAGGTTCCATGTGGGATCGACGCTAGTAGGTGGGATGCGGCCTGTGGCTCTTCATGGTGAGCCATCCGCACGTCATAAAGGCTTGCGGTAGCAGCAGCGCGCCGCCACTCAGTGGGTCCGCCGGACCAAGAAGAATCAAAGTTACAGAAGTCAATCGCGCCAACTTCCATTAAATCGCGGCAGGCAGCAGCAGAGAATTCGGTTTGTCCCGCGCAGACTGGGACGCCGCCGGCATATCTAACATCGCGCATCGCGCGCTTATCGTTCTGCCATTGGCAGGGCTCTTCAAACCAGAGCAGGTTGTCATCTTGGACTAGATGCGAGAACTTGATGGCATCGGCAAGTGAATAACCTTGATTAGCATCAACAGCGATTCGGAAATCTTCGCCGCCATGGCGCCGCGCCTCTTTGAAACGAAGTGCATCTTCGGCAGGCGTTAGGCCACCAATCTTAAATTTTACCCCAGCAAATTCTTGTGCGAGGAGCGATTCAACTTCCTCTTTGATGCTAACACCACTGTTGTAGTAACCGCCGATTGTGATTACTGGAATCTCATTGCGATAACCACCCCAGAGTTTCCAGAGTGGAACGTTTAGTGAGCGCGCGAAGAGATCCCAGAGCGTTAAGTCGACGCAGGCTGTGGCAACTAGGCCAAGCCTTCGATCACGCAAGATGTCCCAAGTAGCAGGACGCGCTAATTCCCAGCAGCGTTCGATTGCAGTTGCATCTTCACCAAAGATCTTTGGCGCGATTTCTTCATGGATGATCTTGTCGATCTCAGCGAGCCCAGCATCTTCATCGCCAGCATACGCCTCACCAAAGCTGCCGTTATCGGTATAGATGCGAGTGAGGATGGTGGAGCGATGCGTCATCTTGTAATGACTGCCTTTATAAACCCGATTGAGCGGGACGCGGATCTGCTCAGTCTCGATCGCAGCGATCTTCAGGGGAACCAACCTCCTATAGGTGCGGGCTGATTGTCGCTACCGCAATCGTTTCCAGCGTAGAGTATCGCGATGCCAGGCCCCCGACAAGGGGGCAGAAGCCATAAGAAGATTGAGGAGAGGTAATGGAGAAAGAGGGCGGTTCGCAGCGGGCGACCATTAGAGATGTCGCCGCCCGCGCCGGCGTTGCGCTCTCCAGCGTTTCGCGCGCGTTATCTGGCCACCCAGATGTGTCAGATGAAATGCGAAAGCGCGTTGAGGAAGCAGCGCGCGCCCTCGGCTATGAACCAAACCTTGTAGCGCAATCTCTTCGTAGCGGCGTTACTCGAACTATCGGATTTGTTATCCGCGATATCTCAAGCCCAATGTTTGCGCTTCTTGCAAGATCTTGCGAACAAGAGCTGCGCCGAAATGGCTACTCGATGATTCTTGTAAACTCGGATGGAAATGTAGATAACGAGGCGCGTAATTTCGCGCTGCTCCGCCGGCGCCGCGTCGATGGAATCATCGCCTCACTTGTTGCGGAAGATTCACCATACTTACAGAAGAACTTAACGGCAGCGCATTGCCCAATTGTCTTGCTAGATCGCCAAGTAAGTGGTTTGAAGGTAAGCGCTGTGCTCTCAAATCATGGCGCCGGCGTATATCTAGCCACGAAGCAACTCTTAGAGCGGGGCCATCGCAATATTGCGTTTATCACCGGTTCATCAAATGTTTATCCGACGAGAAGTCGCCTAGAAGGAATTGAGCGCGCCTTCCGGGAATTCAAATTGGAAGTACCGCAAGATCTCTTAGCAACCGGTGGCTTTGATTCGGATTATGCCTTGGCACATGCGCGCGCCTTAATACATAAGACCCCAGCTCCAACTGCAATTGTTGCTGGTGGACTTGGCGCGCTGATGGGAGTCACTAAAGCGCTTAAGGAGAGTAATCTTGAGATGGGTAAAGATATTGCCGTCGTAGCCCTTGATGAACTCCCCTATATTGAAGTTTTCTCCGGTGATATCTCAACTGTTTATCGCGATCCTGAAGCGATCGGTCGCGAAGCCGCCCAACTTGTCTTGGAGGGGCTAGCCGGAAAAGCCCCGCGGGAGAGCGTTATTGACACGCTTTTCGTCGAGCGAGGAAGCTCTGCAGGCGGTCTCTAGATGTCACGCGCGTGGGGAGATAGCGAATTCCTTGCCGCGCTCCGCGCGCCAATTGAGATGCGCCCCGAAGAAATCGAACGCGCAGAACTACTATTTAGCGACTACTTACATTGCGTTGTATCAGCAAGCAGCAATCAGCGCTTTGTTACTGAACCTCTCACTCTTGCAACACACTTAGCAAGAGCGGCTAGCCACGGAGATCTTGATGATGTGAATTGGCAACTTCTAATTCATCCCGGATCAATCGTAAATTCAGCAATCTTCGCGCTCTTTCTTACTCGCGATATCAAAGCAGCGCGAATCGTTCCAGCTATGAACGCGGGATATTCGGCGGCCAACCTCGTTGCTTCGATCTTTCAAGTCGGGCATAGTAAGAAGTGGCATGCAACGGCGACATCTGGAATCTTCGGTGCGACAGCGGCGAGCGCTCACCTACTTGAGTTGGATGCTAAGACGACGGAGCGAGCGCTAAAACTTGCAAGTGCCAGCATCGGAGGCGGCGCAAACGCTTCAATATCTAGAAATGGGGCGACACGCTTTACCCGCATCCATGCCACCGTTGTGGGAGTACTTGCAACGCTCGAAGCAATTGATGGTGCGCCAGCTCCAGATGAAATCATTGATGGCGTTGGTGGTCTAGCTGCTCGATTTGATCTCATTGATTCGGAGCTAACGAAGCCAACAAATGCGCTAGGTGAAATCTCCTTACGTTATTTTCCGTGGAGTGGGTTTAGCCAAGGCGCGCTAGTTGCGCTCCAAGGCGCGCTACCGATTTCGGCAACGGAGATTAGAAGAGTTCAGATACATACCCCCGCCCCGATCTTTCCGCTTGTAGGTAGCGAGGAAAAAGGTGAGTGGTGGAGTATCGCCGCGGCTGTTAAGAGCACGCTCCTAAGTGGCGATCCAATGGTGAAAAATCAAGGCCCAGCAGCCTTTTCGGTCACAACTTCAAATTCTGGAAGTAGCGCAGGATTGATTGAGATAAGTACCGAGAGTGAAAATCTCACAATTCCATTCTCACTATCGCAAGACTTTGGAGTTGATAGCGGACTCTTGACGAAAAAGTGGAGCGCGCTAGCCGGAGCCAAGAGCCTGGATCTATCGCGAATTGCCCATCGGATTGCATCATCAAATGCAGATGCACAGATTCGCAGCGATCTAAGCGAGCTGTTGCAACTCAATCGATAGTTTCGCGCACCGGTCCGATCACAGCGATGCAATCGCCAACTTTTACTCTTGGATAGCCGCGAATCACACCGATTACCCCGGCGCAATTTGCTTGAATATCAACGGCGGGTCGATTAGGAGAATCGGTAAAGTGAATCCGTCCAATCAATTCGCCGGCGCGCACGGCACTTCCTGCGGGCTTGAGGTTCTCATATAACCCGGCCTCCGGAGCGTTGTGATACGCCTCGGGGGCGCGCATATCAACAAATTTCTTAGTTCGAAGTTCAGGCTTATCTTCCCCTGATGAAGTAACGCCAATCCGGCTAAGTACGCCGGCCAGGCCGCGCTTTGCAATTCCAACTGAGCGCGCCGTTGCAACAGCGGCGCCACCTAATTCAGCGGTGAAGATTGACTTACCGGCGGCAGCTGCGAAGCCAGGCAAGAGCGCAGTTACATTGGTGCGTGGTTGAGATGGAAAGATGATGGCGTACTCGGTCTGCCAAGCAGTGACATTGTCAAGCAGGCTCGCAGCGCCGTCACCAGTAGTTGGCACGCTCGCAGTTCCACTTGGGAAGAAGTAGTGGCCGCGGCCACCGCTATGTAAATCAACAACAGCATCGCAATAAGGAATTAACTCGGTAGCAAGGTAGTGGGCAAGTTTCTGGGCAATTGAGCCATTTTCATCACCGGGAAAGAGGCGATTGAAGTTCTCACCTGTGGGCCAGAGCCTCGTACTTGCATATGAGGCGGGTAGTGAAAGGCAGGGAATTACGATGATCTGGCCACGTAACTTTGCAAGATCTAACTTTGCTGCGAGATCAGCGGCGGCGAATTGGCCTTCATATTCATCGCCATGATTCCCGCCAATAACCAAAACCTTCGGTGCGCTTCCTGAATTCAAATTGATGATTGGTAGATGGAAGGTTGCCCATCCGCTGGAGTTAGTTGAGTCGCCAACTTTGAGGTAGCCGGCTGTGTGTCCGGTTGCCGAAAGTGAGAAGGAAGGCGTTACTGTGCCACTCATCAATTACCCGCCGCTTCAAATTCAGCGATGTTCTTCCGCAAGATTCCGATGGTGCAGACCACATCGCCGGTCATTACCGGCGGATAACCGCGCACCACGCTAATTACTCCGGCGCGACCTGCATAAACCGGAATTGGTTTGCGATCTGGATGATTGAAATCGTGTAATTGGCCAACTAAGTCGCCGGCCTTCACTTCATCTTCAAGGTCGACGCAATTCTCATAGATTCCATCGCAAGGAGCGGTCACATAAGCATCGCCTTCGCGAAAATCTAGGATCTTCGCTTCCGGAAGGCCGCGCTCGGTGCGCGTCTTGTATTCACCATTCAAGATGCCAAGTGCGCGCATAAAGTCATGTAGCCCATCGCGAATGATTTTGACGGTCTCAGCAGTTGTCCAACCACAACCACCGAACTCACCCGTTGAAAGAGATTTTCCTTGGCGAACTACATCGCCGGGTAGGAGTGAGTATGGATTTGTCGAAGGTTGCTCGCCGCCAATCATGTGATACTCGGTATTCCAAGCGAGCATATTTGCGAGCATGACTTTGCGGAGCGCAAGATCGGAGACCCAGACCATATTTGAGCTTGGAATGAATGCCATGCTCCGGCCACCGCTATGCATATCAACGATTACATCGCAGGTTGGAAAGAGATTGTTAGATAGGAAAAACGCTAGTTTTTCGTTGATTGTTCCATCTTCATTACCGGGAAAAATGCGATTGAAATTTGCGCCGTTATTCCATAGGCGATTTCCGTTCTGAGAGGCTTCTTGCGAGAGGCACGGGATGATGATGACCTGGCCACGTATCTCACTAGCTTGTAGCCGGCGAGAGAGTTCGGTAGCGACGATTTGACCCTCATATTCGTCGCCATGGTTACCCGCGAGCAATAACAAGCGCGGTCCGGCGCCATTCTTTATCGAGATGATGGGAACACAGTGATTTGCCCAACCACTTGTGTTGGTTGAGTCACCGATCTGGATGTAACCGCTCGACTTACCCTCGGCTGCTAGATCAATCGTGCAACTTGCGGTACGAGACATATTGGAAGCCTAATAAAGAGTAATGGGTTTGTTAAGGGTTGTTACCAGAAAGATTATTGACCCGGCCATGGGCGGCTGTTAGCCTCAACTCGATGGCCAGGAGGCCGGAAAATCAACTAGGTAATAACTCAGGAGTGTGCGAATTGAAGAACGTTGGTCGTGTTGATGGAAATCGTCCTTGGTCCCCGATTGTTGGCTACTCACGCGCAGTCCGGATGGGAAACTTGATTGAAGTTGCTGGAACAAGCTCAACTACCCACGATGGCAAGGTCATGTTCCCCAATGACGCTTACGGCCAGACCAAATATATTTTTGAGGAGATTGAGAAGGCGGTAAAGCAACTCGGCGCTACCTATGAAGATGTGATTCGCACTCGCGTCTTTATGACAAATATTGATGATTGGCAACAAGTTGCCAAGGCCCATGGCGAATTCTTCGCCCAGATTCTTCCAGCATCATCATTTGTCGAAATCAGTCGACTAATGCTCCCCGAGCTATGCGTCGAAGTTGAGATGACGCTCTACGTAGGTTGATATGAGCCTTGAACCTTTGAAGCACGAAACGATTGTCATCACTGGTGGCACCAGCGGTCTCGGTTTCGCAGCTGCTCAGCGTCTAATGCGCGATTGGCCCGATCTTCATGTCGCTCTCCTCGATATGAAAGAGGGGCGAATTGAAGAATTACACGCTGAATTCGGCGCAGAACGGAGCAAATTCTGGAAAACCGATGTCTCCGATTACCAATCAGTTCAAGACTCTTTCGCTGGCGCTATTGCCTGGCGCGGAAAGTTCTCTGGGTTGACTGCGGCCGCCGGCTTTGCGACCAATAAGGCAAGTATTGATACGACGCCTGAAGAGTGGCGGGCAATGGTGGGCTGCCACCTTGATGGAACGTTCTTCTGCAATCAAGCAGCCGGGCGCTTCTGGATCAAGAATAAATCGCGGGGCGCAATCGTCAACTTCTCATCCGTCTCCCATATCTTCGGTTGGCCGCGCCGGGTTTCATATGCCGCATCCAAAGCCGGAATCGACTCAATTACTCGAACGCTCGCTGTGGAATGGGCTGAATTTGGAATTCGCGTCAACGCCGTAGTTCCTGGTTACATCAATACCCCCTTATTGGAAGAAGGAATTCGCTCTGGTCGCGTCGATCCAAATATCCGATTGATGCATGCGATGGAGCGCTTTGGTGAGGCTTCTGAGATTGCCGCTGGTGTGAAGTTCCTCTTATCTGATGATGCGAGTTATATAACCGGTGAGATGCTAACTATCGATGGTGGTTTCACGCCGCGACGCATCCCTTGGAATCGTGACTAATGTCTAGCGCAATACCGGGGATAAAGTCGGTTAGTGCGCGACGCGTAACGCTCCGCCTACCGAATCCGGTTGCGCTCGGCCAATACATCATCAAAGCCCGTGGCTTTGCCGTCGTTACTGTCGAATTAGAAGATGGCACTCGTGGTAACGCATTCTCCCTTGATCGCTCCACGCCGGTATCGGAGTGCGTAAATGAAGTGATTGCAGCTCCCTATAAAGAGATCTTTGATGGCGATCCAGTTTCAACTTTCGACAAATTGATACGGCGGATGAGTTCGCCAATCTCATCAGGCGCTGCGCTGCGCGGTCTATCACTCGTTGACTTAGCGGCGCACGAAGCGGTCGCTCGCCATAAGGGAGTGACCGTAGTTGCAAGTCATGGGAAAACCAGTAAGAAACACCCGATTTGGGCGGTCATTGGTTATCCACCCTCGCGCGGCCCCGAAGAGATTGCTTGGGAAGTTGAAGCGGCGGTAACGGCCGGCGCCGTAGGTGTAAAACTTCCAGTTGGCGCAACTGCCAAGTTAACTCGCGAACGACTTGAAGCTGCAGTTGCTACCAAGCTCTGCCCCGTCTCCGTTGATCTTGCCTGGTCATGCCGAACCGCTAACGATGCACTTGAAATTGTAAAGGGACTTGATCTTGCTTGGGTTGAAGATCCATTTATCCCTGGGAGCATCGCGGAGTTAGTCGAACTTCGACGGATCCTTGATGTACCTCTAACCAGCGGTGATGATGAGGCGCATCTCTATCACCCACAAGTTTTTGTCGAGACTGGCGCGGTTGACATGCTCCGACTAGATACGACTTGCCAAGGTGGATTGTCGCGGATGATCTTGCTCAACGATTACTTTGTAAAAAGTGGAATGTCAATCTCGTGGCATGTTTACGACGCAATCCACCATCAAGTCGCATCCATCCTTGATGCACCGACTTTCTCCGTAGAACTCTCCGCTCCGGGCGCCAGCGTTGATCCATTCGCGGAATTCATTAAGGCAAAAGCTGCGAAAGATGGAAGCAAGAGCGACATCGGTTGGCGCTTTGACCTCCCCGACTTCCCAGATGAGAGCGATGCGCTCGCCGGCCCACCTCGTTGGGATGAAGTGAAGTTGAATTACGCATGAGCACGCCCCGTCCGGTCGCGCTAATTACTGGTAGCGCACATGGAATTGGACTAGCTACCGCTAAGAAATTCTTCGCTGAAGGTTATGACATCGCAATCTCAGATCTGGGTGAGAGCGAAGCTAAAGCTGCAGTAGCCGCAATCGATCCAAGTGGCGAGCGCGTCTTTGGCGTTGTGATGGATGTTGCGAGCAGCGCCTCGGTTAATAGCGGTGTAAAGAGCGTTGGCGGTCACTTTGGTCGGATTGATGTCTTAGTAAATAACGCGGGTAATTTCCGCCAGGGCGATACCGCCACCTATTTAGATGAAGATTGGGATCGAATTCTCGGGGTACATCTCGATGGGGCATTTCGCTGCGCCCGAGCCACTTACCCGTATCTCAAGGCTTCTGGGAAAGGCGCGATCGTCTCTATCTCCTCAATCGTTGCCCATATCGCGCTGCCGGGGCGCGCTTCTTACGCGGCCGCCAAAGCCGGTATCGAAGCTTTAACGCGCACGCTCGCACTTGAATGGGCAAGAGATGGGATCCGCGCAAATGCGGTTGCGCCTGGATTTACCGAGAGTCGGAATATGGGAGATCTGGAGAAGAAAGGTCTAACGACTGAAGCCAGATTACTCGCCGCAATTCCAATGGGAAGGTTTGCCAAAACGAGCGAACAGGCCGAAGTTATCTTCTTCTTGGGATCGGAACACTCATCTTTTGTTACAGGTCAAGTAATTATCGTTGATGGTGGAACCACCTTAGATATTCGGATCTAACGAGCGAGTTTTTGCCGCGCTGCCTTACCCAATTCGCCTGGAATCGAAGCAAGTAACAACTTGGTGTACTCCTCTTGGGGATCGTTAAACACCTTCTCGGTTTCGCCAGATTCGACAAAGACGCCATCTTTCATAACGTAGACGCGCTTGGTGAGATAGCGGATGACGCCAAGGTCATGGGAGATCAAAACGATGGAGAGCCCATCATTGAGTAGCCCGAGGAAGAGTTTCAATAGTTGGGCTTGTGCCGATTGATCAATCGCTGAGGTTGGTTCATCGGCAAGTAATACCGATGGGCTCGCTGAAAGTGCGCGCGCGACGCTGACGCGTTGGCGTTGGCCGCCGGAGAGTTGGCGTGGTTTCTTAAGCGCATCAAGTTTTCCGATACCCATCCGCTGGAGAAGTTCCAGAGCATTTGCTTCAGACTCTTCTTTACCGAGTTTCTTATGGATACGAACCGCTTCAGCTACCGCTGAGAGCCCAGTTAATTGTGGGTTTAGGCTCCCGTAGGGATCTTGAAAGACCATTTGAACTTGATTACGAGTTCCATCCAGGTAGGACTTACTTCCTTTAAAGACGCTCTTACCACGGAAGAGAACTTCGCCACCAGTTGGCGCTTGTAGCCCAGCAAGAACTCGGGCCAGCGTTGATTTACCAGAGCCTGATTCACCGACGATTCCGATCGGTTCGCCAGCGCGGAGCGTCAAGGAGCAGTTCTGGGCCGCTTTTACTGTGTTTACGCCGCCACCAAAGGTGACGCTCACATCGCGAGCTTCCATCAATAATTCATTGGTCATGTTCTGGTCCTTTAGATCTTATCTGCGTGTAGGCAAGCGGTCTGGTGGCCACCACGCTCTCCGAATAGCGGTGGATGTTCGCCTACGGCGCAGTCAGCTTCTTTGTAGGAACAGCGGAGGGCAAATCTGCAACCAGCCATCCACTCACCAACCGATGGCGGATTCCCAGCGATGGTGATCAATTCGCCGCCCGGCTTTGCGATATCGATACGTGAGGAGTTGAGCGCGATTGTGTAAGGGTGCTTTGGCTTTGCCATGCTCCCAGTACCGCCAACTTCAACAGTTGCGCCGGCATGCATCACAACCACCTTGTCGCAAACATCATCGACAAGTGCTAGATCGTGTGAGATCAAAATGATTGCCGTTCCTAGCTCCTTACGGATCTCCTTTAGGAGCTCCATGATCTGGGATTGGACTGTTACATCAAGTCCGGTTGTTGGTTCATCAGCAATCAACAACTTGGGACTTGTCGCCAAGGCGCAGGCAATCATCACGCGCTGACGCATACCGCCCGAGAGTTGATATGGGTATTGGCGAAGCACGGTATCAATTCGGCGGATCTTGACTAGATCAAGTAATTCTTTCGAACGCTCCTTGATCGAACCTTTGCCATCGGTGTTCTCAAGAGCTTCGGCGAGCTGCTTCTCAATCGTTAGAACTGGATTAGGACCGGCAAGTGCTGATTGCGGAACGTAGCCAATCACTTTGCCACGGAGGGATTTCCAAGTTGACTCAGAGATCTTCGAAAGATCTTGCCCTTCGAAATTGACTTGGCCACCAATAACTTCGGCGCCGCGCCGCTTTAGAGTTCCAATAATTGCGCGGCAGACCATCGTCTTTCCAGAGCCAGACTCACCAACGATGCCGACCATCTCACCGTAGTTGACTGAGAAGTTCGCTTTACGCACGATTACCAAAGTGTCGCGCCGTGGATGGGGGATACCAATTTCGACATCGACAAGATCTAGGAGCGTTCCCGCTTGTTTCATCGCTGGCCTCCTTCTCTTAGGCGACGGCTTAACCCTTCAGCAATAAGCGCGACTGCGATACCGGCCCAGCAGAGCGCAAGGCCAGGGAAGACCGCGGTCCACCATGCGAGGGTGATGATGTTTGCGCCATCTTTAATCATGGCGCCCCACTCGGCTTGTGGGGGCGATACGCCAAGGCCCAAGAACGAGAGCGCGGCAACAGCGATGATCACGATGATGAAATCGCTTAACGCATATGCGCGGGTCTCAGAAGAGACATTGGGAATGATGTGGCGGAAGAGAATACGAGTTGGTGAATAGCCGAGCGTGCGCGCTGCTTCAACATAACCTTGTTGATTTACAACGACCGCGCGGGTACGAGCGATACGCGCATAACGCGCCCAGTTAACTAGCGAGAGCGCGATGATGATGCTACCGAGGCCAGCGCCAAGGAAGGCAACGAGTGCGATTACGAAGATTAGGAAAGGGAAAGCGTTAATGCCATCAATCAGCGAACCAACAAATGAATTAACGCGTCGGTTTCGGGAGATCCCAAGAAGCGTTCCAACCACCGTGCCAACAAAGAGCGGAATAAGTACGCCGATAAGAGCAGTACCCAAGTCAACAAAGACAGCATCAAAGACGCGGGTGAAGACATCGCGACCAAGCATGTCGGTGCCGAAGAAGTACTTCGAGCTAGGCGGGAAGATCTGGTCTGGGCCGAGACCATTTGGATCGTACTTGCTGAAGATTGGTATCAGAAGTCCGGCAAGTAGCATCGCTCCCAACATGCCAAATCCAGCGTAGAGGCCAAAGGCGCCTTCACCGCGATCCTTACGCTTCTTCTTTTCTTTACTCATGAGAGCGTCACTCGCCGATCTAATAGATAGCCAAGTAGATCGCCGATGAAACTTACAAAGACAACAATCAAACCGAAGACCATCACGATGCTTTGGACCACCGCGTAATCACGGGTATCGACCGCTTGAATCAACTCTCGCCCAATTCCCGGTAGCGAGAAGATTGTTTCCATAACGACCGTGCCGCCGATCATCACACCAATCATGTAGCTCAAGAGCACCACTGTTGGTGCAAGTGATGGGCGGAGCATGTAGGACCAATAGAAGCGGAGTTTGCGCACGCCTCTAATAACACCAGTCTCTACATACTCTTCATCGAGGGTATCCATCAATGAACTATGAAGTACGCGCGAGAGGATTGGCACGAGGGAGAAACAGTTCACCAGCGCCGGCAACCATAGATACTTGAGATTTCCCGGGAAGTTACCTTCATATCCCGCCGCCGGCGCCCAATTTAGAACAGTGCCGAAGTACAGCAATCCGATAAGTGCGAGGAAGAATCCAGGGAGTGCGAGCGAAATTGAAGTTGCGGTACGGAAGAAATATGTGACCCCAGGACGGCGGCTAAGTGCGACCGAGAGCGCAATCGGGACTGCAAGTGTGACGGCGCCAAGAATTGAAAGCAAGATAATCATCAATGTGACTGGGAGGTGAGTTGAGATTACTTCAGAGACATCGCGGCTGGAGAAGAACGAGACGCCAAAGTCACCTTGAAAGACCCCGGTAAAGTAATTCCAAAATTGAATAAAGAATGGTCGATCTAGACCATAAACCTCACGGAGCGCAGCGACCGCTTCTTCGGTCGCATCAGTACCGAGCGCATTACGGATTGGATCGCCGGGGCTAAAGCGGAGTAGCGAGAAAGCGATGAACATAACCCAGAAACCCACTACAAGTGATCGGAAGATTCGACCAATCAAGGTTCTTCGGAGCGCAATCTTGTTCTTATCCGGCAGGCGCTGTTCTGCCAATATCTCTTCGGGGGCGGTAGAAGCCTTATCTGGAGCCATTGCTAACGTTTCCAGTCCTATCTCTTCGGAGCCGTAAAGATCATCTCTGGCTGGGCTTGGTTTGAGTCTAAATCGCTAGCGGGTCAAAGACAATGACCCCGAAACGCACCTTCTATTTATATATTGGCGGGGCGAAGAGATTTCTCCCCTCGCCCCGCCAATTCCTAACTAGTTACTTCTTTTTCTTCTGTGCGTCTAGAGCAGGTGTCTGCTTGACGACATAGAGGTCAGTTGCAGTCGCATTCTGGAATACGCCTGCTGGTAGACGTGATGCGCCCCAACCTGAACGTTGTCCGACGGGGATATGAGCCGACTCATCCCAGATCAACTGTTCGATTGTGGTGAGTACAGCTTGCTGCGCCTTCTTACCGATTGCGGCATCGTAAGTAGAGACAAGTGCGTCATTTGACTTCGAGCCAGACCAGACAGTCCAAGCGCCAACAGCGCCCATGTAGGTTGCAAGACCACCGCTCAACCATGTTGAGCCGTAACCTGAGAGCTGGACCTGGAAGGTTCCATTGGTCTGGCCAGCAAGTCCGACTGCATCTGGTTCAGCAGCAACTGTTGCAACTACGCCGATCTTCGCCCACTGAGAAGCAATGACCGATGCACCATCTGCCCAACCTGGACGGTTAAAGACGCTCAAGCGGATCGGGAAGCCGGTTGGCCACTTGGTTTGAGCAAGTAACTCCTTAGCCTTCTGTAGATCCTGCTTTACGCCACCAGGCTTTACGCAGAGATAGTTTGGATTTGTTGGATAGGTAAGTGCGCAAGAAGGAACAACTTCACCGCTGAAGGCGAGATCGCTGAACTGCTTACGGTCAAGTGCGAAGGAGAGCGCCTGACGTACCTTGGGATCAAACCATGGCTTATCTTCATTTCCAGCGCGGAGATTGAAGTCCAGGGTGAAGTTACCTTGGAGCTGGAAAGGCGTGCCACGGAATTGCTTCGGATCATTTAGCTGATTTCTACCGATAGAGGCTGGAAGATCGAAGGCGTAATCAATCGTGCCTTGCTTTAGCGCAAGGACGCGTGTTACCGGATCTGGAATAGCCAAGAAGCGAACTCGCTTGACGGCCAACTTCGCCCAGTAATTTGGATTTGCCTCTACTAGGAACTCATCGGCTCCTTGTACCCACTTCTTGATACGGAATGGACCAGCGCTTAGTGGATTGCTCCAGTAAGCAGCATTGTTAGCAGCCGCGCTCCGTGGGTTGATGGTCCAGTAGATACCAGCAATCGCACGTGGGAAATCGGAGAATGGCTTGCTTAGCGTTACAACAATGGTACGTGCATCAGATGCCGCAACATTTGTCACGCTGGTAAATCCTGGAGGTGCAGGCTTTAGGTTGTACTCCCAGCTAAATACCGCATCATCAGCGGTGACAGGAGTTACACCATCGGAGTACTTCAAGCCCTTCTTCAATACGAAGGTCCAAGTTAGACCATCGCTAGAAACGTTGTAGGTATCGACTAGGTCAGGCTGCGCAACACCCTTTCCGTCATAGCGGAAGAGTTGTCCTTGCACGAGCAGACGCGTGACATAGTTTTGGTTAGTTGTACGACCTGGGTTAGCAGGATCAAGAGTTAATACTTTGTTGACAAGAGCTACAGTGATCAGATCGCACTGTGCGCTTGCCGCCGGGGTGTTTACCTGGCAGTTCGCACCCTTAGCGGCTTGTGCTGGTGCAATTCCCAACAGCATTGTTGCTACAAGTGACGAAGCGGCCAAGAGAGAGACGAGCCCCCGTTTGACTGTGGAGTTCATAGTGTCCTTTCAGCAAGAACTTCCGTTAATGAGGATGCAAGGAATTGTCATCACGGCATGACGGCAATGCCCAAGCGAGTTGAAATCTATCGCTGGGAGTACGGGTATTCAATAGTCGTGCCCTGCCTGTACCTATAACGAATAGGTAAAGGAAGGCCCACGGAGCCGCGCTATTTGCTGGAAAGATGTGAGATTTCCAGGCCGCCGCGCTCCAGCCCGGGCAAGTTATCTTTGGCGGATGACAAATCGCGCCAGCAAAGAGCTATTTGATCTAAGTAGTCGCGTTGCCCTTGTTACCGGGGGTGGAACCCACCTTGGCAAAGCATTTGCTGAGAGCCTATCCGAACTTGGCGCGACGGTTTACATCGCTTCAAGACGGAGCGAAGTTTGCGAAGAAACTGCGAACGAGTTGAGTGCGCGCGGATTGAAAGTGCATAGCGAAACAGTCGATGCACGTGATGAAGCGAGCGTGCACTCACTAGTGGAACGAATAGTTGAGAAGTCGGGCACGCTTGATATCGCGGTTGCAAATGCAGGTGGCCATCAAACGCGATCACATCCTCCCCACGGAAAGATTTCAGAGTTCATTGCCGCTTTTGAGATGAACACTCTTGCCACGTACATAACTGCGCAAGAAGCTGCAAAAGTTATGATCCCAAAGAAACGTGGTGCAATCATTACCCTCGGTTCTATCGCGGCACAACTAGCGATGGATCCGCGCACCTACAACAAAGAGTTTTTGCGATCTGGCGCACCATATATATCTGCTAAAGCTGGCGTCTTGAATCTAACCCGCGCCCTGGCTGCTGAATTCGGACCGCACGGAGTTACTGTCAACTGCATCTCGCCGGGTCAGATACCTAATGATGAGACCAATAAAGAGATGGTGGAAAAGTTTCGCAATATGAATGCGCTTCACCGCACCGGGCTTGCTGAAGATGTGAAAGGCGCGGTAGCCCTCTTGGCATCCGATGCTGGTAAGTGGATTACCGGTCAAGAGATTCGCGTAGATGGCGGCTGGTCGATCTGGTGATCTTGGTATGACAACAAAGTACGTTTACGCCTTCGCGGAGGGAAATCGTGATCTAAAGGATCTCCTCGGCGGCAAAGGTGCAAATCTTGCTGAGATGACACGACTTGGAATCCCCGTTCCGCCAGGATTCATAATCACAACCGACGCGTGTAAGAAGTATCTAAGTGAGGGCAAGGCGCCGCTCGAATTAGAAGTTCAAGTAACCAGGTCACTTCGTCGACTCGAGGATGAGAGCCAGAAGCGATTTGGCGATGGCGAAAATCCGCTACTGATCAGCGTTCGATCGGGCGCGAAGAATTCCATGCCAGGAATGATGGAGACCATTCTTAATGTTGGTTTGAATGACAAATCGGTTGTCGGACTAGGTGAGCAGACAAAGAATCCAAGATTTGCTTGGGATGCCTATCGACGTCTAATTCAGATGTTCGGTAAGACTGTGCTTGGTATTGAAGGAAGCAAGTTCGCGAACGCTATGGCCGAACTCTCAAAATCCGAGGGCGTAACTCAAGACCACCTACTCTCGGTTTCAGCGTTGCAGCGTCTGGTCACCATCTATAAGGAGATTGTCGAGACCGAATCTGGATCGCCATTCCCACAAGATCCGCGGGCGCAACTCGATCTTTCGGTCTATGCCGTATTTGACTCATGGAACACTGAACGTGCCAAGTTATATCGCCGCCGCGAGCGAATTGCTGACGACCTCGGAACAGCAGTGAATGTCGTTGCGATGGTCTTTGGAAATATGGGCGAAGACTCTGGGACCGGTGTTTGTTTCACCCGCGACCCAGCCACGGGCGAGCGCGGCGCTTACGGGGATTACCTAGCTAATGCCCAAGGTGAAGATGTCGTATCTGGAATTCGAACCCCGCTAACGCTCGCTGATTTCCGCACCAAGGCGCCGAAGCTCTTTGATGAACTCGCCGGAATCATGTATCGCCTGGAGACTCATTACCGCGATATCTGCGATATCGAGTTCACGGTGGAGCGCGGCAAGTTATGGATTCTTCAAACCCGGGTAGCAAAACGCACACCTGCTGCGGCCTTCCGGATTGCAATCCAGTTGGTAGATGAACAACTAATCACAATGGATGAAGCGCTGATGCGCGTTACAGGTAACCAACTTGCCCAATTGATGTTCCCCCAGTTCCAAAAAGATGATGCGCATAAGCCAATCGCAATTGGAATTCCGGCATCGCCTGGCGCTGCCGTTGGCGCTGCGGTATTTGATTCGATCCGCGCTGCCGAACGTGCGGCTACCGGCGAGAAGGTCATTCTGATTAGACGCGAGACCAATCCCGATGATTTAGGTGGAATGCTCGCTTCGGTTGGAATTCTTACTAGTAGAGGTGGCAAGACCTCACATGCCGCCGTTGTTGCTCGCGGTGTCGGTAAGACCGCGGTCTGCGGCGCTGAAGATTTAGAGGTGAATGAAGTAGAGCGATTTGCGCTGGCGGGACAAGCTCGGATCAATGAA
>Ga0194115_10002190_pt1 | contig 23539 bp, 18 predicted proteins | sample TA2MahsurfametaG_3_FD_148656 | JGI IMG/M metagenome (GOLD analysis project Ga0194115, IMG submission 148656) | Freshwater microbial communities from Lake Tanganyika, Tanzania - TA2015002 Mahale S4 surface | ecosystem: Environmental > Aquatic > Freshwater > Lake | place: Tanzania: Lake... | reverse complement strand
TTCTTCACGGTGGTGAATTTATTATCAATGCCGATGCGGTTAAAAGAGTTGGTCTTGGCGCATTAGCAAAACTTAATGACCCACGAATTCCAAAGTTTAAAAAGGGTGGATTGGTTGGAGTACCAGATCGAATTGAAAGACAAGCATTGGCTGCTGCCAAGACTTCCGCCATGTCAGGTCGTGGGTCATCGTCTCTACCAGATGCTATTGAGGCAAATATAAAAAGAACTCAAACGCTATTAGCAGATCCAAAAATTCAAACAGGATTAGTCAGTTCACTTGGAGTCGCCGGTGCAAAAAGAATTATTGAAAGAATTGAAGAGCCTTTTGCCGCCGCAAAAGTTATTGCTCAAAAAAAGAAAGAAGTTAATACAGTAATGAGAGAAATACAAAGTCTGAGAGATGATGCCGGTGGTAGAAAATTACTAAATGCAATAGCAATAAATACTGCACAACAACAGCGTACTGAATCTTTAAGGCAAGACGTTTCTGGTAGAAAATTGCTGCCGAGAATTGTTGATATGACCCCTCGCCGTGCCGATGGCTCGTCATTGAATCCAGAAGTTCCACCACAAAGTTCAACCCCACTGACTAATCTAATTAAGGGTGCTGGTAATATCGTGATGGGAGTCGGTAGAGGTATAGGGGGTCTTACTACTGGTAATACAGAATTAGGAAAAAGAGGGCTTTCTCAAATACTAAAAGGCGGCAAAGACTTTTTTAATCCTGCAAATCTAATACCTGGTCTTCTTTTTGAGTTGCCAAAAGAAATACTTATGGGGTTTGGGAGAACATTATCTGGTAAGAATTTAATTTGGGGTAAAAATTCTGTTGCAAGAACTCTTGGTCAGGCTGGTCTTGCTTTACTTGGGGCTGGAGAAATGCCTAAAAAAGAAGACTGGGCAATGATGGGCATCAATTTGGTAGAGGATGTCATGAATGTTGGAACAATATTTACCTTCGGCGGATCCGCTCTTGCCAAACCTCTAGTGACAACATCACTCAAATCCCTTGTTAAGCAAGGGGTAGCGCAACAAGGCGAAGCGTTTATTGGCTCAATGATTCGTGCAACCGGCGATGATTTATTGCAGGCATCAATTGCAAGAACGCTTGCCCAAGGTGCTCGTGGAGAAATTTCTCAAGAATACGCAAAAGAACTTGCAACAAATCAATTATTTAATTATTATAAACAAAAAACTGGAACAGCCTTCTTGCAAAATATGTATGATATTAGTAATCCAAGAATAAGACAAGGCGCTCTTAATATTTGGGCAAAAACAGTCGGCAAAGAAACCCCAAGGGCTGCTCTTCCAAATATGCTAACAGCATACAAAACATTTAAAGCATTTGACCCAGATGCTGCCGTTCAAGCAATCATAAGGCAAGGAGATCTTATTGCTACTGCAAGAGGTGGTCAATCTGCAATTGGCGCTGGTAAAATTATCACCAATCCGGTCGTTAATGGAATTATGGACGAACTTCTTCCAGGCGTATCTAAGAATACCGTAATACAAGCAATTCATTCTAAACCTCTTGCTTTAGGCATGGGGGATGCATCGGGAAGAAACCTTCCAGTATCTTTGTTTAATCAAAATTTACGAAATCCAATTACAGTTGTAAGTGGTAGTAGAACAGTTACTGGCACTAGTCGCCTTGATCGGGACTTGACAAGGACAACTGGAAGATGGGTAAAAGGTCATATAGAAGGTATAACAGCATATGAAGGTGTTTCTCCAAGGGGTTTTCTTCTTGAGGGACAGTATTTTAACCCTCTACCAAATCTAGTTGGTAATAGACCAGTCGGTTTTGGATTTAATGTCGGATCGCCAGCAACTGCCCTAAAAGTGTTTCCAGACTTACCAAGAGATGTTGCTTTGGTACAGGCTCAACCGTATGAAATACTTGATACAGCATTAGGGCATGTGCATGCTGGGGGAGGGATTGCAATTCGAGATTTGTATAATTCTCCACTGTACGCACAGCATAAGATGACGACTATAACAGATAGATTCTCTCCATCGATGGTTGATGAAAAAGCAGATGAATTTGTTCTGGATTTTGCATTTGCTCAAGCTGCGCCACACTCAATGAAGCTATATTTAGAATTGTATGAACAATGGCTAGAAAGCCTTGAGCGTTCTTTATTATTTTATAAAGAACATCCAAGCCACGGCGTAAAAACAATTGATGATATATGGAAAGATTTTACAAGTTATAAAGAAATTGAAAACCTAAGTTTACCTGAATTTGAATCTTTTGTTAAAGGAATTCCCTCGTTTGGTGCGGATTTCACCCCACAACAAATAGATTATATTGCAATGAATGCAGCAAATGGAAATGCAGAAGCTAAACATATATTTTCTCAGTTAAGCAATTTTGGAAAAAAAGTAAAAAATCTTAAAATTGATTTGCTTAAAACAAGGTTTAAAAACCTTCCTGTTGATGAAAGGCTTAATCTTGGTAACACTATCGTTGTTAGAGAAGAATTGGGTCAATTCCCGATGTTTAAGATTAAACCAGATGGTTCTATGACTTTACATTCAAGAGCTAATCTTACACATGATCCAAACACTAGACGAGCAATTAACAGACATACGATTCATTCAGCTCTTAATCATATTGTGCATGGCGGCACGATGTTCGGGAGACCAAATAGACCGGGCGCTAACTTTCTTACTTTCTTCTTAGAAGACTTGCTTAAATACAATCCTGGCTCACTAAATACGCTATTGGGTTATGATACAAACTTTGTAGCCCGTCCATTTGGGAGTATAAGACTTCCAGCAGGAAAATATAATTTATTTAGGGAGGCAATGGAAGTTTTCCCAACATACCCAGCAGTAGTGCGAGATCCGTATATTGATTCAATAATGCAGGCGGCTTATAGACAAACCCATCGTCTTGATAGCCTAGCAGATTGGCAAAATTGGCAAGTTATGAAACAGAACGAATTAGCCTCTGCTCAACAATACGCTGCTGCACAAAAGTTAAAAATTGAAGAGGCAATAATTGAAGAAGCATTTTATAGATCAAGCATTATCCATAGTGGAAATCCGATGGGTATAGATTTAAATGAACTTCTAGAGCCAGTTTTACACGGCAATCCTCGCGGGTCTAAGACTATGGATTATTATAACTATATGGTTGGCGTACAAAATTGGTCAGAATCAACTGGATTTACAGGAAGAAGAGATTCCACTAGCCTAATCAATGATCTTGATACATTTTTATTTAACCAAAACCGTAAGCATATTGAACACATTCGACAGGGGCTGTACGGGCAGTACCTGCATGACTATGATAAAGTATTGGCATACTATCAAAAACTATATCCAGAATTGGTTGATCAATTTAATTCCGGTTTTAGCGGAATGTTGCTTCACGACATGATTGCTGCCGCCCACCCAGAAATTGTGGGGACTCATATTCAGAACACCGTTACAAGAAATCTTGTAAGGAGAAAAATATTTGGACCCCCCGAAGAGGGTGGTTACGGTGCTCCAATGGTCGAAGCTGGTCAGCAAGAAATGAATGAAGAAAGTTCAAGGGCTTTTGCAATGATTGGGTTGTCTCTCCCAGATCCAGTTATTCCCGCCTTCCATCCAGACATGCTTGCAGCGTTTGGTAAAGACCTTCCAAGAACCTCTTTTTCTATGACGGGAGTAGAGACGGTCACTGGCCTTACTCAAATAGGAAAAAATCAAATTCTTCAAAACTATGCATCTGATGCAACTTGGATTCAAGATTACCGTGGATACTTCCCTGGAAAATATACAAGGTTGAAAATTATAGCTCAAGAACCTTGGGAAAACATTTTAGCAGCCCAACAACTTCAATTGCCATCATCAACATCTATCAATCAAGCATTAGGTCTAGCGAGGCGAGAAGGGATGCTCATTCCTAAAGTTACTAAAGCGGCAGATCCAGTAATAAAAAGAATGCCTCTGTTTAAAGTTGATACCACATTAGGCGATTTGATGGGTACGGATGAATTTTTACCACCAGGTTTTACACCAGATGATGTAAGTACACCTCTTGGAAGAATGCAAATGCAAATAGAAACAGGTATGGGTAGAATTAACAGACCTCTTCGGCCTAAAACAGTTTCGCTTGGTGGAGTAAATTATCCAGTAAAGGTTGGAATGAAGCATCCACCAGAAATGACAAGGGGGAAATACGGTTTATTCCCAGACAGTGGATTCTCTTTTAGAAACAATGAACACATTATGGCTGGATTGGGAATAGAATTAAGAAAACAATGGAATCTTAGAGCTGGGGGAATGCCCCCTGGAGAAATCTATGAATTATTGTCAAAGAGATATGGTTTGTCACCAAAATTGGTCCAGCGCTACATAAATGAAGTATCGGGTCGAACATTTTTTGATGAGCCATTTATAATTCCACCAGAAATGGCTGGGGTTAAAAGGATAAATGCTGTAAGGGATCTAACACCGGAACCAAGAGCAATTGCTTCAACGGCTTATATGTCTACTGGACCCCATACAGAGATTGCAGCAAGACTAAAAGCGGATTTTGAACATGTTTTTAACGCAACAGCTGTGCAAGGTGGTATTGGTGAGTATTCCCCGATTTTTAATCCCTCAAATGCTAGAACCGTTGCTCAAATTTCTGCAAGAGCACCGGTTGATTACGCAGCAGTGCAGAAAGCAATGGCTCAAGAGATTGTTAATAAAAAATATCAAAGGGTCAGTCCTCGCAGGAGCAGCGATCCACTTATTCAACAAATTAATAACCAACTGTTGGCAAGAAGAGGTTATGAAAATCAAATGATAGATAAATTGTTTGAAGAAACCATTGATATTCCTTGGTGGACAAATTTTATTGATGATGTAATAAACAGGGGAAATGTTGGGACAGTCTTTGATCTTTCGTTGTTTAAAGATTTTGGAAGAACTGAAATGGGCGGGGGGCTTATTGATTCAATGCAAGCTGTTGGAAGAACAGTTCTTGAGCCAAGAGAAGTTCAAAACATTGTGCGAAGCCTACAAAGAAAAGTTAAATCTGGCACTAATATGGCAAGAGGTAACGCGCATATATACTCATATGTTTTAGATAACGCAAAGTTGGAAATGGATGCTGCAATGAGAAGTGTGGGTGCTACCATCGCCATTGAGCAAGACATTCCATTGCGTATGGTTGCAAGTGTGGATGCTGATGATCGAATGTTTTATGATCTCTTGATAAAACATTTTAGCCAGTATCGACAACGCTCCTCAGCTGGTGCGCTTGAAATGCAACCTTTAAGAGCATTATATGACGATAGTAGAGTTATGACAGAATTAACCCTTCCATCCTATCTTCCGTCAATTAGTCAAGGGTACGCTGAAATATTTGACGTACTTAAACAACATGAAGCACTATATAATGCATTAGTAAATGTTACTGGATATGTAGCAAAATCACCAAGTGGATCTGATTTTATGAGATCAATTGGAGCATATGATAATCCAGAAGTCATTCCTAAGATATTGGAATCTAGAGAGATGTGGCGATCTGTTAAAGAAATAATTGGAGAATTCCAACAGCATCAGACAGGTTCAGCGCTCACCGACAGCATTGTTATGAATCAACCACCTTTTTATGGATACGGCACAGCAGGGTCTCGCGCTAGTGAGGAACTTGTTAGTCGTTTGAAAGAACAGCTGGAAAGAAGTAAAATGTTTGACGTTGACGGTTTTTATGGATTCGGCACAGTTGATGCAACTACTGAATATGGCATGGAGCAATTCTTAAAAACAGTATTAGCAAGAGCCAGAGCTCTTGATTCAAACCAAGTTCCTTTGATCAATCCATACAGAGGTCCAGAAGGAAATCTTTTATTAAGGAATGACATGCTTACTGGCGGATATTATATGGGGTCTGGACACATGATTGCTACTAAACTAGGGGAGCAACTTTTTTCATTTGAGCAAAATACAAGCTTGAGTGAATTTCTTCGGGCGGTGATTAGTAAGCCTTTTGAAGCTGGAATTGGGCCGGTTGGTAAATACTCTCAAATGAAAATGATTCATGATCTTTATCTAAGATACAAAAACGGTCAAGATCTTTCAGTAGTCAGCAGAGCATTTGACCCATCTGCCTTAGTAGGTGCAGGTGGTTTTATAGGGAAAAATGATCCATTACCAAACGCGTTGAAAGAACTTTTTGATGTATTTGACCAAGTTCATAATGCGCTTAGAGCAGCTGGTTTTGACCCCGATAAATTCCTAAGATCAGAATCAATGAATGTAACTTCATTAATCGGTCTACTAGATCAGCAAAGATATAGATTTGTTGGAGAAGATATTGTTGGCGTGATGTCTGGCAATGTTTCTAGCTTTGCTCAAAGATTTGGACATCATAGAGGAATGGCAGTTTATCCAGGCTCAAGTAATAATATCCTCCCATCGAACCAAACTATGGCTAACTTGGCAAGGGATTTAGAATTCTCATTTCTTACACCAACTGATGCCAGAGCTCTAATAACTCCATACAATATGTTGCAAAATATTTTGAATCTACGTGGTGCAGAAATATTGACATCGGGTATAAATATCCCAATGCTTACTGGTACAGCGCCAGTAAGTTTGTACAAACCAGTAAAAAGCAATAATCCTGGACCGTTCCATACTATGGATGATTTGATGAATGCAATGCAACCCCTTGATCCCAAAATTAGAAGCTTAGGACACGCAGCATTCCCACCAGGTTTTACATACTATCAAAATCCAGTTCAGGAGCTTTCAAGTGTTTATTCTCCAGAGCAATTCCTTCCCTTAATTGCGGGGGGAGCAATTGGTCTTGGCGCTCTTGGCGCAACACTATTAGGTTCTCCAGATAAAGCAATGGCGCACCATACATCTTTTGAGCCACATGTTAATCCTTATGGATCTATGCCGAAATTTGGAAAACATGATAGATATGAATGGGCATTGAATTCGCTAAAAGATATAATTTCAAGACATGAATCTGGATTGGCTGGATATAATGCTGCGAGGGTAGTTGGTCCAAAGAAAAACTATATTATGCCTGGTCTAGAAAATATGACCATCGCACAGGCTATGGCAGCTAGTGGGGGTATGGCAATTGGTAAATATCAATTTATGCCACACTTCTTAGAAGGAAGCGCTTCATTGGCAAACCTTAATATTAATAAAGATTTATATAGTGCAGAAAATCAAGAGAAAATTTTTGAAAAATATTTGTTAACAAAAGACGTAATTAATGGTAAATTTTATGGACTTGGCTATGGATCAGGAAAGCATTCATTAAAGAGTCAAGTAGATGGAATTGCAAATCAATGGCGTAGCATGCCACAATATGGTGGTAAATATGTGGAGCAAGAAGGCGGTTCCAACCCCCAAGGCAGCGATCCACAGAGATTGGATTTGCATGTTTTTGAATATCTACAAGCAATGATGCAAAATCGTCCAGGTTTTAAGAAAGGTGGATTTGTAAAAGGAAATATTAACAAAACAATTCCAGCAAATCTGCACGGTGGTGAATATGTATTGAATGCAAATGCCGTTAAAAAGATTGGTATTCCTGCATTAAACGCAATAAACGCAAATAAGCCAAAGCCACCAATTGTGCCGCCCTCCAAAGAAGTTCAAGATTATCGTGAACAACTAGGTAAAGGATATCAACGGGGCTTGCCAAGACCAAGTATTCCAATGCGTCCTCAATTGCCACGCCTTGGTGGCCCTGGTGGGGAAATGTATAACAGTATTATTCCAGCACCACTGATGCCATCAAACAATTACAGGTTTGCCCCACCAGGATCAAGGATGGGTTCTTTCCAAGCACCAGTGACCAACAATGTTAGCACGGTTAATATTCAAGTTGAAAACTTTGTGGGTCAGGAAGAGTGGTTTAATTCTATGATGAAAGAATATAATATTAATGTTCTTCCCAAGAATCAAAAACTGGCTGGGCTAGAGTCTCGTAAATTTACTTCCTATAATGGAATTAATCAGGGGATGTAATGACTATACAAAATCAACAGCCCGGAATTACACATCTTCTTGTAATCAATGGACAACAGGTTACAGAGCACGGTCGTACCTTTAATTCTAGTAATAAATTTAATTCCGTTGATTTGAATTTAGCAAATGGTAATAAAAGAAGATTTATAAAAAATAACAAAAATTCATATAGTCTATCATTTAAGTATTTACCAGATAAGGAGACAAAAACGGTTGACGGGCGTAAGGGAAGAGATTTCTTTTACAATCTTGCTCGAACTCCATCTAGTGCGTCACTATCAATTAAACTAGATCCGGCACAACCATTTTACAATACAACAGTGTATGTTGATTCATATTCGGAAGTATTGATTAGAAGAGACATTCCGGGGCAATGCGCTTATTATGATGTAACCCTGTCTCTATCAGAGGCATAATATGACTCTTAGTTTTTACTCATTCTCTGAACCGCTTGGGCCGGGATTAGATTTTTTCAATCCAGACGAAGCAAAAGAAATTAGTTCATCTATATCAATTACATCTTCAATTAATGTTAATTTTACATTACCAATTAGATCTAATATTGCAGTTGAAAGTAGTGCAGCGGTTGTAGCAAGTAAAATTGTATTTGCTAATATTTTGCTTGATGTTGATGGTGCAACTCTTACGCTGGGCCAGGGTGTTAAATTAGCATTTGTAACTATTTCTAGCAATTCAAATCTTACAATTTCAATATTTAAAGATGCTTTTGCTGCGGTACAAATCTCTTCAAATGTCGATGTTGTTACTAACGCACAAAAGACATCGTTTGCGGCTTCTGAAATTTCCGTAAATTCAAATGCCACAGTGGTTGCAAGAGAATTATTATTTGCCACGTCTAATATAAATTCAAATTCTAATTTAATTATTTCTGCTATTCCATTAAGAATTGCATCGTCTGTCATTTCTATTGAATCTAATGCCTCAGCAATTGCTAAAGAAATTTTGTTTGCATCTACATTAATTTCTGCAAGTACATCGGTTGCGACCATTGCACAAGAAATTGTAAAGGCTCAAATTGCAATCAATATTCAAAGTGATGTAGCAACAGTAATGAGAAAAGATTCGTTTGCTTCGTCTATTATTACGCCATCTGCAGCAACGGCAACGGTTGCACAAAAAATTACTTTTGCATCATCAATAATTAATATCAACTCAAATGTTGTAATTGTCGGAAAGATTGTTTTGATGCTGGCAAAAATTGACCAGTTATTTAATAATTTGTCAATTACGGTTCAAACCCTTAAATTTAGCAACACTGCTATTCCGTATAATTCAACAACAACTGTTGACTTTTCTTCAATAAGATCTTTGTTAATACTGGATGGAGTTCCATTAACAAATCAAAATAGAAAATTGGATGTTTCTGCAACGCCAGTATTTATTGAAAATTTAAACTGGCAGGGTGATGCTTCTAGATATTATAAAAATGCATCGGCAAACTCAGGGGCTAAGAGAACATTTAACCTGCAATGGAGTTTTATACCAAATTATGAGAATAAAACTGTTGACCTAAGAGCGTCAAGAAACTTTTTGAATAGGAAATCAAAAGATGGTGATGTTCATACACTTACTATTTTAAAACAAGACGAGGCTGGCACAACTCCATATACAGAGGAGAATGTTGATGTTCTTATTACTAATTATTCAGAGAATTTAATCCGCCGGGATTTGGTTGATAATGTATACTATTTTGACTGCTCAATGTCATTGCAGGAGGTCTAATGATTACAGTTGATCAATACGGCAAAGATCTATCTAATGATTTTAATACTGCAATCAATGCAAAGGCTCAAAAAATTAAGCCAAAAATTGTTGTAACTTGGCTAGACAGCAGACATCTTGATAATCTAGTTGTGACAACCAACGACTCTCATGCCAACACAAGCTATCCAAGCATAGGGTTCTATTTTTCTAAATCCGAAGTTGCCAACGGAAACGAGCGTCAGTCATTTACATGGGGCGTAGCGGGCGCTAAGGATGTCAATGGCGATATTATAAAGTCAGATGGCACTTGGTACACCATGCCATCTTTAACAACATCAGACCTTGCCAATTCACGCATTGGTGGCAATCTAGAGTTTGGCTGGTGGTCGGGGTCTAAAAGCAGTTCATCAGCCAGCAATACCTACACGGGTTATGGCTTTGCTGTAGATCCATATGTTGATATGGCTTTCACCACCAGAAAAGTCAATAAGATTAGGGTCATAACATCAGAGTATTATGGGCAAATTTCAAACTATGAAATATTTGTTTATGATGGCTCTAATAATTTAATAACAAATCAAACTGGTGTAATTTTACCAAATACTTATTATAAAGATCATTTAATAACTACTGCTTTATCAACACAAAATGTTGCAAGAATTAGATGCTACATCCGTAGTACAAAACATCCACAAGACCATGCAAGAATACAAGAAATTGTACCATTGTATGAAGAGGATATGACAAATTATGTAATGTCTGTATCATTAAATAGAACTAGAGATGTACACGAAACAAGTTTGCCAATTGGTGGTAATGAAACTGCCTCTGCCAGCATTAGTTTTGACAATACAACAAAAAAATTTAATGTATTTGATAATACCTCTGAATTTGGTAAATATATGAAAAAAGATTTAAAGGTTGATATATATAGCGGTTGGAGAATTAAAAAACCAAATGAGGATTATATTAACAATACAGAGTTAACAACATTTTTAACCGCTAATGCAAACACATCGGCAACATCTTTAATTGTTAACGATATTAGCATTTTTCCTGCTGGCGGGGCCGGAAACAACTTTGTTGTCATATTGGATGATAATAATCAATCAGAAGAATATATTTTATGCTCAGGGACAACGCAACCCAATATTCTAAATGTTGTGACCAGGGGGTATGCTGGATCTTCTCCAGCGTCACATTCTATAGAGTCGTCGGTTGTATTTGATATATATGAGTATGTTAAGAGTGGAACATTTTACATTGATGAATGGGATGCAAAATCTTCTGATATGGCTGTTGGTGCAAGTATGCAAGATTGGACAAAATATCTAACTGAGTCAACTATTAAATATGGTTTTCTTGAGCAAAACTCATACGTTGGAGATGCAGTTGAGGCTTTGCTATTAAGATCAAATTTTCCAAAAGCAAGTATTGAAAAATTAAATACATTTGAGCGAGGTGCAATACTTCGTGGTGCAATAGCTGGCTATAATTTTAAAGAAGAAAGTGTTGACAGAAGTGGAAATGAGTTAATATCTTCATCTGGGCTCCGGGCAAGATTTTGGGGAATGCCGACTAACAAGAAAAATACTATTGCGGTTAAAGATATTTTGGCTGATGCGTTGGATAAAGATTTAACAAAATTAGATCTTGCTCTAGGGCAAGCAACTTTTGTTAGTCCAACATATGTAAATTTGTCTAAAAATATTTCTACAAATCCAGCCAATGCTTTGCAGTTGTCAAATTATTCTTTTGTTGGTCAAGATAATAATACATATATTGATTATTTTAATGGCGTTTTTGATGGCTACTATATTCCTAGAAGTAGTGGCAACCAAGCCATTGTAATCTATATTCAAAGCGGTGGTGTAAGGGTTTATTTAGATGATGCTTTAATATTAAATAAATTTGTAATGCATGAAGCAAATACCAGGCTACAAAGTACAACTGTTAATTTAACGGCAGGTGTTCCAAGAAAAATCAGAATTGAATTCTATCATTCACACAATAATTCGGTTGGCTCATCAAGTTTTTCTATAGCATTATATAGGTTTATACTAGCAACCGCCACAGAAGCAATTGTTACAGCGTCAGAATGTGCCACAATTGCCCCCAAGGACAATATTGGAGTTAGGAATGGGTCAAATAATTTTGCAACAGCTGATGCATATCTAATGAGAAATAACGGTATTTATATTAATGGTCCAAAACTATCTCAAGCAAGCGGTTTAAATTTAAGTTCAAATATATCTACTGATAAATCTGTTCTACTGGAATCTAATGCTTATATAAGAATTCCAAACCATGAAAGTTATAATTTTACAAACAGCAATGCCTCTCTTTATACCGGAAAATGGTCTGTTGAGTTTTTTGGTAAATTTAGTAACTCTTCATTTAGTAATGATGGTGAGTATATTAGCACCTGGTCAAATTCTTCTCCAACTAACGGATTTGAATTGTACAGCAATTCAACATCACACGGGTTTAAAATTAAGACGCTATCAAATAATACTGTAATTACCGAAACGGTATCTTCCAATATTGCTCTTCAGAATAATACATTTCATCATATTGCAGCCACATACGATGGAACATCAATGTCTTACTATGTTAATGGAGCTTTAAAATCAAATGTTGTCCTTACGGGAACCCCAATTAATTTTACAGGAGATATTACGATTGGGGGTCGAGGGGCTAGTTATATTGCAAACACTGGTGAGTCAGCGCCCGCAACAATAAGAAGTTTTACGGTTGACGAATTGTATATTTACAATACATGTTTGAAAATAAAAGATATTAAAAATCGATATGCTGAAGCCAAAATTCAGCCGTTGACTAGATTTGCTTTTCTGTATGGGAATGATAGATCAATAAGAGAACTACTTAATGATATAACTTTTGCAGAACTAGGTAGAGTTTATATAAATGAATTTAATAATGCTATTTATGAACATTATTATAGATTTTTTGAACCAAGCATAGAACAACATTCTAATATTCAAGCAAATATGAGCGATTCAACAAATATTATTGATGCGTCATATTCGGTCCAGCTTCAGTGCAATAAAGTTACTGTTCCTATATCAAGTTTACAAAAGGCAACAAATAGATTGCAGGCTCTTTGGGTAGCTGATGATGATACAACCGTTACGGCGGTTCTTTTAAGTTCAAACCTTACAGCGAATGCCAATGTTGCGTATTATAGTGAATACAAAGATGGTTTGAATACAAATATTCCATTTCCAGATGCTGGATATATTAAAATCAATAATGAGATTATTAAATACAATGAAAGAAGGGGCGGGGCGTTTATGTCCCTTGAAAGAGGATATTTTCAAACAACTCCAGCCGCACACAGTATTTATCACGGTAATGGGGCTTTAAATTATTTAAAGATAAGAGAGGTTAAGTATTACGATGTCCAATATCAAAAAGTGCCGGCCTTTAATGTTAGATCTCCTTTTATTACTGCAATTGATATAGAAGAACCAAATTTAGTAGAGATTCACAAATTTATTCCATATTCTTATGGGGCGGAGTTGATTGTTGCCGCATCAGAAAATGTTGATCATGGCAGAATTGTGTTTTTATCAGGCGTAGATAGATTAACTCAATATCCATATGCAACATCTATTGCCGGAATCGCTGTTGAAATTGAAGATCAAAAGAGTGACATTAAATCACAAACCACATCAATTGCAGATAGTATTAAGAAATTTGGATTAAAAGATGTAACTATTGAAAGCACTTTTATTAGTGATGCAATTCATGCTCAAAAAATAGCAGATTTTATTATTGAGAAAACACAAATTCCGGTTCCAATACTAAATGTAAATACTATTTTAATTCCAAAAATTCAATTAGGAGATCGGGTTAGAATATCCAATCTAACATCTCTTGGCATTGTAAACACGGACTATTGGGTGATATCATATAGTAGATCAATTGGTGATAATTTTAGTCAACAAATGATATTAAGGCAGGTTTCTTAATGGCAATTGGCGAAGCTGGAATATCTTTTTACCCCGCTGGTGGTCATAATCACGATGGTCAAAGTTCAAGCTTGCTTGATTTTTCTAAATACTCTGTATGGGATTGGGAATGGGATTTTATAACATCTGCCACACCGTTAAGGATCGGAAGGCAGTTAGAGCATTATCAATCTTTTGTACAGACCATAGGCGAAGTTGTTTCCCAATCAGTGCTGGCTCCAGCCGGTTTAATACTACTTCCAGGTTCACTTCTTGGAAGCACTATTGCTGCTGGTACATTGGCAGCAACTTCACTCCACGCTAATTCAATTACGGCTGACCAAATATCAGCCGGAGCAATCACAGGCGATCTTCTTAATGCCAATGTGGTTCTTGTCAATCAGGTAATTCAAAGCAATAACTATTCCCCCGGTGTATCTGGTTGGGCAATTTTTGGCGACGGGGATGCGGAATTTGCAAATACTTCAATCAGGGGAACCCTTACTGCTGTCGAACTTGAAATAGATGAAGACAATTCTTGGAATGCTGATGGTTTTATACTTGGAGGAGAGGATGGAATATATACAGATGATGGGGATATAATTATTGGTAGTGATGTGATTATTGATGGTAAAGTTCAAGTTTCAAATATCAAAATTGATAACTTAAACTTTTGGGAGCCTGGAGTATTTCAAGTTGGTGTAAATAATACTAATCTAATTGCATTTAGTAATAATCTTCTTGTAATGACAGGTACTGTAGTTGCGACAAATGGTGCTATTGGGGATTGGGAAATTATAGGTGGAGAACTTGTTGGCATAAACAGTAATGGTTATGCAACAATGACGATTAGTGCAAGCAATGGTGGGACAATTCAAGCGGGCTCTTTACTTATTGGTAATAATGACCTTCTTGCAGAAGATGTTGTAGCAACAAATATTGTTAGGTCAGGTCCAGATGAAAATACTGCAGTCGATATTATAAGTAGGGGTGTGTATTATACAAGAACCTCTGTTCTTTTTGGAAAACCAAATTTTGCTTGGTCATTTACATATAATGGAACAAATGTTTATGCCCATCTGTGGGATGAAGTTGCAGGAGAGTATATAAATGTTTGTTTGGCAAATTGCGGTGGGACAACTACACCAATAACAACAATATCAACTACATCACCAACTACATCACCAACTACATCACCAACAGAGGCCCCGACACAGCCAACACAGCCAACACAGCCAACACAGCCAACAGAGCCAACTACAGAGCCAACACAGCCAACACAGCCAACTACAGAGCCACCAGCATCGTGTCAGCCTCCATGCCCACCAGGATTCTTTTGTGTTGAAGAAAACAATCTGTGTATTGGTTAATTGAGTGATATAATATTTTAAAAGGAGATTGAAATGGCCGTAAGAAGATTTATTTTTATTGTAGATGGCGATGTTTTTATGCAATTACAATTTGATGATCAAAGTCAAGGTATTAAATCAGAAGGCTGGGCAGCTGGACTTTCAAGTTCGCCAACTGTAATTGAGGTTACTAATCAGCCCGATGTGGTTCCGGGATGGACTTGGGATGGTGTTGAATTTAAGGCTCCCCAATGACATCAGCATGGCAAAAGTACAAAGAGAAAATTGGTAATGCAAGACCTTGGCATATTCTAAATTCAAACAATTATGCGTCTGAGGAGTTGGGGAGAAAAAGATTTGGAATGTGCCTTGAATGCCCAGAACTAATTCAAGCAACAAAACAATGTAAACAGTGTGGTTGTTTTATGCCTTTAAAAACTAAATTAGAGGCCGCGGTATGTCCTCTAGAAAAATGGTAGTATTTACTAATGTCATCAATTTTTATTCAAATTCCATCATATAGAGATTTTGAATTAAATAAAACAATTGCTAGTGCTGTAAACAATGCAACTGGTAAAAATGAACTGCATTTTGGTATTCATCAATGTTTATTGTTTGATTCGGAAATAGTAGTCAATACAAATTATCCTGACTGGGTAAAAATTACTATTGTTAATAGTATTGCACCAGAAAATATTGGATTGCAAAAATCAAGATATATTGCTAATGAATTTTATAACAATGAAGATTATTATTTTCAAATTGATGCGCATATGAGATTTGCAAAAAATTGGGACTTAAAAGCAATTGAAATGATAAATAAATATATAAACATTGGAATAAGCAATCCATTGATTACGGCATATCCTTGTTCATATTGGTATCTTGATGACGGAGTAAGTGAGTGTCATACAGATTATTATCCAACAAAAATTTTATTTCTTAAAAATCTAGATCAATTTAAAACAACACTAATACCATTTAATACAGCTTATCCAACAAATAAATATTGTGGTTACACGGCATCTGTTTCCGGAGGATGTATCTTTACGCTTGGTTCTTTTGCAAAAATAAAACCAAATCAAAAAATTGCATTTTGGGGCGAAGAACCATTAATAGCAGCAAGAGCATTTACTCATGGATTTAATTTAGTAACATCTCCAGAATATCTTGTTTCTCACCTATACGGATCAGATCAGGCGTTTAACAAATTAAGAAGGCATCATGTGTGGAACGATTTTTCAAAAATTTGGTATGAAATGGATGTTATTTCAAAACAAGAGTACAGATCAATCCTTACAGATAGAAGGGTTGGGGATGACGCATTGGGGTCTGTTAGAACACTTGAAGAGTACGAGCAATTTGCTGGGTTGGACTTTAGAACGGGTCAGATACATCAATCAAAATGGGTTGAATAGTGAAAAGTGAGGTATAATAGGTAAATGGCATACGAAAATTATTCTCAAGTATCTTGGACGGATGGTAGCCCATTGACTGGAGAAAGGCTCCAGCAAATGTCCACCAACATTCAGCAGGTTAAAGAAGCAACGGATGACTCTCCGCAGGGTCTTAAAAAAATTAAATCAAGTCCTTCATCAATTGGAGATATAAGTCTTACTGGTACTACTGCTGAAATTATTGCTCTAAAAGATGAAACTGGGACTGGTGGCATAGATAATAGAGTTACGATTGGACCAAGCAGATATTGCAGAATTACATTAAATTTTACTGGTTTTAAAGTTAACGCCAAGGGCGCAGAAGATGCTAAATATGTTTTAGAGCTCCGCTCGGGCCTTCATGGCTCGGCTAATACTCTCTTATACAAGGCTGAGTTCACTCCTCCAATTTTTGCATTAATCAATGTTACTGGTGCTAATGCAGCAACAATTTCAAATATTGCTCTTAGAAGCGATTCTTTTAAGAGTCATTTTGGAGCTGGAACATATCAATTTGTAGAAAATAGCGGTGCGGGATTTAACAACAAATCTTATTTTGCAGCAGTCACAAGAGAATCGGGTTCTAACATGACTAATGCGCCAACTTATACAGTGCCAAATACATATCTTCAGTTGTATGTTGAAGATATTGGAGGAACCGCCTGAGAAAACCAACACTTGCCTCTCAGCGTGAAGATGTAAAATGGAATGATAAAGCGCCGACTGGTGAAGGTAGTCCTAATTATCGTGGTGGAAAATATATTGATGACAAAGGATATGTTCGGGTGCTAAAGCCAGATCATCCCAAAAATATTCGTGGATATACATATGAGCACCGTTTAGTTATGGAAGTATATTTAGGTCGGTTTTTAGAAGCCTGGGAAACTGTTCACCATATTAATGAAATTAAAATAGATAATCGCCTTGACAATCTTTTTCTTTGTTCACACAAAGAACACAGTGCAATCCATAAAGAAGGATCGCGCCTGTCTGATGATCATCGCAAAAAACTTCGTGAGATGGCTTATACTAATAAACCACACACAAGAAAAAGAAACTTTGCTAAAAATATTAATCAAAAAAAATGAAATTAGCCCTGTTTCCTCTGTCACAATATGATATCCTTTCGTCGGAGGCGAGAAAATCCTTATGAAAATATGCCAGACCGAGGGCTGCAACCAGCAGTTTGAGCCCAAGACTGCTAATCAAAAATACGCTGATAAGGAATGTCGTAGGTCAATTGATATTAGTGGGTTATGCCAATTTAGGAGAAAGAAAGGTTTATTTGAAGTGCCAGCAAATCCAATAACGGGGGAAGTCCCCGCAACAGATGCAGAATTAAAAGTTGCCTATTCTAAACTTTTAACAGAATATAAAAAACTTAAAGACAAAAGTGATGATTTTGTTGATGCTATTTTTAGAGCCGTTAAGGAAGATATTGATTCTTCCAAAAAAGTTAAGATTCCAAAGCCAAAGTTAAGCAAGGCTAAAGGGTCACAAGAGGTAGCAGTAGGAATTTTATCAGACTGGCAACTATCTAAGATTACACCAGATTATAATTCACAAATTTGTGAACAAAGAATTTACAAGTTTGCAGAAAAAATTATACAACTTACAAATATTCAAAGAAAAGATCACCCAGTGAATGAACTTCATCTTTGGGCTCTTGGTGATCTTATTGAGGGTGAACTTATATTTCCGGGGCAATCATTCCTAGTTGATGGTGGTTTATATAGACAAATTACTGTGGATGGTCCTAGAATATTAAAGAACTTCATTAATTTAATGCTTGAAAATTTTGAAAAGGTAACATTCTATGGTGTTGTTGGCAATCATGGTTCAATTGGTGGTAAAGCCAGAAAAGACCATGACCCAGAAACAAATGGCGATAGAATGCTTTATCGCATTATACAGTTAATGTTTGAAAAAGAACCTAGGGTTAAATTTGTTATACCAGATGGTCGTGGCGAAAGACACTGGTATGCAGTTGATCAAATTGGCAATTATAGAGCGCTTCTTTGTCACGGAGATCAGTTTGGAAGTTTATCTTCATTTTATGCCTTTCAAAAGAAGGCGTATGGTTGGAAAATTGGTGCAATAGAAGAAGACTTTGATGATATTTATATTGGTCATTTTCACACGCCAACAAAGATGACTTTTAATACTGTTCAATTAAGAATTGCCGGAAGCCCAGAATCTGTTAATACTTACGCTGCGGAAACTTTGGCTGCGGCAGGCAGACCTTCACAATCGCTGGTATTTGTTCACCCAGAAAAGGGAATAGTAACAGCAGAATATAATTGCTGGTTAGATGATGAAAATTCAAATTGATATTCCAGATTTAAATGCATACTACTGCGTAAAAGCTAAAGATATTCGCTGTCGGCATTGCAACAATAAAATGCTTTCTGGTAGTCAATATTATGCTGGCAAAAAAATTTGGATTGATTTTACATGCATTGGGTGTGGTAGGGGAGCCGATGTTGAAATCAATCATTTTAACGCAATTTTAAAAGAATTTAATTTTAAACCAAAGGCGGTTAGATATGCTCTTTCAGAATAGGGTTGTCACAAATAAGTTTTATCAATATGCAAATCACTTTGTCAAGGTCAAAAAAATTAGCAAGGCATCAAATAAAATTTTACTTTTAAATCTCCATGATAACTCTTTGATTGAAATTCCAACAAAATCCTCAGATTTGTTGTTAAAACGCATTTATACGGTGGGAGAGGTTGCTAAAATTGTTGACCGACAGCCAAATACGCTGAGGAAATATGAAAAGAAAAATCTTATTCCATCGCCAAAGAAATTTGGAGATGATTATAAGGGCTACAGAAACTGGAGATATTACGAGGAAGCCGATGTGTACGGTATTGTTGAATTTTTTGGCAGTAGAGTGCAGGGGCGACCAGTCAATAAATCTCAAGGTTTTGTTGTAACAAAAATAAAATCATTAAATCAAAAAGTCAAACTACACAAATAGGAGATATATGAAAGACATTAATGGAACCGAAATTTGGGCTTCAATTGGAATTACCAAGAATCTTGGTAATTATGAATCTCTTAGGTTAGACGCTGGAGCAAGAACTGTTGCTAAATCACTTGATGATGAAGATGCTTGGAAGAAACTGTGGGAGTCAATTGACTCACAGATTGAAGCAAAATTGCAAGAACTAGACAATGAAAAGCAGTCGTGATTGGCAAAAATTTGCGGTTTGTTTAGGCGATAAAAATCCATCTTATTGGCTATCTTATAAACTAGAACATATCGAGTATGCCAAGAAAGGCTGCTCGGTGTGTCCAGTTAAGGCAGAATGTTTAAGTAATGCAATAGGTCAAGAGGTGTATGTTGGTGTAAATGGTGGAATATCCGAATGGGATTTTTTAAATAAAACATGGAAGAGGGTGACAAATGCAAAGCGCTCTAACTGGTCAAGAAGTTCTTCAACACTTCATAAGTTGTTGCAAAAAAAGAAGTAAACTGTTCGTTCCTGATAGTCCTCGGCAAGAACAGGTTTGTGATGCGCTAGGTGACTTTTATGAGATTGACATTTTGTTTGATGCAATTGATGAATATGTTAAAGTAAACCCCGGCCCTTTCATTGTTTTTGATTTTGCCGTACAATCCAAGAAGTATATTGATCATGTGATTTCAGAAAAAAAGTCTCGTGATAATTTTATATTTATGGTCAAAGAAACTAAAAAGAGAATGGAGTTGGAGTGAATTACGAGGTAAGACTTTTAAATGCAATTGTTGATAGCGGGAGTTATATTGATGCAATAACTGAGGGTGCAGAAAATGTTTTTTTAGAATATAAGGATATTTGGGGTTTTATTGTTAAACACCACGATGAACACCAAAAGACCCCATCTAAGGACACCATAAAGCATCACTTTCCAGATTTTGATTTTGTTGCTACGCCAGAGCCGTTAAAGTATTATATTGACGAGGCAAAAAGAGAATCTCTTGCCTATCAAACAAGAATGATTGTTTCCAAATCAAATAATATTCTTAATGAACTTGGTGCAAAAGATGCTTTGTCATTCTTAATGGAACAAACATCAAGACTATATAAATTTTCTAGTAGCCTTAAAGATACTGATCTTGCTGCTGAGTGGCAAGATAGGGCAAGAGAGCTGCGTGAGCGTTCTGAGCGCCCAGAAAAAGATTATATGGGTATTCCAAGCGGAATTACTGTTATAGATAAAACATTTGGGGGCTGGCAACCAGGTGATTTCATTGTGCTACTTGGATGGACAGGCGTGGGCAAATCTTTCATTGCAAGACTGTTTGCAGCAAATGCTTGGAGGGCCGGGTATAGACCCTTAATTATTTCTCTTGAGATGAATAAACAACAAGAGGGGCAACGCTTAGATACCTTGCTAAGCAATGGTGAAGGTCATTTTACAAATACTGATCTTGTTCGTGCGAGCGCTGAAATCGTAGATGCTTATGAGGCATGGGCAGAAGAAACATTTGAAGGCAAGCATCCAATTCACCTTGTAACATCAGAAGGTCTTGAAACAGCAGACCAAATGATGGTGCAAGCCAAGATTGATCAATATCATCCAGATATGGTAATTCTTGATTATCATGGTTTGTTTGATGATGCATCTGGGGCTAAGACAGAAACTGAAAAAGCCAAGAATCTTTCTAAAGCTTTTAAACGCCTTGCTGTCAAGAACGCTGTGCCAATAATAGATGTTGCTGCCGTAACAATGGCTGATGGACATTCTGAAAGACCACCGGAACTAGAAGAAGTTGCTTGGAGTAAGCAGTTGGCATATGATGCAGATTTGGTCTTGGCGATACACCGTGAGCCATCGTCAGATCTTTTTCAAATTGTCTCAAGAAAAGTAAGAAGGGCAACACACTTTGCATTTTTCTTGAGATGGAATTTAGACACTGGAAAATGGACGGAGGAGTGGGATTTCTAATGGATATAATGCTTGAAGGTGTTGCTAAGGATATAGAAACAATTGCTAGATTACGTCCTTGGATGGAGTCTGAGGCTCGAAAAGAATACGGCAATTTAGGAGAAAGTAAACTAATAACAGACTATGATGCAAACCAAAACTTATTTAAATTTAAAATCGTTTTCACAGATGAGTCTTAAACTTCAAATAGATACATTATTTGAAGAGTATCATATTGATATTCATTCTCATAGCGGTGATGAGTATGTTATTTTTTGTCCATTTCATAAGAATGTAAATACACCATCTTTTTATATAAATTCTAAAACTGGTCTATGGCAGTGCTTTAATCCGTCTTGTGATAAAAAAGGTAACTTTAGGCAACTATTTAGACACATTACAGGGCGCTCTTTTAATTCATCGGTCAAAATTGACCCTATTGAATTACAAAAGAGAATTGATGCTGGCTTCGTGGAGCAAAAGGAAGACATACTCAATTTGTCAACAGTAGAGATTGATTACACCAGCGATGAGCAAGTGCAAAGAATTGAGCCGTTCATTAAGCGCGGGCTTTCAATAAATACATTAAAATATTTTGAAATTGGTTTTTCAAATGCTAAATCTAGAATTGTGATTCCTGTTCGAGATCATCAATATAAGGTTGTTGGCCTTATAGGTCGAGCAATAAAAGAAGATCAAGAGCCAAGATATCTGTATAATAAGGGATTCAAGAGAGCAGATGTTTTATTCAATTTGCAAAATGCAAAACATTATTCAGATGTTATTGTTGTTGAGGGCAGCGTTGATGCTATGAAAGTTTATGAGGCTGGATTTCCCAATGTTGTTGCGACACTTGGGGCGCAAGTTTCACCATATCAGGCTTCTTTGTTGCGAAAATATTTTGATGCGATTATAATTTTTTCTGACAACGATAGCGCTGGAGATGCTATGCGAGGTGCTATAATAGGTCTGTGCCGTGGAAAGAATATTTACACGACACAAATACCGCCAGGGTATAAAGATCCGGGCGATATGAATGCAATAGAAATACAAAACATCATAAATAACAAACAAATTACATTATAGGAGAAAACATGTCATTTACATCAGTTAAAACACTAAAAGACTTGGAGAAGCAAGTCGCACCAACAGGAAAGTCATCGGGAGCCAAGAAGTTCTTCTCGCTTCAATCTGGCGACTCGTTTAAAATTAGATTCCTTCAGGAACTAACAGAAGATAGCACAAACTACAATGAAAAAGTTGGAACAGCAATTACGATTCCAGTCATTGTTTCGCCAATCAACTGGAAGTGGAAGGTTGCATCTACGGCATCGCTTGAAAAGTATAATTATAGATGCTGGGGTACAGAGCAGTCAGTTCAAGATAAAGCGTGGCGATCAAAGCCACATTTGCTGGTGAATGTTGCTGTTGAGGTTGAGCCAAACAAATGGGAGGCTCGTGTCCTTGATACGACATTTAATCAGCGCCATATCGGATTGACGCTACTTGAATATGCAAAAGAATTTGGTACGGTTACAGATAGATATTATAAGTATTCTCGTACTGGTTCTGGAGCATCGGACACAAACTATAGCCTAATTCCTTTGGCTGTAGCGGAGCCAAATGATCAAATTAAACAGCTTGTTATGCATGATCTTAACAATGTCTATATGACATTGCCATATGAAAAGCAACAAGTCTTTTTGACAACTGGCGAATTAAGCAAAGATAGCTGGTAATTAAGGCAGGGGGCATAGCTCAACTGGCTAGAGCATCTGCTTTGCAAGCAGAAGGCTAAGGGTTCAAGTCCCTTTGTCTCCACAAAGGAAAAGATGAAACACGTTAACAAAGCAATTGTGATGGACCTTGATGGTGTCATTGCCGATATTGCAACAGCGCTTGAAGATGCGCTATTTGCCTCAGACTATATCAAACAAGGCTATTTCCAAGAATGGATTATTGGAAATACCAAAAACAAAGATATTTTAAAAATTTATAATGATGTGTTGTTCTGGAAAAATATGAAGCCCTACTTTGATGCATGGCATCAGGTAAATTATTGGTTTAGTCTGGGGTATACAATTAATATTATTACTGCTAGAAGGCAGCCAAATGCGATGCAAGAAACATTGCCTTGGTTAGAAAGTTGGAG
>Ga0194115_10002185_pt1 | contig 23591 bp, 29 predicted proteins | sample TA2MahsurfametaG_3_FD_148656 | JGI IMG/M metagenome (GOLD analysis project Ga0194115, IMG submission 148656) | Freshwater microbial communities from Lake Tanganyika, Tanzania - TA2015002 Mahale S4 surface | ecosystem: Environmental > Aquatic > Freshwater > Lake | place: Tanzania: Lake... | reverse complement strand
ATTGCACGCTCAGGCTTATGGTGGTGGGAGCAGGCCTCGGTCAATCGTCAGCTGCTCTACCGCCGCTGCACTGAGAACCTTCGCCAAGAGGCCCGCACCGGTTTCAACCGCACCGCTCACCAGCTCGGCCTGCGCGACTACTGCGCTGAGGAGCGCGCCCTGCTGGCACGCGATCGGATCAGGGCGCTGCCGTAGGTACCGGCGCGTTGGTTGCGGCGGCCTGCAGACAGGCCGGCAAAAACACCCACCAGCTCAGCGTGGAGGTGCACTGCTGTGGGTTCAGGCAAGGCAGGCTCGAACAGCGCTGCGTTGGAGCGCCACCTAGTTCCACCACAAAGTTCGTGGGCAGTTCCCGCAAAATGGCCATCGACGAGATCGTGCCGCCCTTGGCGCTGCGCAGGATCGCTGAGCGAAGGCCTTCCACCCGATGATCGCGGCCTTGGGCCAGCAGGGGGCGGTAGGCCTGGGTTTGCTGCTTCAGGAACACCACACCGGCCGGTGAATAAAGAAAGTTGGCGAGGGGCACCAGCTCCACGGCGTAGGGCTTGGCGAGGGCCACCCGCAGCTGATCGTCTGGCCAACCGGAATTAGCGGCCAGCTGCAGCAGACGCCGATCGCTGAAGGTGCCATCAGCCACGAACTGCTGCAGGGCGGCGTAGGGGATCGTCCAGAGCTCGGCGCCGCTCGCCAGCCGCAGTGTCTGCGTCGCGCCCGGGGGTTCCAGCGCAGCCGGCGGCACGATCACGGGGCCAGCAGCGGGAGCGGGAGTGGCGGCAACACCAGGCTGAGCGCTAGGTGCGGGCTGGGCCGCGCATTCACGGCTGAAACCCACAACCAGGCCAGCGCCCAACAGCACCGCAACAGCCTTGGAAAGCCGGCTCACTGGTTGAGCTTGAGCACGGCCATGAAGGCCTCTTGAGGCACATCCACCTTGCCCATTGCCTTCATGCGCTTCTTGCCCTTGGCCTGTTTCTGCAGCAGCTTTTTCTTACGGGAGATGTCGCCGCCGTAGCACTTGGCGAGCACGTCTTTACGCATGGCACTGATGCTCTCGGAGGCGATCACACGGCTGCCGATCGAGGCCTGAATCGGAATCTTGAACTGCTGGCGGGGGATCAATTCCTTGAGCTTCTCCACCAGACCCTTGCCCACGTTGTAGGCCTTATCACGGTGCACGATCGTGGTGAGCGGATCGGCCTTTTCGCCATTGATCAACACGTCCAGGCGCACTAGGTCGTTCTTGCGGTAGCCGATCAGCGAATACTCCATCGAGGCGTAACCCTTGGTACGGCTCTTCATCTGATCGAAGAAGTCGGTTACCACCTCCGCCAGGGGCATCTCGTAGTGAAGCGTGACGCGATCCGTGGTGATGTACTTCATATCAATGAATTCACCCCGCCGTTCCTGGCACAGCTCCATCAACGTGCCGTTGTAGGAATTGGGGGTGTAGATCTCGAGCTTCACATAGGGCTCTTCGATCGATTCACGCTTCTGGGGATCGGGCAAAGTGGCCGGGTTATCCACCATCACGGTGGTTTGATCGAGCATATTCACCTGATAGATCACCGATGGCGCGGTCACAATCAGGTCGAGGTTGTATTCACGCTCGAGGCGCTCCTGCACGATCTCCATGTGCAGCAGGCCAAGGAAGCCGCAGCGGAAGCCGAAGCCCATGGCACTGCTGGTTTCCGGCTCGTATTTGAGCGCGGCATCACTCAGCTGCAGCTTGTCGAGCGCTTCGCGCAGATCGGGATATTGATCCGCGTCCGTTGGGAACAGGCCACAGAACACCATCGGCTTAGCCTCCGTGTAGCCGGGCAATGGCTCTGAAGCCGGGTTGTTCACCAGGGTGATCGTGTCGCCCACGCGCGCATCGGCCACCGCCTTGATTGAGGCCGCGAGATAGCCCACCTCTCCAGCCTGAAGGCTGTCCACCTTGCGCTGATCCGGGGCCATCACGCCCACTTCATCGAGCTCATAGGTTTTCTTGCTGGCCATCAGCAGCACCTTGTCTTTGGTGCGGATCGAGCCGGAGATCACCCGGAAGTACACAATCACGCCCCGGTAGGGGTCGTAATAGGAATCGAAAATCAGGGCCCGCAAAGACTCATTCAGCCGATCCGGCGGCGGCGGCACCCGATCCACCACGGCCTGGAGGATTTCAGGCACGCCCAGGCCGCTCTTGGCGGAGCAGGGGATCGCTCCGGTGCAATCGAGGCCAATGATGGCTTCGATCTCTTCACTGATCCGCTCGGGATCGGCGCCAGGAAGATCGATTTTGTTGAGAACAGGAATGATCTCGAGATTGTTTTCAATCGCCAGATACACATTCGCCAAGGTCTGCGCCTCTACGCCCTGGCTGGCATCCACCACCAGCAACGCACCCTCGCAGGCCTGCAGCGAGCGGCTCACTTCATAGGAGAAGTCAACGTGGCCGGGGGTATCAATCAGGTTGAGGATGTAGGTCTCACCATCGGCGGCTTTGTATTCCATGCGCGCCGCCTGCAGCTTGATCGTGATGCCGCGTTCGCGCTCAAGCTCCATGTTGTCGAGAAACTGCTCCTGCATGTCGCGGGCAGCCACTGTTCCCGTGTCCTGCAACAAGCGATCAGCCAGCGTTGATTTGCCGTGATCGATGTGAGCAATGATGCAGAAGTTGCGGATCCTCGAGGCGGGAACGTCGGTCATTCGCTGCGTCTTCTCTGGTGGGGTCCCGGCGCGGGGCGGTGGATCTCGATGAGCCGATCCTAGGGAGAGACGCTGCTGCCCCCATGCCCAACACCCCTGCCTGGCTGCTGTTGTTGCTGGCCATTGCTTCCGAGGTGGTGGGCACCTCCTGCCTCAAGCTCTCCGCCGGAATGAGCCGGCCCCTGCCCACCCTGGTGGTGCTGGCGGCCTACGGCAGCTCGATGCTGCTGCTCTCGCGAGTGGTGCAAACCATCCCGCTGGGCATCACCTATGCGCTCTGGAGTGGAGTCGGCATCGTGGCCATCGTGCTGGTGGGGCTGCTCGCCTATCGGCAGGTGCCCAGCCCCGGCCAATTGGTGGGCATCGCGCTGATCGCCGCTGGCGTGGTGATCGTGAACCTCAGCGGCCAGCTGGAGGGCTGAGGCTGTTCAACCCGGAAAAGGCGCTTCCTAAGCTCGTTTCAAAACTGAACAACCATGAGCATCGACACCACTGCCGCCAGCCCCGAAGCAGCCGCCCCGGAGGCCAACGACCCCCGGGCCCTCACCTTGGAAAACGTGGAGCGCACCCTCGATGAGCTGCGCCCCTATCTGATGGCTGATGGCGGCAACGTGGAAGTGGTGGAAATCGACGGACCGATCGTGAAGGTGCGCCTGCAGGGGGCCTGTGGCTCCTGCCCCAGCAGCACCATGACCTTGAAGATGGGCATCGAGCGCAAGCTGCGCGAAGCCATCCCCGAAGTGAACGAAGTGGTGCAGGTGCTCTGAGCTGGTCGCTCAGAAACCCCGGCCCGTAGGCTCGCCCCACTTGCTTTAGGGCCCGTGCTGGATCAGCGCCTGCTGCGCGACAACCCCGAGCTGATCACTGAGCAGCTCGGCCGTCGCGGCATGACGCTCGACCTCACGGGCCTGCAGCTCATGGCCCGCCAGGAGCGCGACCTGGAGGAGCAGCGCAGCAACCTGCAGGCCGAGGGCAACCGCATCGGCAAGGAAGTCGGCCTCAAGATCAAGTGCGGCGCCGCCCCCAACAGCCTTGAGGTGCAGGAGCTCCGCAACGAAGGCAACCGCATCAAGCAGCAGGTGGCGGTGCTGGAAGAAGAGGAGAAAGCCCTCGAAGCCAAGCTGCGCGAGCAGCTGCTCAGCCTCCCCAACCTGCCGTCGCCCGATGCCCCGGATGGGCGCAGCGAAGACGACAACGTTGAGCTGAAGCGCTGGGGCACCCCACGCGCCAAGGAAGACTGGCTAGAGGAGCACTGGCAGATCGCCGAACGGCTCGGCCTGTTTGAAACCGAGCGCTCCGTGCGCATCGCCCAGAGCCGCTTCGTGACGCTGATGGGCCAGGGCGCTCGGCTGGAGCGGGCCCTGATCAACTTCATGCTCGACCTGCACGGCGGCAAGGGTTACCGCGAGGTGCTGCCGCCGATCCTGGTGAACAGCGCCAGCCTCACGGGCTCAGGCCAGCTGCCCAAATTCGCCGAGGAGAGCTTCCGCTGCGCTGAAGACGACCTCTGGCTCACCCCCACCGCCGAGGTGCCCGTCACCTCCCTGCACCGCGACGAGGTGATCCCAGCCGAGCAGCTGCCGCTGAAATACGTGGCCTACACACCCTGCTTCCGCCGCGAAGCCGGCAGCTATGGGCGTGACACCCGCGGCCTGATCCGCCTCCACCAGTTCAACAAGGTGGAGCTCTACTGGTTCTGCCATCCCGACCACTCGGCCGAAGCGCATCAGCAGATCACCGCCGATGCCGAAGCGGTGCTCGAGGCGCTGGAGCTGCCCTACCGCAAGATCGAGCTCTGCACCGGCGACATGGGCTTCTCCGCCTCGCGCACCTATGACCTCGAAGTGTGGCTGCCCGGCGCCGGCGCCTACCGCGAGATCTCCAGCTGCTCGGTGTGCGGCGATTTCCAGGCCCGCCGCTCCGCCATTCGCCTCAAAGACGGCAAAGGCACCCAGCTGGTGCACACCCTCAACGGCAGTGGCCTGGCCGTGGGGCGCACCATGGCGGCCCTGCTGGAAAACGGCCAACAGGTGGATGGCTCGATCCAACTGCCCGCTGCTCTGGTGCCTTACTTCGGCGCCGAGCGAATCAGCGCGGCGAGCTGAGCTCCAGGCCCAAAGCGGCATTGCTGCGCTGGCGCAGGGCATCCAGTTGGCCCTGATCAGCGACGAGATCCGTTCCCCACGCGGGGATCAGAGCCTGCAACTGCTGCTGCCAGCCGCTACTGGCATAACGCTCCGGCCAGCAGCGCTGCAACACCTCCACCATCGTTTGCACGGCGGTGGAGGCACCGGGCGAGGCGCCCAGCAAGGCCGCCAGGGAGCCATCGGTGCTGCTCACCACCTCCGTGCCCATCTGCAGCACGCCGCGGCCCTCGATCTCCTTGATGATCTGCACCCGCTGGCCGGCCACCGCCAGCTCCCAATCCGCCTCGCCGGCCTCTGGCAAAAACTGGCGCAAACTCTCCATCCGCTGCTCCTGGCTCTGGAGCACCTGGCCCACCAGATAGCGCACGAGATTGAAGTTGGAGGCGCCGGCCTGCAGGCTCGGAAGCAGGTTGTAAGGCGTCACCGATCCCGCCAGATCCCAAAGCGAGCCCTGCTTGAGGAACCGGGTGCTGAAGCCTGCATAGGGGCCAAACAGCAAAGCCCGCTGCCCATCGATCCAACGGGTGTCGAGATGGGGAACCGACATCGGCGGTGCTCCCACGGCCGCCTTGCCGTACACCTTGGCGTTGTGGTCGGCGATCACTGCCGCGTTTCGGCACACCAGCCACTGCCCGCTCACCGGGAACGCGCCGTACTGGCGAGCCTCCGGGATCCCCGAGCGCTGCAGCAACGGCAGCGCACCACCGCCGGCACCCAGAAACACAAACGGCGCTTCAAAGCTGGCCTTGGCGCCGCCGGGCAGGCGGGCCTGCACTTGCCAAGAGGAGCCTGCACGCTCCAGGCCCACCACCTCGTGCTGCCGGCGCACGTCGATGCCCTCCAGCAAGGCTTCCGTGAGCGAGCCGAAATTCACATCGGTGCCCCTGGCCACCCGCGTGGCGGCCAAGGGCTGATCGAGGCGGCGCCCCTCCATCACCAGCGGCATCCATTCGCGCAGCTGCGCCGAATCGCCGCTCCACTCCATGCCGGCGAACTGGGGCGTGGCCTGCAGCGCCTCCCAACGGCGACGAAGGAAGGCCACATTGGCCTCACCCCACACAAAGCTCAGGTGCGGAACCGAGCGGATGAACGCCGCTGGATCCCGCAGCACCCCCCGCTCCACCAGCGAGCTCCAAAACTGCAGGCTCAGCTCAAAGGCACTGTTGATCGCCAAGGCCTTGCCGATCGGCACCGAGCCATCAGCGGCCTGCGGGGTGTAGTTGAGCTCGCAATTGGCCGCGTGGCCGGTGCCGGCGTTGTTCAGAGGTGCACTGCTTTCGGCGGCCGTAGCCGGCAAGCGCTCGAGCACCACCACCTCCAAGGCGGGATCGAGCTGACGCAGCAACTGGGCCAGGGTGGCGCCCATGATTCCTGCACCCACCAGCAGGGCGTCGCAGCGATGCGTCATCTCGACGGGGCATCCCTCCACAATGGAGACACTTTGCACCTGCGCGGATGGGGGTTCTCACGGCCCTGGCGATCCTGGCCGGCTTGATCGTGGTGCACGAGGCCGGCCATTTCTTTGCTGCCACCTGGCAGGGCATTCGCGTGAGTGGCTTCTCCGTGGGCTTCGGCCCGGTACTGCTCGAACGCCAGCGCCGCGGCGTGCAGTTCGCCCTGCGGGCCATCCCCCTCGGGGGATTCGTGTCGTTCCCGGACGACGACGAGGAGAGCACCATCCCGGCTGACGACCCCGACCTGCTCCGCAACCGCCCGATTCCTCAGCGGGCCTTGGTGATTGCCGCAGGCGTGCTCGCCAACCTGCTGCTCGCCTGGAGCGTGCTGCTGGCGCAGGGCCTGGTGGTCGGCATTCCCGCCGGTTTCAGCACCACCCCGGGCGTGCTCGTGTCGGGCGTTCAAGCAGGCCAGGCCGCCGCCGCTGCGGGCCTGAATCCCGGTGATCGCATCCTGGCGGTGGATGGCGTGACTCTCGGCGGCGGCCAAAGCGCTGTAGCCGAGCTGGTGGAACGGGTGAAGGGCGCCCCCGACCAAACCCTGCGCCTGCAAGCGGAACGCGGCGGCAAACAGCTCAACCTCTCGCTCACCCCTGCCGATCTCAGCGGCATCGGCCGGATCGGCGCCCAGCTGCAACCCAGCGGCACGGAAGCCTTCCGGCGGGCCAAAGGCCCAGGCGAGATCCTGCGCCAGGCCAACCACGATTTCGGAGCTCTCACCCAGCGCACGGTGGAGGGCTTCATCACCCTCGCCACCCATTTCGGTGAAACCGCCAGCCAGGTGTCTGGTCCGGTGAAAATCGTGGAAATGGGTGCGTCGCTGGCCAAGCAGGGCGGCAGCAGCCTGTTCCTTTACACCGCGCTGATCTCGATCAACTTGGCAGTGCTGAACGCCCTGCCTCTGCCGCTGCTCGATGGCGGGCAGTTTGTGCTCTTGATGATTGAAGGGCTCCGGGGAAAGCCCCTGCCGGAGAAGTTCCAGCTGGCCTTCATGCAATCGGGCTTTGTGTTCCTGGTGGGTCTCAGCCTGGTGCTGATCGTGAAGGACACCAGCCAGCTGGCGGCGGTTCAGCAGCTGCTGGGCCGCTGAGGTCACCCCGCGAGGTAGGCTCGCTCATCATTGCCCCACGAGTTCAGGCCGCATGGCGAAGAAGTCGATGATTGCGCGCGACGTGAAGCGCCAGAAGATGGTTGAGCGCTTCGCTGCCAAGCGCGCCGCTCTGATGGCTGCCTTCGAAGCCGCTGCCGATCCGATGGAGCGCCTGGAAATCCACCGCAAGATCCAGGGCCTGCCCCGCAACAGCGCCAAGGTGCGTCTGCGCAACCGTTGCTGGGCCACCGGCAAGCCCCGTGGTGTGTACCGCGATTTCGGTCTGTGCCGCAACCAGCTGCGTGAGCGCGCCCACAAGGGTGAGCTGCCCGGCGTGGTGAAGTCCTCCTGGTGAGTTCAGGGTTTAGTCCTGATCTGCTGTTCACAAGCGCCGCAAGGCGCTTTTTTATTGCCAAAGCAGCCAATCCATCCACCGATCCTCGCCCTGGCTGGGTGGATGAAGGTTCACCACAACCCCAACGCGCAACAGCTTCTCCTCGAAAAACGCTTTCCAAAGAGATTGCGGGCGTTCCCACAGCGTTCGGGGGCCAGATGCGAGAATCGCACTTGACAACAAAACAGACATAAGCCCAAGTGCAAGGTCACACTCAGTCGATCTCCTTCGATGGTCGGGAGATCCGGCTGACCACCGGCCGCTTTGCTCCCCAGGCAGGCGGTTCAGTGATGGTCGAATGCGGAGATACAGCCGTTCTGGTCACCGCCACCCGCTCCGGCGGTCGTGAAGGGATCGACTTCCTGCCCCTGATCTGCGACTACGAAGAGCGTCTCTACGCCGCTGGTCGCATCCCCGGAAGCTTCATGCGCCGCGAGAGCCGCCCCCCCGAGCGCGCCACTCTGATTGCGCGCTTGATCGACCGCCCAATGCGGCCGCTGTTCCCCAGCTGGATGCGTGACGACCTGCAGATCGTGGCCACCTGCATGTCGCTCGATGAGCGCGTGCCGCCCGATGTGCTCGCCGTCACCGGCGCTTCCCTGGCCACCCTGCTGGCCAAGATCCCCTTCCACGGCCCCATGGCGGCCGTGCGGGTGGGCCTCCTGGGCGACGACTTCGTGCTCAATCCCAGCTACCGCGAAATCGAGCGCTCAGAACTCGATCTGGTGGTGGCCGGCACCCCTGAGGGCGTGATCATGGTGGAAGCGGGCGCCAACCAGCTGCCCGAGCAAGACGTGATCGAGGCCATCGACTTCGGCTACGAAGCGGTATGCGAACTGATCAAGGCGCAGCAAGCCCTGCTCAAGGAGCTCGGCATCGAGCAGGTGATCCCCGAGGCCAAGAGCGAAGACGACACCCTGCCCAAATTCCTCGAGAAGGAATGCGCCAAGGGCATCGGTGAGGTGCTGAAGCAATTTAGCCTCACCAAAGCCGAGCGCGATGAGCAACTGGATGCCATCAAGGCTCAGGTGGCCGAGAAGATCGAAGCCCTCAAAGACGACGACGCCATCAAGGTGGCGGTGAGCAGCAACGGCAAAGCGCTGGGCAACAGCTACAAGTCGCTCACCAAAAAGCTGATGCGCGATCAGATCGTGAAAGACGGCAAGCGCGTGGATGGCCGCAACCTCGATGAGGTGCGTCCGATCAGCGCTGCCGCGGGCGTGCTGCCCAAGCGCGTGCATGGCTCGGGCCTGTTCCAGCGCGGCCTCACCCAGGTGCTCTCCTGCGCCACCCTCGGCACCCCGAGCGACGCTCAGGAAATGGACGACCTCAACCCGTCCAACGAAAAGACCTACCTGCACCACTACAACTTCCCGCCCTACTCCACCGGCGAGACCAAGCCGATGCGCAGCCCCGGCCGCCGCGAAATCGGCCACGGTGCCCTGGCGGAGCGAGCCCTGATTCCCGTGCTGCCCAGCAAGGAGAGCTTCCCCTACGTGCTGCGAGTGGTGTCGGAGTGCCTGAGCTCCAATGGCTCCACCTCCATGGGTTCGGTGTGCGGCAGCACCATCGCCCTGATGGATGCCGGGGTGCCCCTCAAGGCTCCCGTGAGCGGCGCCGCCATGGGCCTGATCCGGGAAGGTAAGGAGGTGCGGATCCTCACCGACATCCAGGGCATCGAGGACTTCCTCGGCGACATGGACTTCAAGGTGGCCGGCACCGAGAAGGGCATCACCGCCCTGCAGATGGACATGAAGATCACCGGCCTTGAGGTGAAAACCGTGGCCGAGGCGATCAACCAGGCCCGCCCCGCCCGTCTGCACATCCTCGAGAAGATGCTCGAGGCGATCGAGAAGCCCCGCGAGGTGCTGAGCCCCCACGCTCCCCGCCTGCTCAGCTTCCGCATCGATCCCGAGCTGATCGGCACCGTGATCGGCCCCGGCGGCCGCACGATCAAGGGCATCACCGAGCGCACCAACACCAAGATCGACATCGAAGATGGCGGCATCGTCACGATCGCCAGCCACGACGGTGCTGCCGCTGAGGAAGCCCAGCGCATCATCGAAGGCCTCACCCGCCGCGTATCGGAGGGCGAAGTGTTCAGTGGCGCGGTGACCCGCGTGATCCCGATCGGTGCCTTCGTGGAAATCCTTCCCGGCAAGGAAGGCATGATCCACATCTCCCAGCTCAGCGAAGCTCGAGTGGAGAAGGTGGAAGACGTGGTGCGCGTGGGCGATCACGTCACCGTGCGGGTCCGCGAGATCGACAACCGCGGCCGCATCAACCTCACCCTGCGCGGTGTGCCCCAGGCTGAAGAGCCGGCAGCAGCCGTCAGCGTTGTGGAGTGAGGCCATCAGGCCCGGCGATTCAAGAATGAATCGCTTTCACCAGCCGGCCCTGCAGGGCCGGCTTTTTGATGGCAAGCAACCCGGGAGGCCAACAGCGATAAACTGGTTGGCAACTGGTTGAGAACCGTGAAATGCGTTGGGGCCTTTGAGGCAAAAACCCATCTCTCCAGGCTGCTGGAGGAGGTGGAGGCTGGTGAGCAGGTGTTGATCACGCGCCACGGCAGGGCTGTAGCGCGGCTGCTGCCTGTTGAACCGCCCGTTGATCAGCAACGTGCGGAGGCCGTATCAAGGTTGCGCGCGTTTCGCATAGGCAAGACGCTGAATGGCCTCAGCCTGCAGAGCCTGCGAGATGAGGGTCGCAAGCGGTGAACGCCCAACTGGTGGTGGACAGCTCCGCGATCTGCGCGCTGTTCTTTGAAGACGAAACCGCCCCCGAGAGCGAACAACTGCTCGAGCAGCTGGAGGCAGGGGGCGTTTGGGTACCGGGGTTGTTCCTCTGGGAAGTGGCCAACGTGCTGCTGATGGCGGAGCGCCGCCAGCGGATCAACCAGGCGGAGCGTGCGGAAGCCCTGCAACTGGTGGAGTCGCTGGGCCTGCAGATTGATCAGGCCGATCCGGCGGTGGCATGGCATGACGGACTGCAGCTGGCCGCACAAACGGGGCTCACCAGCTACGACGCGGCCTATCTGGAGCTAGCGATGCGGCTCGGCACACCACTGGCAAGCCGCGATCGCGCCTTGCAGCAGTGTTGCCGCAACGTGGGCGTGAAGCTCCAACCCTGCTGAACCGATAAGGGCTCGCCCTCACACGGCAAAACCAGGATCAATCGTGGCCATCGCCGCGGCAGCTTTCTCGCAAAGCTGGCTGTGGCTGCGGCCATGGCTGGCGATCAGGCAGCCAGCCTGACGGATGTCACCGTCGTTGTAGCTGAGCGCACGACCATCGGCGTGGGTGAAAGCGCCGCCGGCCGCGCGCAGCACCGCCTCAGGTGCCGCCATGTCCCAATCCTTGGGAGCGCTCTTGCCCGACAGCGAGATGTAGAGGTCGGTTTCGCCCCGCAGGATCGTGGCCACCTTGCCGCCCACGCTGCCGATCGCCTTGGTGTCGCCCAGGGCTAGGGCCTCCAGCAGCTGCTCCAGGCGCTGATCGCGGTGGTTGCGGCTGGCCACCAGCACCAGCTCACCAAGAGCTTGGCGGGAGCTGAGGGTGGCGGGGCGCTGCTCGCCGGCGCTGTTTTCGCACCAGGCCCGCTGCTGCGGCACCAAGCCGATCCAGAGCTGCTCCATCTCCGGCAACAACACCACGCCGAGTACCGGCTCACCCCGATGGGCCAAGGCCAAATGCACGGCGTATTCACCGGTGCCCTGCAAAAAATCCTTGGTGCCGTCGAGAGGATCCAAGATCCACAGCCATTCAGCATCGAGGGGCTGTCCGGCGGTGAGCTGTTCCTTAGCGGTTTCCTCGCTGAGCAGCGTCCAACCCGCATCGGGGAAGGCCTTCCCCAAGCCATCGAGGAGCCATTGATTCACGGCTAGATCCGCAGCACTCACCGGGCCCTCGCCGCCCTCATCCACGCTCAAGGCCTTTGGGAAGCCGTAGGGAGGCTGCTCACCGCGGCCGTAGGCCAGCAGGATGTCAGCCGCTCCCCAGCTCAAGCGCCGCAGTTCCGCCAGCAGCTGCTCCTCATTGATGCCTGGGGGCATGCAGGCGGCGGCGGGCATCATGGAGCTGGCAAAGGGGCATTGTGATGCAGGGCGCCGAACCGGCTGCAGGCGTGCTCTATCTGGTGGGAACGCCGATTGGCAACACCGGCGATCTCTCGCCACGGGCGCGGCAAGTGCTGAGCGGTGTCGATCGCATCGCCTGCGAAGACACGCGCCACAGCGGCCTATTGCTGCACAAGCTGGGGCTGCGCAGCGGCGATCAGCCAGCGCGGCTGGTGAGCTTCCACGAGCACAACCAAACCGCCCGGATCCCGGAGCTGCTGCAAGCGCTGGCGCAGGGCGAAGCGATCGCGGTGATTAGCGATGCTGGCCTACCGGGGATTTCGGATCCAGGGGAGGCCCTGGTGGCAGCAGCCCGGGCCGAGGGGCGCACGGTGATCTGCGTACCAGGCCCCTGCGCCGTGACCACCGCCCTGGTGAGCAGCGGCCTGCCATCGGGGCGCTTTTGCTTCGAGGGCTTCCTACCGCCGAAGAACAATCAGCGCCGCGCCCGCCTGCAGGAGCTAGCCAGCGAACCCCGCACCCTGGTGCTGTTTGAAGCCCCACATCGCTTGCTGCAGTTGCTCGAGGATCTCCTGATCGAGCTGGGCGATCGCCCAATCGCAGTGACCCGTGAGCTCACCAAGCGCCATGAAGAGCAGGTGGGTCCATCGGTGGAGGCAGCCCTGGCGCACTTCCGCCAGCACCCACCCCAAGGGGAATTCACGATCGTGCTCGGCGGCGCCAGCGAGCCGACACCCCAGCCCCAAAGTGAAGCCGACCTACGCAACGCGCTGCAGAACCTGGTGAGCTCCGGCCTGAGCCGCAGCGATGCCGCACGCCAACTGGCCCAACAGACCGGCATGGCCAGGCGCGAGCTTTACGCTCTGCTCCATAGCCCAGAGGATCCGAGCTGATGCTGCTGCGTCTGCGCCTGCTGTTGGCCAGCCTTGGCGGCGGTGCGCTGCTCCTGCTGATCCTCTGCCTGGGCGCGCAAAACCTGGAGCAACGGGCCAGCCTCAACCTCGGCTTTGGCCGCACGGCTCAGCTCCCCACCGGCTTCCTGATGGGCGTTGCTTTGGCGATCGGCGTGATCAGCGGCGGAGCCACCACGGCGCTGCTGTTGCCGCGCAACGCTCAGGGCCGCAACGAGTAGGTGATCGTTTCACCCGCCTGGAACAGAGGCAGGGTGCTGGCGAGCACCTTGTCTTCCGTGGTGAACTGCTCCTCCCCTTCATGGGTGCTCACCACCACCACCCCTTTGGGCTGGCTGTATTCGTACACATTGATGCCGGTAGAGGGCTCATAGGTGCCACGGCCGATCGTGACCAGGGGCTGCGATCCCTTGCCGCGAAACCAGGTTTCCTTGAACGAAAACTGATTCACACCCGTCGTTACCTGGCGCACGCTGCTGTAGGCACCGGTGGACGACAAGCCTTGCCAGCGTGAGCTTCTGGCGTTCAGGGCTGTGCCCGGGGGATCCGTACGCAACCGGCCCGGCAAGGGGTCGCAGCCGCTGAGCAGCAACAACGCGACAAGCAAGCCACCCCAACGATGGAGCACGCCAACACCCTGCAGCGGCCCTCCTTTGCTAGCTCAACTACCCGCCAGCGCAAACAGCGAGCCGCCTTCCACCACCAAACGGGTGATGCCCTGCGCCACCAGATACGAGGAGCGCCGCTCGAGCACGCCGGCATCGGGCACCTTGATCACCCGCTGGGTGCGGCCGCATTGGCGCTTGGCCTGGCGGGGGTTGGTGAACAGCATTAAGGCCTGGCGCTCCTGCTCGTCCTCGGGCAAGGTGCCCAGCTCTGGAAACTCGCGCAGGGGCTTGGCCTGGAGCTCCACCGTCTTGTCCACCAACATGTAAACGCTTGCCGGAAGAACCCCAGGGATCAGCGGCTGGGCCTCCAGCACAACCCCCGGAGCGATCGCCGCGGCCGGCAGGGTTGAAGCCTCATCGACTTCAGCGTCGTCGAGGGTGTCGGTGTCGTCGAGGCCGTCTTCGGCGAAGTCATCGGCATCGTCGATCGCGAGCTCGCTCTGCTCGGCATCAACGGCGCTGTCGCCATCACCCTCGGAGCCTGCTGGAGGATCAGCAGCGGCAGCAGCCTCTGCAAACGGAGGTGCAGCCAGCGGGGGGTCTGCCGGCTCAACCGGCTCCGGTACATCAGTGCTGCGGCCGCGCGACTGGCGCTTGATCGAAGCCATCTCCTCGGGATCTAGCGCTGCCTTGAGCACCCGACTCACCGTGTTTGGGCTGCAGCCGTAGGCCGCGGCAAGGGCCTGTGCGGTTTCACCCTGGCGATAGCGAGCCACCAACTCCTCTTTCTGGCTGTCGTTAAGCCTTGGAGCGGCCATCAAGCAAGGGTTCGCAGCACACCACCATAGAAGCCATCAGCCGCTGCGTCGCCCAGCTTCTACTGCAACAATGCCTGGCATCAGCTCCCTTAGCTCAGCTGGATAGAGCAGCTGCCTTCTAAGCAGCCGGTCGTTGGTTCGAGTCCAACAGGGGGCGTTTCAGAGCCGGGCGGCACTGATCCACTCGGCGCGCGGATCAGTGCTGCGCGCAGCCCGCAGTTGCTCCAGCAACTGTTTTTCCTGATCGCTGTAGCTGGCAGGCTGCTTCAGGCTGAGGCTCAGCAGAAGATCTCCGCGGCCGGCCTTGCCGGGCCAGCCCTTGCCCTTCAGCCGCAGACTGCGGCCCACCGCCATGCCCGGAGGCACGCTCACCGTGGCTTCGCCATCGGGGGTGGCCACACGCACCTCGCCGCCGAGGGCCAGCTCATCGAGGCTGAGGGGAAGATCCGCTTTCAGCTGATCGCCCTCGAGGCTCCACACCGGGTGATCCTGCAACTGCAGGTTGAGGTAGAGATCCCCGCGGCGGCCAGTGCCGGGCTGCAGGTTGCCCTTGCCCTTGAGCCGCAGGCGACTGCCGGGCTTCACGCCGGCGGGGATGCGCACCTGCACCCGTTCGTCGTTCACCGCCAGGGTGCGCTCACACCCACGGAACGCTTCTGAAAAGGTGAGGCTGATACTCGCTTCGGCATCCAGGTTGGGAGCAGGGGCGCGGCCGGGGGCCCCTGCAAACCCGCCACCGGGAAAGCCACTGCTGGCAAATCCACCGGGGAAGCCAGAGCCGAAGCCACCGAATCCACCCGGCGCACCGCCGAAGCCAGCACCGCCGGGGCCGCCGAAGCGACCCAGAAGATCGTTGATGAAGTCGTCGAAGTTGCCGTAGCGGCCGAAATCCACATCCATGCCGGCCGGCCCACCGGCACCAGCCTGACTCCAGTACTGGCCGAACTGCTCGTAGCGCTTGCGCTTATCGGGATCGGAGAGCACCTCATAGGCCTCGCTGATCTCCTTGAACTTCGCCTCAGCGCCCTGATCGCCTGGGTTCACATCCGGGTGGTACTGACGAGCCAGTTTGCGGAAGGCACGCTTCACGGTGTCGGCATCGGCGCTGCGATCCACCCCCAGCACCTTGAAGTAATCGCGATATCCGTTGGCGCTCATCGCAGCTGCTGGGGAAAAGCGTGACCGGCCCGATCAGTCTCCCAGCAGCGAGGGGCCGGCATGACAATGGCACGGGGCGGAAGGCCCAACGGCCCATCACACCTAGGGTCGTTGGCAGCGATGCATTGCGTGATGGCGATCACGACTCAATCAGCCCAAGGCCCCTGGCGATCGCTACCCATCCTGTTGAGCCTGCTCGCCGCGGGATGGATCGCAGTACTGCCTGCGGCACAAGCAGCTGAGAGCAGCAGCGCCGGCGCAGCCGCCAGCACGATCCCGGCGTCCACAAACCGGCAGAAAGAGCTGGCCAAGCACCTCAAGCTCAAAGGCGCTGTGCTCTACGGAGCTTGGTGGTGCCCCCATTGCACCCACCAGAAGGAGCTGTTCGGCGTCGAAGCCATCGAACTGCTTCCCTACGTGGAGTGCGACAAAGATGACGCCGGCAGAGCGCGCTGCCAGCAGGCCCAGGTGAGGGCTTACCCCACCTGGGAACTCAACGGTGAGCAACGGATCGGAGTGCTCAGCCTGAAGGAATTAGAGATCTGGAGCGGCTACAGCAACCGCTGATCCAAGCGATCAATCCTCTTCGGTGGCACCGAAGCAATGCATCAGGGCGTCGCCCCAGCTGTTGATGCCCTTGAGCTCGTGATCGCTCGCGCCACTCAGCACCTCACCATGGGCACGCAGCACGGAGGCCTTGTCCACGCTGTGACCGTGGGAGGCGGCCAGATCCACGATGTCGTCCATACCGGTGGCGGCATGCAGCTTCTGGCGGAGGCCTTCGTCGGTGTTTGCTTTGACGAGGAAAGCCTTCAGATCAGCAACGGACACGGCGACAGGGCAGGGATCTCGCCAGCGATGCTGTCAGACGGTTGGCCCTGCAGCCAAGAGCGGCTCCACCAGCACGGCTGTTCCGTAGCAAAGAACCTCCGTGGCGCCGCTGGAGCCGGTTTCAACTGTGGAGCCGTCGTAACGCATGCCCACGATGGCGTTGGCACCCAGCTGTCGGGCATGAGCCACCATTTCGTCGTAGGCCTGCTGGCGGGTCTGCTCACACATGGCCGTGTACGCACCGATCCGGCCGCCGATCATCGTTTTCAGACCGCCCAGAAAACCCTGCAGCAACGTTGGCGAACGCACCACGATGCCGCGCACCACGCCCCGGGTTTCCAGGATTCGGTAGCCCGGCAAGTCAAAAGTGGTAGCCACAGGCAGAGGACGGCTCACAGCACCTGATGCGAACGGATCTGCAAATCAGAGCGCTCCACCCCAAGGAGAAGGGCACTGCTGGAGCCGGCCTGAATCTCCACGCCATCAGGCGTGGAGCGCACCGAATCAATCGTGGCGGCGAAGCGCAAGCGATCGCCCTCGGAAACCGAGAAGTCGTGAATGGTTTTAGCCCCATGGCTCACGCGGAACACATCCCGACCTGAGCCACCCCAGAGCTGATCCACGCCGCGGCCTGGCCGGATCAGATCATCTCCGGCATCACCCCAGATCTGGTCATCGCCGGCGAAGCCCTTGAGCCGATCATTTCCGTGCGCCCCGTAAATCACTTCATCGAGGCGGGTCCCGAGGATCAGATCACTGTCCACTCCGCCCGAGAGGGGCAGACCAGGAACACCCCGAGCAATGCCAATGCCATTGGGGGCAAAGTCAATCTGGAAAAAGTTGTTGGTGAGATTGTCTCGAAACTGGTTATACACACGCCGATGACCAGCACCCGCACCCGGTTCGATCGTGAGATCCTGCTCGAGGGTCTTCACCTGTTTGGTCCACCCCTTCGGCAGCTCAGCCTCGAGAAAGGGAGCGACCGGATCTTCGGCATAGGCCGTATCGACCGATCCGACAATGAACACATTTCCATTGGGATCAGTGGCGAAGCAGTAGTCGATCAATTGACCGGAGGAATCACGGGCAGCGAACGTCTGTGGCTGATTCTTATCATTGATCACCAACTGAATGCTTCCCGGTGGCACCGGCGCCACCAAAGCAGCTGAATAACGCGTGATACCAGGGTCGTAATCGTCTTGATTGAATGGCTCAATCGCCATGTAGTTGAACGTGTTGTAGAGCCAGGTGTATCCCTGGCTATCGGTGATGTACTCATACTCACCATCCGGCAAGAGGGGACTACTGAGAAACGGCCCTGTAAACAACGGCGTGCGCAAGCCCGTATTAAGGCTGTAGCCCGGGTCGGGCACATAGCTTGAGAATGCCGAATCGGGCAGCGGGTTATAGCCCTCCGGATAGGGCTCATAACCCACATTCACGTACACCTCAACAGGCCCATAGCCAGCCTTATTGAGATTACCCATGTAGATGAGCTCTGTGGTGCCGGCCATGTTCACCCGATGCGCTGCTCAGCGCGTTTTAACCGCAGAGACGGGAGGGGATGCAGCCCTGCGCACATGGCTTCATGTTTGCGCGAATCCCAGACAGAGCCAACAGAACGCGATTGCCGTCGTCGAGAAGGTCGTGCGAGAAATTAAAAGGGGCCTTCCAGCCCCCGTGAATCATTTGGTTGATAGAAGAGATCTCAGGCATTACGGAAACAGCGTTTCTAGGGAGAACCTAGTCCTTTCAGCGAGTTTGGACAAGTCTGCGAAAGCCTGGCTGAGTCTGGTTTACTAGATTTGGATGAAGATTTGGATGCAATGCCCCGTAGGTCGCTCGCTGCGATGGAGCTTTGGGAACAGCGCCTCAAGGGGGCCTGCACCAAGTGGGAGGGATGGTCTGTTCGCGAAAACCGCGGGCGCGTCCTAGTCGCCTACCGACCGAAGGGAGGAATCTCGGAGCAAGTTCTCCTGCCTAAGGAGCTGGCCTGGGCGGAGCAATGCGAAGAAGACATCACCCTTTGGGTTCGACGGCTCTACAAGACCTAGGACGACGGCGCGGTGAGCCTGAAGCTCGCGCTGGAGCGACTAATTCCGCAGAGCGAACGACTTGGTGAACAGGCATCGGTCACCTGGGAGGAAGTCCGCGACGGGCTGAAACACCGGCTAATGAGCGAAGGGAACCGAATCCAACTGACGAGCTGGCAAACCAACTATCTAGTCTTCATTGACGAAGCCCTGATGCAGCTCAAAGCGAAAAACCCCAAGGACGGAGCGACGCTGCTTCGGCTGACAGCGAAACGGTGGGATGACAAGCCTTCCAGCCGTGCCGTCTGTATCACTGCCCTGAAGAAGCTCACCGAGTTCGCGGTGCGGGAACACCACGCGCCTAGGAGCTGGTTAATCGATGAGTACGACGCAGCATCAGTCCGCGGAAATCCCGACGACGAGGAGAAGCGGAAAACCGCAACCCTCACAGATACGGAGGTTCTCGGTTTGATTGCAGCCATTGAGCAGAAGCGCCCTGACTGGGCGAACGTCGTAAGGCTCCTTGCGGCAACAGGCATCCGCCCAACAGAGCTTGAACACCTTTCGGTCCGCAGAAACGATGAAGGGTTCCCGCAGCTTTGGTGCAGCTATCGGAAATCTGGGGGGAGGCGCAAAACCAAACCTCGCTGGCTTGAGGAATTGCCCTTCGTCGCTGAGGACGGATCCGTCGTGGAGTGGAACCTTGCCGAGATCTACCCATCAATGCCGTATCCGCTTTGGCGCGACGGTTGGCGCAGAAAGCTCAGCGGTCATTACGTCGAGCAATTCCTCCGGGACGTTCCGTACTGGCGGGACCTAAAAGCCGCCTACGCAGATCAAGGCTTGTGGTTGCGTGGCTATTCCTTTCGAAACTCTTGGAACGTCAAAGCCCACAAGCTGATCGGCAACCAAGCGGCGATCTGTGCAGCAATGGGAAATAAGCCAGAGACCAATGCCAGGAGCTACCGACAAACCGACGAACGAACTACACGGGAAGCCTTCAAGCTGGCTGTTTCCGCTATGGGTAGCGGCAGAAAGCCCTCGTAAGCCAGATTTAGCGCTATTGTGTTTTGGTGATCGCGGATCAACGGCTTGCGTCTGCCGCCGCCTCACCCAACGTCAATTCCTCGACAGCGGTGCTGCTAGCGAAGCCCGACTATTCGCCATTTTTCGTGCCTATTAAGGGAACGAATAAGCGACGCCTACCTAACTGGATGGCAGAAATGGGCTTTGACCGCGAGGCACTCACGGCGCTTACCCGTCACTTCCACATGGAATTCGGGGGTAGGGCATTGAATGAGCTCAGCCAATTTCGCCTTGGCATCAATAGCCAAGAACTGACTCACAACCAGAGGAACCGCCTCTGGCAAGAGCTCTCGGTCTGGCAGGCATTGCTGAAACAGGAATTGGCAGACCAGGACCGTCGCAATGACGCTTGCGTCCACAAATGCCCGTCAATGGGTTGACCACAAAACGCTCGCCGAGCACCTCGGGATACACCCCCAGACAGCTCACAAAATCAGGCGCGCTGCCTTCAAAGAGGGCGTCCATTTCCGCCGTACAGGGCTGACTACACGCGGCCCACTTCAATACGACCTCGTAAAAGCGGAGGAGGCGTTCACGCGATTCAGGCGGTTGCCCGCAGCGGAGGTTGAAACCTTCAACCGCGAGCCCGTTCCTACTAGCCGTTGATTACGAGGGGAAACCGTGATCAATAAAGAGCATTCTGCCGCAAAAACAGACGTCCAGTGGCGTCAATCAGGACCCAGAAACCCATGCCCAGTGTGCGGGCGAATCAAAGATGGCGACTGTCGGACCTCCTTAGATGGGGAGCAGGTGATATGCCATCACCCCAAAGACTACAAACCTGGAGACGTAATCGACGGATGGGCATTTACCGGAAACACCACTGACGGTCGTGCGGGGCATTTCGTCAGAGATCAACCTCAGCCCAACTGGCAGCCACAAAAACAACGAACCGGCGTAACCCACCTTGCGGTACCCATCAAAGGACCCGTACAACTCCTGCGAATAGCGCCATTTCCCAAGCAGCCGGATCCAACTCTGCGGCTCCTCGTTGGGCAGCCGGATAGCGAAGGGAAGACCCTTACTAGGAAGTGGAGCTATTCAGTGACCCAAGAGGTCTGGCGATACGACCACAAGGACGGGCGAAAGGAGTTCCGCCCAATGCACCGCAAAGACGGGCAATGGTTTGCAGGTGCGGGAGATGAACCATGGTCGCTGTATGGCAGGGAATGGTGGGCGCCTCTGGCCGACGGTCAATGGCTCTTGGAGTTCGAAGGCGAGAAATGCGCGGATCTCGGTCGTGCGGCTGGGCTCTGCTCAATCAGCCAACCGGGTCATGACAGGTCCGAGCAGGCAGCGGTTCGTCGCTATGAGTGGCTGCTGAGGACCGGGGCAGGCGGAGTCGTCTACATCGCCGACAACGATCAAGCCGGGCGGAATCAAGCCGACAGACTCAGCCGATGGGCTGCCATCGCAAAGCTTCCGTTTCTGGTTCTTCACGCGAAAGAGGTTTGGGCTGACATCCCCGAAAAGGGCTCGATTGACGATGCTCCTGGGGAAACCGGCGAGGATATCGTTGCGGCAATCGAAGCCGCGATTTCGAGAAAACTCACATCCAGTAGTCGGAGTAAACCGGCGCAAGAGGTGTTACGGAAACCCGGCAGGCTGAGACCTGATGAGGTTTTTGCCGCCCTGCCAGAGCGACTTGGGGGGACACCAAGACGAAACCTCCGCACTCGATACATCGAGGTCAACGGCAGAGTCCTGAGTGGCAACGACGGCAAGCACCTCTACCTGACGTTATGCAATGAAGCCGAGGTATGGACGAAAGATGTCACTCTCGATGCGCTGGAAGCCCTGGCCGATCAAAACGCCTTTGACCCTGTCCAGGACTACCTAGAAGATCTCGATTGCGAGCCCCTTCCGTCCGAAGAGTGGCAGAAGCTCGATCAACTCCTATTCAACATCGATGACCCGGTAGCGAGAAGCTTCATGCCTCGCTTTTTGGTCGCAGCCGTTGCACGGGTTTACGAACCGGGATGCCTCGTTCGCCAGGTTCCCGTCCTTATCGGACCGCAGGACAAAGCGAAGACCGAATTGGTGAGAGCCCTTTTCGGTCACGACTTCTTCACCGATGGCTTGTCTCCCAAGCTCAACTTGGACGATGTCACCCGCCTGACGAGGGTCTGGTGCCTAGAGCTTGGAGAGCTGGATGGGATCACGAAGCGCACTCAACAGGAGGCGCTCAAAGCCTTCGTCTCAAGAAGGGTCGACATCGGCAGGCGCGCGTACGCAGCGGGCAATGAGGATTTCCCAAGACGGTCGGTATTCATGGGCAACTCCAACGGCGCCCCCCTCAGAGATCCAACTGGGTCAACCAGGTTCGTCTGTATTCCACTGCCCGATCAAAAGCTGCCCTTCGAACACGTCTCACTGCTCAGGGATGCGATCTGGAAGAGAGCTCTCATCACGTACCGCGAGGGTTTGCAGTGGTACTCAACCGACGAGGAGAAGGCGGAAATCAACCGGCGCAACAGTGATTACGCCCTAAAAAGCCCTGATCCTGATGCAAGAGGCATTACGACCGACAAAAGCCTGTAGTGCTACCAACTAATACGACTGCCGCAGTTACTGAGCCGGGCTCAATCGGCCGGTGGCTGGATGTTCAGGTCGGCAAGTAACCGGGATAGCCCGGCTCAAGGACAGTGATTGGGGGTTGGCCTGGCGGGGTAATGAAAATGTCCATCAACTTCACGTTCTCGCCACTAAAGTTCGCAGCCGACATCATCGTGTTGGCTGGCATGTAGTAGTAATGACCAGTGGGATTAAATGTATTTGCAATGCCTTCAACGAAGTCAGTGATGACACCTTTTCCACGCATCACGAATGTGATGCCGCCACTTTCATGCACATGGATACCGGCTCTTGTCCCGTTGAGGCGCGTTCCCTTGTCGACATAAATGTCTAGCGAACCAGTTTTTCGCTCCAGCAGTGCCTCTCCGTCCGGATAGGGCTTTAATTTCCCGGGTAGCGGTGCATAGTTGAGTTGGGTGGCTGGCTTGCTCCAGCCACTCGAGACGTAGTCTGGATTCTCTCTGTAGAACTCTTTCTCAATTGTGTCAAAGAGTCCCGTAGTCTTGTCAATCGAGACAGGCTTTTGCTTCCAGAGCCGATTAACAGTGCGTTGATTCTTCTTGCTCAGATCGCTGATACTGTTGGAATGCTCCAAGTTTCCTGGTTGAGAACTGTTGATTCAAAATGGGCTCGTTGAATGACTTCCTCACGGTGATGCCTGCTGTGACGAAACAATTCGTATGGCAATTGACTGGCGCACGTCAAGATGACGCCGTTGTCGTGGGCGCCACAGATACGACACTGTGAGCATGAAGTAGGAGGATTGCCCACCAGCTCGTGCCTGAAGGGGCAAAACCCCAAGGCCATGTGCGCCTGAGGGTCGTTGGACGCGGACCTTGGCTTGCCGCGTCTCTGTCATGGCTGCAGAGTGGATGCTGCGTCAAGGGTGCTGGAGGGCGCAGGTGTCATCCTCTGCTTGCGCAAGGCGCGTCTCCAGCACTCTTATGCTGGCGCGGCTACCTGGAGATTGAGGTGCTGAGCAATACAAAACCGTCTTGAGAGATTCAATTGCTTGCCTGCAGCGAGGGCTACGGCTTCGCTTTTGGTCCAGGCACCTGGTTGTTGGCGGGCTTGATCGTCACCGCCCGCTGCGTCGCCCTGTAGGCGCGATCAAAGCACTGATCCGCCATCTGCTCCCAATGGCGGCGTGTGGCGTCATCCATGGCGCACGGCGGGCAGGCAGGACTGCTGTTGCTGCTTGATCTGCTGGTGCTTGCTGAACGCACCCCACAAAGCGCCAAGAATCACGATCACGACGATGGACACCAACAGTTGGTAGACGGTGAAGCCGTCTTGTCCAGGGCATTTGTGCATCGTAAACGGATTGAGTGCCTCATGGAAGCAGAAGTCCGGCGCCGCTGCCACCACCCACTGCCGTGGCCTCCAACAGGGCAGACGCTGCAGCGCCATGACAAGGCACACCCTGATCGTTGAAGGACCAGCGGGGGCGATGTCCACGATGGAGCTCTTTGTCGATGACCCCGCTGAGGTCTGGCTCATTTGGCAAGAGCTGTTCCCCGGAAGCCGCTAGCTGCGGTCAAGCCTTGCTTTTCAAGGAACTAGGTCTACGGGGCTTTTGTCGTCGTCTTGTCGTCAAAAGTTAGACGACAAGGAATCGGCTGCCTCAGCTTGTACGCGCAGATGCCGTGCGCCACAGTGCTTTTATGAATCGGGGCGACAGGATTCGAACCTGCGACCTAGTGCTCCCAAAGCGACAGAAGTGG
>Ga0194115_10002182_pt1 | contig 23601 bp, 59 predicted proteins | sample TA2MahsurfametaG_3_FD_148656 | JGI IMG/M metagenome (GOLD analysis project Ga0194115, IMG submission 148656) | Freshwater microbial communities from Lake Tanganyika, Tanzania - TA2015002 Mahale S4 surface | ecosystem: Environmental > Aquatic > Freshwater > Lake | place: Tanzania: Lake... | reverse complement strand
CTTAATAAATACACAGTGATGGCTTACAAGGTTCCTATGGGTTACATCGATGTCTTTATACGAACTAAGAACAAAAATTGATGTAGTCATGGTCACAAGGAAGAGTCGAGGCTCTTTCCCAGGAACAATATCTCCAAAGGGCACACTGGGACTGGTCTGGTCCCAGTGGGTCTCGAACGAGAAGTTTAGCTCATACAAATTGTCTCTACTTGATAAGTCAGGAGAGCTCACGTTCACGACTTTTAAATGCATCGAGAAGATGGGCGAGTTATCACACTTTGAAGATCTTCAGCAGGCATACGTCAAGTATACTGACCAGAACTTTATTCCCATCTTTTGTCACATTGGAAACAGAGAATCTATCTTAAGATTGAACAAGATCTGGGTTCGTCCGCTCTCCAAGAGCAGTGACTTCTCGCTTCAAATCTCATCCATTCACCCTTCAGATCTAAAAGAGATAAATGACAATAAAGATCAAAACTTTTTCTGCTTAAGGCTTGAACCTTGGGTCTTGAAGAGGTGGAATCTCATTTAGAGTGCATAAGCCTTAAAAGTGTATTATGATAATCCTGAGGAGAGGAAATGAAACCTTACATCACAACTGATGATGCTGTCGAAATCCTTACACGTATGATGAGATTTGAGAACGATCTCAGAACTGTCTACGGTAAATGGAACTACGACTTTCGAGAAAATCTCGGCCGTCGCAACGCTCTTGTCTCTCTCTCACAAGAGACAGAGACAGCGCGCGTTCTCCAGCGAAAGTTCAAGCGTGTGGTGTCTGATGGGGCACCAGGTAAGCCTGATATCCACATCGAAGATCTGAACGCAGAGCTTGAGTGCAAGCTCACTTCGGGCAGTCGATCTGGTAATCGAATGACTTTCGACTTTAGAACTGACTGGGAGACAATCAACACCAAGGAAAAGATTGACTATGTCTACATTCTTTCGAATGAAGATTTTGACAGCTTTGCTTTCTTGTTCTTTGACGGTCTCACTCCTGATGACTTCTTCGCACCGGCGAGCGGATCTCGTGGAAAGTCAAGAATGAACAAGACGAAAGGCATGCGTAAGTGCACGCCGCTCTTTGGCTCTTACACAAATAACTCTGACGAGCAGATCAAAAAGGTCAATCAAGAGATTGAGAGCACCATGATCAATCGAGACAATCGAATCCGAGAGATCATGTCTCGTCCGGTGCGAACCGCGATTCAACGCAGCAAGAACGAAAGTGTGCTTCTCAGCGAGCAAGCAAGGTTTGCTAAGAAGCTTGAAGGCCTTCACCGTAAAGTCGACTCGGTGAGTGCCGCATCGGACAGCTTTACTTTCCATCTTGAGAAGATCCAATAAGCTCACAGTGTGCATTTACACAACAAACCTTTTACAATATGTAAGCAAACAACAGGAGATAAAAAATGAAAATCAATGTTGCAATCGATGACATTCCTTTTGGCACTTCCATCCAGACGATCACCGTTCCTGACGTCTTGAAGAAGCGCATTCCCACTGGCCTTGACTACTTCGATGCAGCAATCGGAGGTGAGGGCTTCACCCCGAGCATGGTCACTCTCTTTACGGGAACGCCTGGCTGTGGCAAGACCACGATGATGCTCACACTCGCTGACTCCCTTCAAGGGCACGGCGCGCAGGTGATCTTCAACACTGCTGAGGAATCTCTTCACCAGATCAAGATGACCACCGATCGTCTTCGCTTGAAGAACCCTTTCATGGTGGGTGGCCTAGACAATGTCGAGGAGTTGCTCAAGGGTTGTGATAAGGTTCGTGCTGCTTACAGTGATCGTCCTTTCTTCTTGATTGTGGATTCGCTCCAGTGCATGAGTGACGGCTACTTCAAGTCAGGTCGTGTGACTTCTGCAACTGGCGAGCGTGCCTTGCAGCTTCTCACGAACTACGCGAAGGAGCATGCTGTCAATATCCTGGTCATCGGCCAGGTCACCAAGGACGGTAAGATGGCAGGTTCTAACAAGCTCAAGCACATGGTAGATTCACACATTCATCTCTCGGTCGAAGAGAAAGATGAGGATCTGCGTGGCTGCCGAGTTCTTGAGACCCAAAAGAACCGTTTTGGTGGTTGCGGTCACATCGTCTTCCTCAACCTGCGCAAGCAAGGTTTCCAGGAAGTGGCTCGTGTCTCTGCTGCAGGTGTCTAACCTGCAGCGGGGCAGAGAAGATTGGTCGTCTGATGCCTATCTATAGTATCAACCTGTGAGTCATAAATGAAAGATCTGTTTAAGCTATCAACCCTGCTCATTATCGCTTTCTCTATCGTTGTCTTCTTCGCTGTTCTCGCACCAGCACGAACAGAAAAGTCACAGACATCAAAATCTGTTCCTGTCTTCAATGCTAACTACGAAGTGCAGAGCCTTGTCAAAACCTACGAGTTAACAGAGTGTTTTGACACGGGGAGCTTCGATGATGTTTGCTGTGCTCACTAAGAGGTAATACTATGAACATGGTGTCTGTAGTACAACGCTGTCACTAAGATCGCGCCTCGACAAAGTGGTGCTTATCACGTCGTCGCTTTTGTCAAGCGAGGTAATAAGATCATTGCAGCATGCAACGATCAAAAGTCGTCTCCTAAGTTTCTCAGGTTCTACGAGCGTGGTTGCACCAACTGCGCTTACACTGGGCACGCTGAGATGATCTTGTGTGACAAGGTTCGAGACATCCAGGGAGAAATTGTCCATGTGGCTCGCTTTCTCAGAGACGGAACTCCCACGATGGCGCGTCCCTGTCGATTCTGTCAGAAGTATCTCTACAATGCAGGAGTCACTCGAGTTCGATACACTGACTGGACCGGCCGGTGGCGCAAGATGAGAATCTTGTCAGAACCCTACTGAGAGATTTTCCTTAAAAAGCTGTGTGTAAAAACTTCAAAAGCAGCATAAGATATGAAACACAAGGGAAGGAACATGACACGTCCTTTGCGGACTGACAACGATTGGAGTCAATGTGTTTGAGATCACGATTTTCGATACAAAGAAGTTTAAGAATGTCGGCCCTCAAATATCTGTTGGCCCAAACGAACAGTTCAAGACACTCACTGAAGGGTTGACTGCAGCAAATGAGTGGGTGAAATCTTCAAGCAATCCGGCTGATTTACAAATCAGATCAGCAGTCGTAGGATATCTCTGAAAATAGGCCATCTTAGCTCAGGGGTAGAGCTTTCGCCTTGTAAGCGAAGGGCCGTGAGTTCAAATCTCACAGATGGCTCCACATTCTAATGATCGCCTAAAAACGATCTGACACTCTGGAAAGACAGAGCATCTTGCGGAAGTAGCTCAATTGGTAGAGTTCCAGCCTTCCAAGCTGGTTGTTGCGGGTTCGAGCCCCGTCTTCCGCTCTCTCTTTTACAAATAAGAAATTGATCCTATAATTAAACATAGGAGTTGCTCTAATGTTTAGCTGTCTTATTTGTCAAAAAGAATTTGAGACCGGCCCAAAACTCGGTGGCCATGTTGGATCACATAACAGGAAATCGAGAACATCGAATAAGAATTCGATAGTTGGAGCACTTAGAAAGTGCAAATTCTGTGATAAAGAATTTGCACCCAAGAGCCTTGGTGCTCATATGATTGGATGCAAAATGAACCCTAATTTTAATTCATATCATGAAAGTAGATCAAAGGCAGCTAAGCATCGGAGATACTCTCAAGAGCATCGTGAAAAGATGTCAAAAACTATCATGAAGAAAGTTCAAAACGGAACTTGGCACCTCTCGTTCTCAAAGTCAAGAACACATGAGTACAAAGGAGTGAAGTTTCACGGACTCTGGGAAGTCAAGTTTGCAATACACCTCGATGACAAGAACGTTGAGTGGCATCGTCCTACTGAAAAATTTCAGTACATTTTTGAAGGAAAGACCAGAAACTATACCCCAGACTTCTGGGTTCCTGAGATGAATTCCTATGTTGAGATCAAGGGATACACGACACCCAAGGATGAAGCCAAGTGGAGTCAATTTCCATTAAATTTAGTCGTGTTGAAGGGAGAAGATCTTGTACAACTAGGAATACTAGAGTATAATCAAATCAAGAAACTGGCCAGGTAATTCAGAGGCAGAATACCGGACTGTTAATCCGTTAGTCGCTGGTTCGATCCCAGCCCTGGCCGCCATTTTTCCGGCATAGCTCAGAAGGCAAGAGCACTATACGAAATCGTTGTGGGGTCAAGGGTTCGAGTCCCTTTGTCGGAGCCATAAAATATTGATCTGGAAGTGTGGCAGAGTGGTCTAATGCGTCGGTCTTGAAAACCGAAGTCCTGAAAGGGACCGTGGGTTCGAATCCCACCGCTTCCTCTTTACAAATCTCGGGAGAGCTGCTAGGGTGGTGGTCTAGCGACGGGCTGTAAACCCGTTCCCACAGGGTAAACACTGTCAGTTCGAATCTGTCCTCTCCCACCATCTTCACGCGGGTTCTTAGCTCAATGGTAGAGCATCGGACTTTTAATCCGTCGGTTCCGGGTTCGAGCCCCGGAGGACCCACCATCTAATCAGAGTGAGATTAAGAATGTATGTCTATAAAGCTCTCGTGACAAAAGTTTATGATGGCGACACAATCACGTGTGATATTGACCTGGGATTCTCAGTCGTTCTCAAAGGACAGAAAGTGAGGCTTCGAGGAATCAATACACCAGAAGTTAAAGGCAAGACAAAAGAAGAGGGTAAGAAAGTCAGAGACATCCTTCACAAGAAGCTGATCTACAAAAATGTCACGATCAAAACATTTCGAGACAAGAAAGAGAAGTTCGGAAGGTGGCTTGCTGACATTGTGATTGATGATGACGCGGTGTCAGTCAATCAGTGGCTCATTAACGAGGGACATGCAGTTCCTTTTATGCAGGATGATAAAGATGATGAATGTGAGTGACACTTCATTCAAGGATGAAGTTCTGACCTTTGAAGGCACGGTTTTTGTTGATTTCTGGGCACAGTGGTGTGGCCCTTGCAGGGTCATGCTACCCACTTACGAGAAACTTGCAACCGCCCATAGCTCTGACAGCGTCAAGTTTGTCAAGTATGAAGCAGGAGCTGATGACTGCACAGAAGTTGTCCGCGAGCAGCGTGTCAGCGGCATTCCTACTTTTCTCTGCTTCAGAGGCGGTGAGCGGGTGGATGTCATGGTCGGCGCTGGTGACTTGGAGAAGTTTGTGCTAAGGAATCTCGGGCAATGATTGACTTCGTTGATATCGTCTGCGGCCTCACCTGGGGTGACGAGGGCAAAGGCAAGATCACTTCTCACCTTGTTCAGACAGAGGAGTATGACTATGTCTGTCGTTGGGCCGGCGGATCAAATGCTGGACACACGATCTATGTTGATGGCGAAGTGTTTAAGACACACATTGTGCCCGCCGGTGTCTTTCACGGTGTAAAATCTGTGGTCGGCCCGGGTTGTGTGCTTCATCTTGAAGATTTTTTCAAGGAGCTAAAGTATCTCTCGGACAGCGGATTTGACACATCCCTCGTGAAAGTGTCACCCAGGACGCACATCGTCACAGACGCTCACAAAGCAGAAGATCGAGCGCTCTACACTAAGAGCTTAGGCACAACCTCCTCAGGGATCGGCCCTGCGTATGCTGACAAGTCACGCCGCGTAGGTTCTAGAGCTGTCGATCACCTTCCCCCTGAGTTGCTCTGGAACGAAAAGTTTGAGTCAGCTCCTGGATCTATGGGTGCTAAGATCTTGTGCGAGGGCGCGCAGGGTGTCTGGTTGGACATTGACTGGGGTGACTACCCGTTTGTCACTTCATCTCACACCCTGCCCTATGCAGCTTGCAGCCTCGGATTTCCACCGCAGAAGATCAGAAAGATCTGGGGCGGCGCCAAAGCTTACGACACAAGGTCAGGAGTTGATAACACCTTTCCTCCTCTCCCCCTCGTGGATGAGAATCTGAAGTTCCTTCAGGATCGGGGTGGTGAGGTAGGTGTCACCACAGGTCGTGCGAGATCTGTCAATTGGCTCAACCTTGACAGGCTGATCCGAGCGATCAACTTGACAGGAACAACACACCTCGTGATCTCAAAGTGTGACATTCTTGAAGAGTCGACCGTGAAGAAGGTTAAGTTTGAGGATCCCGAATCCTATCAGAACTTTAAGACGATGAGATCGTTCGAAGATTTCGTCTCGGATCTGATCAAAGAGTGCTGCCCGCTCGTGAGATCGATTCGATTCTCTTACACGCCAGAATCAATTTAGATTGAGCGCGAGATATCTTACGCCGCGCACGCGCGCGTAGGGAAGTTAAGCAGAGTGCATTTTAGGCAAAGATAACTTAAGATATCCCTAAAGGAAGGGTGTTAGATGTTTTCTACTTCTCGAAAGAAAGCCCGGTCAGCTTTGCTTGACCAAGCAAAGCGTCAGATGATCAAGCGTGACGTGCCTTTTGCCGAGGATAATCGTCCTGTGACCTCGATCAAGGCACTTTACGGAGAGTTGAATCAAGAGCTTTTTGGAGGATCACTTCCACCGATCGAGATCAAGATGAACGGTCGTCTCAAGAAATCTCTGGGTAAGGCGTTCTACATGATCGAGAGCGGAGGAAAACTTCGTCCGACTGGGATTGAGATCAAGAAAGATCATCACTGGTCGGCTCGCTTCCTGCGCAAGGTGATGACACACGAGATGTGTCACATCTGGGCATATCAGTTCCACAATGAAGAGGGACATGGACAGAAGTTCTGGTCAAAGATGAAAGAACTGGGCTATCCCAAAACTCACACATGGCCTGACGCACAATCGTTTGAAAAAGATGTCTGGTCTTGAGTGTAAATCAAACCCACATAAGTTAAGATAAACACACAAAGGAGAAACAAGTTTTTATGCCATACGACAACGATCTTGAGTTTGAATCCGGTCCTTATGTTGTGCTGAGTGACGGAAGCACTTTCGATAACGCTCTTGATTGCGAGATTAGCTTTCTGTCAAAGACAGCGCACAAGGAACTTTTTCAAGTTCAAAACAAAGGGCTTGGTCACGCGTTCACGCCACCTGGACATCACTTTGACGCAGCAGATCCGGCTGAGGTTCACACCCTGTCTCTAAATAAGATTCTGTCTTTTTACTTTGAGCATCATCCAGAAGAAGATCCCTTCCGTTAGGAGATAATCATGACTTGGACAGCGATCCTCACCAAGCACGGAAAGCTTTCTCGAAGAATCTTGCACATTGGATCTCACGATCCAAGTGTGGTGTGGCGAGATCTTGTCAAGATCGTCTCTCTCGAGGCTCAAGAAGAGATTACATGTCTCATTCCAGGTTCCCACGAGGCCTGGGCAGAACCTATTTGATGCCGAGTGCATACTCACAAAAGACACAATAAGATAAACAAGAGGTTCAAACAATGAATAAGAAGTTGCTGCTAGCTCTTGAAGTTTATGTCGATCGAATGACTGAAGACATTGTGAACATGACGATGTCTGATGTCAATGTTGGAGACAGCTCGCCAGAAGATTTTGTAGATTACATTGAAGAGATCGAAGATCGCCTCGGTAAAGGCCTAGATCCAGATCGAATCTTCTTTTACACACCTCCTGCGCTGAATGACAGTGCGGAGAAAGATATTGAAGAAGCGCTTGACGACGACTCCTTCAAGGAAGTTTGCATCTCTGTCGCAATCTTTCACAATCAAGATGTCTTCAGTGTGTCTGCAGACAATGTTGCGATTGACGGATCAACTCCCGGCATTCATCTAAATATCTTCTTGACGCCTGAGTATGACTTGATGTCAATTGAATCTGCGCTCAAAGATGATCGACTCTTTGATGAGATTGGCAACTCGATCCGTCACGAGCTTGAGCATCACATTCAAGAAGATTACCCAAGCGTCTTGAACTACCTTGACTATCACAAGATATACTGCCCAGTTCACCGAGATCCGAGCCCTTTCTTCCTCTACCTTGTGCAACCTGCCGAGGTGTCTGCACACGTCCGAGGCTATGAGCACGCGGCGAAGACACGAGATGACTTTGGAAAGTCGATTCGAAATCTTCTTGCCACTTACAAGAAAAATGGCCTGTTGCAGGCAGATGAAGACATTCATGTCTTGATGTGCTGGGAAGATTGGTTCCTTCGCAATACTCACTTGTTCGACTCGAGCCTTAATGGAGAAGAAAATGTCTGAAGTTATCTCTCTTGACAAGTATCGTGTCTCTCTGCAAGAGAAGAAGTTGGACAATGAGATCAACTTCCTCAAGGCTCAAGTCGATAGCTTGCTTGAACGGCTCGAGGACATTGAGCCTCAAATCTATCCTGATCTGACCCAGACAGTCATGGACACGATGGTGAGCAACAATCAAGTGATGGGTCCTTCGGAATCCGCGCTGCTCAACGCGTATTACACTCTCATGTATGAGAAGCGAGAAGATCTGGCAGATCTTGTCTTAGAGATTCTTAAGATGAAGTGAGTGCATTTGCTAATAACACATAATAAGATAACGATGAGGAGGAAAGATGAAGTATTCGCTCAAGCAGGAAGTTGTTGATTCTCGTGGCAATGTTGGCATGATCGTTGACGTTCGAGTCGCTCATGGCCGTGCCTTCTATCAGGTTCTCTTTGACAGAGATTGGGGCACCGATCGGGCTGCCTCGCCAGATTTTCTTCCGGAAGAGTTCTTGCGCGCGAAACCTACCCGACGGGCTTCCTGACTTACGACAATGACTTCTGTTTAAACTTCTTCTGATTATTGATAGGTTAATCATTGAGAAAGCAAAGTTCAACAGGATTAAACGAGATCAATCTGAGGTGTGTATGAAATGGTCGGCAGGCATCATTCTGGTTGATGTGTCAGCAGAAAAGGCAAAGGTTCTCTGCCTTAGAGCCTACAAGAACTGGGATTGGCCGAAAGGTGAGATCGAACTAGGCGAGAGTTATCTTGACGCTGCGCTTCGAGAGCTTTGGGAGGAGACGAGATACTCAGCCCACGACATTCAACTGGTTCAAGAGCTTATGACCAAAGCAGAAGTCGTCACTTACGGGAGCGGCAAGAGCGCAAAAACTGCAATCTACTTCTACGCTATTCTGACTAGTCCGGACAAGGTTCCCGTGCTTCCGGTGAATCCTAAGCTTGGTTATCCAGAGCACGATGAGTGGCGTTGGGTTGAAGTAGATCAGCTTCGCAAGCTGATGCCTGAGCGCTTGAAGAAGATTACTGCTCGAATCGAGTCCCACTTTGGCTGATCGGAGTGACAAAATGTTTCAAAAGATCATCGACAACCATGTCATGGTGGCAAGGCGTGAGATCGAGTCGACGCTCTCAGATTTTTGCACCCTGTTCAGGAATCACCCGAAAGAACTCAAACTGATTGTGGAGAACTGGGAGCAGTTCAGCTCACTTCTCAAAGTGCCCACCGGTATGGGAGGATTAGGCGTCGAATATCGGCCAGCAAGTTGGGGCAACACGCTGATCGACCAGATCGGATGGATCAGGTGGTTTATTGAACACGAGATCTCAGACGACGGAGATCCAAGAGTTCTCTACTATCGACGGCCAGTTCGCGCACTTTCAGGACCTGAGTGGATCGCAGCAGTGCCAAGTGAAGCCACGGGTTGCGTGATCCTCTGCGGCGACGCATTTGACACGGGAGATGAACTCGCATCTAAGTCACTCAGCTTGACAGCAGACGATCTCAGAGAAGCGATCCTCTTTCAAAAGAAGAGAGATCTGACACGAGAAACAGTTCAGCGCTGGAGAGGATCTCTTGCAGGTTCTTCGAACTCAAACGAAACTTACGACGGAATGCGTCTTCGGGAAGTTTTAAAAGAGATTCAACGAGATCAAAAAAATGAGTCATAGTCATCCTGGTCTTGCAATCGTCGCAGGGTTGGTGGTCACTTTTTGGCTGGGTGTTCTTACTGGCGTCTTTGGAGAAAGAGCAGCTTACAAGAAAGACATTTATGATTGCACTGTGAAATGTCCAGATTTGGCACACTCGTTTCAGGTAAATCAAACATGCTTCTGTGAGGTAAAATGACAACAACTATCACTGATCAAAAGATCCTGAATGATCTTGACGAAGATCGGATCCACAAGTTTCACAGAGGTTATTATGAAGATCAACTATGACATCAAAGAAAAGATGAAGTTCTCCGACGTTCCGGTCGGAGGTGTCTTTATCTACGAGAACAGAGTTAACATGCGGGTTGAATGGGATGACGATCTCTTCTTTGTAGATCTCGAGTCAGGGCAAATCAATCATTTCGAAGACGACTCTGTCACGGTTTGGCCCAAACCCAAAGCGAACATCAATCTGGAGTAAAAATGTCATCCATCAATATCAACCTCTGGCTCCAGAGCGCGATCGAGTATCGTCTCAAGGAACACGTGAAGAAGACCGTCGAGGATCGGATTCCTGAGACCGTCGAGCGGGACGAGTGGTTCTTCGTTCGGGTCGATGAGATCACACACTCTGATGGTCACATTGAGATGAGTTGGTCATACCAGACTAACACAAGATTCCAGAATACACACAAGCATGGAACTGAGTGGTTCACACTCGCCGAGGCCTTACGGATCTGCATGACCGACGTGAAGGAGGAATAATGAGCAACACTGTCAACGATGCTCTTGCCAAAGAACTGGCAAGACGGGCGCAAGCCCGTCTTGCAGATATAAACCGCAGGATGCGGGAAACAACTTCATGCGTGACCGGGAAAGAGTGGCAGGAGACGGTCGAGACACTTACTCCCTGCTTTACAGACGCTAATCGGTGCCTCCGCATCATCATCGAAGGAGCCACCGAGGCTGACGCCAAGTGGCTTGTGTGGAAGGAGAAGTGATGACTATTACCGTCGAACTCAACGCCGAGCAAACCCTTGCTTTGCAACAGGCGCAGTACCGCAACGGGGAGGAACTCTCCCACACCCTGTTGCGGCTCGCGGGCCTGATCCCCTCTCTTGATGGGGAGAACAAGTTATGAGCACAAACCTGTATCTTTCCGAAGGCGAGGAAGGCCCAGAAATCAGCCTGTGGCACACGCCCACATGGATCACTGACTTGTGCCTTTCCTACGACAAGAACGGTGTGCCTGACGGCGGGATGGAAGGCGTCATGCGCCGTTACGAGATCTGGGTACGAAGTTACCAGAACGGCGTCTGGAAAACGAAAGAAGACCTCGATGCGATGTGTGAGCGGGTCAACGCCCACCTCAAAGAAATCCAAACCGTAAAAGACCCGTTCTTCTGGGGGTTTTGATGACTGAAGAACAGATCACACTCGCACGCCTCGCTCGAATCCTTAACCTGAGTTTGATTTAGGCGGCGCCGTAGGCGTGTTTATAAAGTTTTCCCCAATGTTTTTTGAGGGCATCCAACGTCTCTCTGTTTCCGTTTTCTCCTGCACTGTAATAATCAAACATTTCTCTATCGTTTTCCATAAACGCTATTGTTGCAAGCACGTAGTTATTCCACTCCAAGTCATCAGTCATGCTTGCCATCATCCATTTTTTTGATTCTTCTCTATCTTCTGGACTGTCACTAAGCGCTAAAGCTTGTCCTAGATGTCATTTGATTATACGTGGTGGAAGTTGACGAGATCCAGGAAAAGATCTATTACTATTGAGTGTTCTCTCCACGTAAGCACGAAGTGCTGCAATCTGCAAATCTCTGGGCAGAGAACGCCAGCCTTCTGTTGTCTGATCAAATGTCCAAGGATCCATTTCTATCATCTTCTCAATGTCATCATTGACAGCTTCGATCGATTCCCTGATGATCTGCAGAAGTTCTCTTTTTGTGATTTTCACCTTGTCTCCTCGATTCTAAATATTCTGCACGAAATCTTTTTGTTAAGGGGAGGGATAACTTTGTGTGCAAACCCTCCAATTGCATTTTAAGATAATCTCACCAATGATGGTAAACCTCAAAGAGGAAAGCTAAATGCATCCAAATGTTCTCCAACTTGTCAAGCTGATCACCTCCGAGATTCGATCGAACGCTGACAGAGTTGAGAAGTGGGCCAGTTTCAAGCGCCGTCACGCTCCTACTCTGACTAAGCTTCTGATGCTTGAAGGAAAAGGTGTTGAGAATCCAGGTGGCCTCTTGGGCATTGACTTTGACGATGATCGCAAGCTTATTCTCCTCAACTACACGGGAGAAGCGCACAACAATCTTCACGATGTCGAGGGCGGATGGACAGCACCGCTCCGAGAGCTTCGAGGTTTGATTCTCTCTTTTGACGGCGAGGTCAAGATGATCTCGCGCGGCTTTGACAAGTTCTTTAACTACAACGAACTGCCCGAGTGCTCTCTCCAAGAGCTTGGTGCCAAGTTCGGACAGTTCAAGGAGTTTCCTGCCCGTGAGAAAGCTGACGGTCACATGATTGAGTTCTTTCTTCACAAGGGTGACCTGTGTGCTTCTACCCGTGGAAAGTTTGGAACTGTGTCTGCGTCTCTCGCTGTCCAGAATCTTGATGCTCAAACTTTCAATAAGATCTCTCGACTGCATCCTGACTTTGATCTGATGACTCTCGTGGTCGAACTTGTGCATCCTGACACGAAAGTTCACGTTCGCTACGATGAGCCTGCGATGTTCTTGCTCGCTGCTTTTGACAAGCGAGGTGCCCCTCTGGATCTCGATCGACTGCAAGACATCGCTAACAAGTTTCCGATCTTCAAGATTCCTGAGCTTCGAATGATGTCACTCGTCGAAATGATCAGCGAGATCAATGATCGGAGCGTCCTAAACAAGGAAGGATGGGTCATGAACTTTGGCGGCTACCTTGTCAAGTTCAAGTACATCTCTTACATCGGTGAGATGGTCAAGTCGAAGTTGAGTCACAAGTATATTATGAACTGCATCAAGAACGAGCGCTTGGACAAGATGCTTAACACACTTGAGGAAGAGCTTCGAGACGATGCGTATCGCATGGTAGAGGACGTCAAGTCGGCTGCACATCGTGCTGTCCTCGCAGGAACTTACATGCCACTCTACGATCTCTACGATCCTGAGTTGGACGGTTCAAAGGCGTATTACACGCAAACTTGTCGAGCCTTCTGGCGTGAGCATGTCATTCTTGAAGGTTTGGAGGCAGCGCGCAAGAAATATCTGAAGAGCACTCCTCCTCTTCCTTTTGCTCGCGTGGGATAGATGACTCACGCGGGCCTTCTGACGGGATCATCTTAGAGATAAGAAACAATCCAGTCAGAATGCCACAGATAAACCACAATAAGCTGACTGCGATTGAGTGATCCTGTTCCACACTTTAAGTATCGAGTAGAAGATGAAAGCTCCTTATCTTGCGCTGGTGATCCTCGCATCTTGCGCGTCAGAAGTTCCGCTTGACAGCGGAGAGGTCGATCAAGATCTCTATCCCACTCTGATCTGCGCTCATCCGAACACGCCTTACGAGGCACAGATCCAAGCGCAGTATCCTGACGAAGACTACACTCAGGTGGAACTTGTTGTTGAGCAGGGCGGTGAGTTCTGGATCGGAAAGCTGAAGCCGCCTAACGATCGTCAAGTCATGTGGCATATGACCATGCAACTCTTGAACTTCGACTGTCAGGCTCCATACATTTGGAACTTTGTCCCGCAAGATTAAGATCACAGAGTGCAAACTTGTAAGTAAAGAAGTAAGATAAACAGGCAAGGAGCAAAGGAGAAAAAATGGCAAAGGAAATCGATCAATACACAGCTTCTCTCATCACTGACCTCGGAAGCAACTCTCTGACCTCTGAAAAGCTCACACCTCTCGACGCAGTCAAACTTTCGACTCGCGGATTCATCGAGATCACGAACGACTCTCTCACCCTCACTTCTAAGGCCAAGAACGCCCTGCGACGCTTTGAGCGCGAGCACAAGATCGAAGAGGCGATTAAAGCTGTGAGGAGTGCGGTCGCCGAGCTGCTCGCTGAGCCCGGCGCTGTGACACAACATCGCGCGGTGTGGAACAAGGTGGGCGGACCCACTAAGTTTGATCGTGACACCGTGCTGAAGGCTATGAACTCTCTCCGTGATCAGGGAGTGATCAACAATCATCAGACAAGTGGCAATAACTTCCAGATCTACTGGAAGCGTGCTGATGACGTTGTGCGAGCACCTGACTTCCAAATCAACATTGACAGCAAATCGTGCGAGGATTCTGATGAATAAGATCTACTTGAACTCTGATCTGTGTGATGACATGGTCGTCTCTTACGACGGCGCCGCGATGATGAAAGCATCTGCAGACATGCTCCTGCTCTACAAGTCGTTCGACGAGAAACACAGGAGCTTCTTTCAGCAAAAGTCAGGCAAAACTCTCAAGCTCTCGAGGCGAGAGGCAGATCTGCCCGGTTGGTTTCGAGTTGAGATCATCTGATGCCTGAGGAGAAAGATCACATTGACATTCTCTTTGACGCCATCAAGAATGAGGAAGACAGCACTCGGAGGTGGAATGTCCTTCTCGCGCAGGAGGATAGAAAGAAACTGATCAAGATCGTGCAGACACTGATGAGTGAAAAAAGAAAATACTTTGAGTGTAAAGCTCCCTAAAGCAAGTTAAGATAATCACATAAGAAAGGAAACGAAATGGACAACATGCAAGTGGCATCCGACATCTTCACGGCAACTATTCTAATGCAGTCGATCATGATTGGAGCTTTCTCGCTCATGATCTACCGAAAGCTGAGGGATGTGCTTCAAACCGTGAACACCACACTCGATAAGATCGATGCTAAGATCTCGAATCAATAACAAGAACCGGTAAAATGTAGCGAGGGCTGACTTTAGCCCGTCATAGACAGATACGACTTCTTAGCTCAATCGGACAGAGCAACGGGTTTCTACCCCGTAGGTTGCAGGTTCGAGTCCTGCAGGAGTCACTTTGGGTTCTTAGCTCAATGGTAGAGCGTCGGACTTTTAATCCGCCGGTTCCGGGTTCGAGCCCCGGAGGACCCACTTTACTTATCACGCGAGGTTTTCATGAGTCGTCGTTATCAAATTGATTGTGAAGAATCTCAGCTCAAAGTTCTAAAAGACGCTCTTGACTTTTATGAGCGTGTTCTTGGGCTCGGTCAGCTGGAGGAGATCTCATATCTCTGGAGAATATTTTATCAAGGGCCGCCTGAAGATTTGAGTCACAAATCTCGAACAGTTGAGCACGCACTGCTTGCCGCAAAGAATGCGGGTTGGGGGATGGCACCCGATGTCTCAATGAGCATTCGCTCAGAGACGGTTCCAAGATCCTTCAGGATTGCGTATGACATGACTCAGGTCATTCGAAAGTCGATGTCGGATGCGAAAATCGAAGAGCTCGAGCGTGAAGAGGGGAGTGAAAGCACACTCAAGCACCTTCGAATGACTGTTGATCGAGATAGATTCTGGGCAACTTCAGATCTGAGGCCGATCAAGGTGACTTATTCTTACAGTGAAGGGGAGGAGTAGAGATGTCGTTTCTTAAGAAAGGCTCAGAAGTTTTCTTGAGTAAGAAAGGTCATAAAGATTTTTTCTATCCAGACATCAACTCTACTGAAACGACCCTTGAGGACACTCAGGTGACCCAACTAAGCTGGGTGGGATCCATGGAGTTTCTACCAGTGCTCATTCCAGAAACTTCTATCTTTGCAAATGGTGACGCCAAAAAGATGATTCCCGTCTGGATTAAAAAGGGAATGTTAAAGAGTGTAAAAGCTTCATAAGCGTGTTAAGATAATCAGGTAAGGCAAAAGAGATAAATAAGCGTTCTTAGCTCAATTGGACAGAGCAACGGGTTTCTACCCCGTAGGTTGCAGGTTCGAGTCCTGCAGAACGCGCCACTTCGAAATAGTTAGGAGTCAATATAACTGGAAGAGAGATTCTTGAGGGATCTCCCACGTCAGAGATAAAAAAGAAGTTTTACAGAGTCTAAAAGAATCTTAGACAAGTTAAGATAGTCAAGTTATGGGGAGGTAGCTCAATCCGGTCAGAGCAGCGGTCTCATAAACCGCGGGTTCAGGGTTCAAATCCCTGCCTTCCTACCACTTTATGGCTGAATGGCGGAACGGCATACGCAGGAGACTTAAAATCTCCCGATCAACACGATCTTGCGGGTTCGAGTCCCGCTTCAGCTACCATTTATCTACGTGATAAGCTCCGAATGAAAATGTTCGGTTCTAAAAAATAACATACGAAGGAGGTGATACATGCGAAACGTTGTTATTTTAGCATCTCTGTTAATCAGTGCTTGCGGCGACAAGGACTCAGGCGGTGAGTCGGTCGATTCTGGTTCTCTCGATACTGCTGCTGAGTGATCTCAGCTAGCGCTGTTTAAAACCGCTGACACACCGGTCAAAGTGTGTCCTTTTCATTTCACAAAAAGGAACAATAATATGCGTAATGTAATCGGAACAATGATCTTTGCTTTGGCTCTCGCAGGTTGTCCATCTTCTAACGCGCCTGCTGATCCCACTCCACCTGTGGCACCAATTCCTCCCGCTGATGCACCGGCTGCACCTGCAACCGCACCAAGCACGGCAGAGACGACTGTGACCAGTCCCACTCAGGCTCCAACCGCTGTCACGACTGACACCACTGGAACCACTTCAGGCACTCAGACAGGTCAGCGCTGAGACACTGACTATCAGTAGAGTCTATCAAGGCTCTGCTGATATGATGCTTCCATCGTCTAACGGTCAGGACTCCGGATTTTCATTCCGGCAACACGGGTTCGATTCCCGTTGGAAGTGCTTTTCTAACATACTGGGGTGTGGTGCAATTGGCAGCACAGCGGACTTTGACTCCGCATGTTGTAGGTTCGAATCCTGCCACCCCAACTCCTATCAGGTCAAGATTAAATGAGCATCTTAAAAGATTTCCCTGTGATTTCTTTTATCTTCGCTTTCACAGCGACATTTCTGTTTATTGTCTGGCACAGAGCGCCAGATTTTCAGATCAAAGATAAAAGTGAATCTGTAAGTTTATTCTACCCAGAAGGCCGGGCGATCCTGACCTCAGGTCGTGTGTGCATTATCAACACTGCAGCGCTGGAATCCGAAGATCTGGCGCTTAAGATGACTAAGGCATGTGTTGATGAGTATAAGAAGCAGAGTGCAAATCCTCAATAGTTAAGTTAAAATATCCTCACAACAAAGGAAGGAGCAAAAACGATGAGTTCGCTTTTTACTAACCGAAAGACTGCGTATGAGATTCTGGAAGATCTTCGAGAGAATGGTGTCTCTGATGAATCGATTCTTGAGTATATCATCTGTAATAATCTCACTGGCGCTGCTGCCCATCAGCTGATGGTCGAAACCCGGGAAGAGTTTCTGGGAGACGGCGAGGACGAGGATGATGTGAGTGAGTTGCAAGGAGACGAGTCCGACTTTAGTGACGCTGAGGATGATGACGATTTCGGTGACTCTGCCGACGAAGACTAAGATTATCGGAGTGCAAGATGTCTCTTCCTCAGATCATTATTCTGTGTCTTGTTCTCTACTCTTTCGTTAAGAGTGCTGTCAATGACAACAGAGTCAAACCTCAAAAGAACTTCTATCTGACCGCACCGATCAGGTTGATTGAGGTCGCAGCTTTATCCTGGGGTGGTTTCTTTGCTAACTGGAGCTGGCCACAGACGATCTTTGTTGCTCTCTGGTTAGGAGACACAGCCTATCAGGCTTTAACACACGGAACTGTGGATGGCTCCAGATACAGTTTGGTGGGATCTTTGCTCTCTGTCTTACTTATCTATCTACCTCTCCTTTGGGCAGGAGGATTTTTTGGATGAACAACATGCGTAATATCGATCTTTACAACAACTACTTTGACGACGAAGATCTCGTATCTTCAGATTATCCAAAGTTTGTCTCCTGGGAGAATCCGGAAGACAGACAACAACGACAGAGAATCCTTAGAAACAAGAAAGAGTCAGATGACTTTTTTAAGTGGTTTCTCGGAAAATACCCAGATATCAAATACACGGTTGATTGATCTCTTAGTGTGCAAAACCCCCAAGCTTGTGTTAGGATAATGGCAGGAGGTAAGGTGGAGCTTAAAATCGGTGAGAGGGTTCTCTTGAAACCCAACAGGTTCTCCTCGATGAGAACCAAGGACAGAGTTCAAGAGCACGGTGACATTTTCGAGATTGTTCGAATTGATCCTTCAAGTGGCCTATTTGACTTGCGACCTGCCATCATGGTGAGGTCAGAGATGAAGAATGTCAAGGATGGCATAGGCAATCGTGTAGAGTGGATTGGCTGGATTCCAACTGACGAAATCGAACTTCAGGGAGTGTGACATGAAAAACCTGCTGGAAATGTTTGAAGAAGTTTGCAACACCCTTCGATATGCGGGCATCGAGCCTGAAGATCTTCTGGACGCTGATCCCGAAGCTTTGGATCTCGCCAAGAAAATCCGAGTTTTGGGTGCAGAGCAACCTAACTGGCCTCTTGCCAAGACAGTTCGTGGTTTTGTCCTTCTTCCTGATGTCGAGGCCCCGGATGCTGACGACACTGATTCAGCTGAAGTTGATGAATCAGGAGATGAGCCTATGGTTTGTTGGGTCGTTTTTAATGGTCATCATCCGTATGATCGCAGCCCTTATGCACCTCGCGACTGCTGGAACACCTGAGACAAAAGACAATAAACAAGGAGAAATAAAAATGAGCAGCACTTCTTACTTCTATCTTCGAAACGATGAATACAACGCCACCATCGCTTACCGCCGAAATGAAAATGGCACTGTGTCGTATGGCGTTTCTTTTTGCCGACCCACAGATCCCTTTGTGAAAGCTATGGGTCGAAAGATTGCTGAGGGTCGTATGACTAATAACACCTTCTTTGTGACCGATGCGCCTGCTGAGCGTTGGAACCTTCACGAACGGATTATCAACTCAATCCGTGAAGCTCGTCCAAGCTATGCACCTCGGCGCTTTGTAGCGCGTAGCTAGTGTGCATAAACCTCAAATGGGTGTTAAGATATTAGCAGGAGGTGATAGATGAAAAATGCACTAAATGGCGTAGAATATCTGCTTGTCTGTATGCAGGCCAATCCTGGCAAGAGTCAAGATTACTACCTTCAGCGACTCGCAATCTACAGTTTAGGCATTCAAAGCTTCAAGCGCCGCGGCTCTCCGCGTAATAGATGTGTAGCCTACTTCAATAAGACGTCTCGCTATCGCAATGTCTTGTGGAAAGATCTCGCACCTCAAGATGTCAAATACCCCACTTGCACCGGCTACAAGTTTCGTGCTAAGAAATCACAGATGTATCTGACGACTGCTGGTTGGAATCGTGCAAACCAAGCACGCGCAAAGATCGGTCTCGCTCCTTTCACTCAAAACTAAATAGAGGATCCAATGAACATTCATACTAACCACTGTGATAGCTGCGGCAACTTTACTTCTGTTGCAATGGTTCCTGACTTCATCAATCGAGGGGTCAAGAATGTCTGCCGGGTTTGCAGTCGCAAAGATTACGAGATGTCTGCAGAACTTGACAAGGAAGCATGGTTGAAGTCGCCTCGTTTTGGAAAGAGCTCTGGTAATAGCATCAAGTAGTTTGGGAAATCAAATGTCCAACGCAAGGCTCGTATCTCGTATCTTCGCTTATGGTGAAAGAGATCTTATCCAACCAGAAAGAGACACTTATGTCGTCTTTTACAAGAACAACAACTCTTTTGGGAACAGATACGAAAGCTCTGATCAAGTTATTGCTTCTAAGCAGCCTAAGAACGAAGGTCACGAGATCAGTGCTATTCAAGCGTCAGCGTTGATTTACAAGTTTGAGTGGAATCAAATCTTTAACTTGATTGAGCATCAAATCTTCAATGGCCCTTTGACTCTCGCTGCACTTGAGAAATCAGCCGAGATTGTAAAGAGTGCTGAGTTTCCAAAAGAAGATCCCAAGAAACTTGTGTCTGCTTGGAATGGCGTCGCTCGAACTCTTGTGACTGAACTGACAAAAAGCTACATGGATTTGCAAGGTCGAGTTCAATCTATCCTTGTTCCTGCACTTTACGATGACAAAGCAAATAATCAACTTCTTTCAACTGATTGGAAGTATCACCGAGTGATCAGATCTGGGTGGAGTAGATCCACCTGATTAGGAGAAAAAATGTCTGAAGATACCGTTCTAAAAATCCGAGTTCCTTCCTCGAATCCCTGGATGATTGGGCCTATCGTCGAAGTGCTAAGGGCAGACGCTGTCAAGGTCGCAGACATTGCTGCCTCAACAGCAGAAAATCTTCGATCACAAAATCTGCAGTCATCTTGGGCATATGACGCACCCGTCTTCTCGTCGATCTCAAGTCACATGCCCGCTGACCCAGTAGCATCTGATGCACTCTTTCGTGCAACAGAAAAGATCTTGGCTGAGAGGATGAACAGGTCAGATTGGTATGAGGGCAACTACGCAGCATACCGATGTCTTAGCACTCGAAATGCATACGCGACACCCGGCTTCACTGAAGCGCTGAGGAATGCTTCAAATAGTTGATTCCAAGTGTGAGGTTTACCCATGTTGATCATGATCACGCTCGTAGACAGGATCGCAAACTTCTTCCTCTGGATGATCTCAGAGGAAGAGGGAAGAAGTTTCATGATGATCTCTGCTTTTACATTTGCGTTTCTGACTATCGTGGTATCTGCCATTGGGCTTTCTATGCTGGATGATGACGATGGAAGACATTGAGACACTCAAGAACATCTCGACTGCGCTCGACATTGTTGGTTGGTTTACAGCAGGTTTCTGGCACGGATCATTCTAAAAAGTTTGCTGAGTGCTATTTATCATTAAGCGTGCTATGTCAAAGATGAGGAGTCGCAGTGAGAGTTTGGCATATTTCTGACACACATGGGCTTCATGACCAGTTAAAGACACCTCAGGACGTTGACGTGGTCGTTCACAGCGGAGACGCTTCGAACACACGAGATCCTATCAAGAATCTTGGTGAACTCAAGAAGTTCCTGATCTGGTTTGCTGTCCTACCTGTCAAAGAAAAGATCTTCACTCCTGGAAATCACGATGTCTCTTTATGGAAGAACCTCGTCACTCGAGACGAGATCGAGCAGATGGGCATCAAGCTCCTCTTAGAGCAGGGCACTTCCATTCAGGGGATCAACTTCTGGGGATCTCCTTGGGTGCCTCGATATGGTGACTGGGCGTGGATGGTTGATCGAGGCGTGACCAATAAGAAGTGGATGGCTATCCCTGATGACACTCACGTCTTGATCACCCATGGCCCACCGTTCGGATACCTTGACGCAACTTATGATCCCGAAAATAATGTCGAACTTGTCGGCTGCCGGGCACTTGCAAAACACGTCTTGAAACTCAATCCTAAGGCCCATCTCTTTGGTCACGTTCATTCCGTGAAAGATATTCGGAACAGCGGCACTCGCACGAGCACAAGCTGTCAAACAGTTTATAGCAATGGATCCTGCTGTGACGACGGCAAAATGGGATTAGTCACAAGTAATGGCAATGTCATTGACATTTCAAATAGCACTTGAAAGCGGGGGGAGAGATCAAAATGAAATGGCGCTACGGGCTTGTTAAGATCTATCACGGCTCAGATTCGACACCTGAGTTGACTCTCTGTGAGATCTACTTCGAAAAAGATCCACTTGATGTCGTCTCCTACTCATCAAGAGGCACAACTTTTGTATCTGATGTATTAGAAGATCCTGACACAATCTCTAAGCAGCTGACACGCGCGCTGAAAGATTGTCAAGAGTTTCCTGTCTTTGACAGTGCTCTCCTCACAAAAAAAGAAGCGTGAGACATGTGTGTAAAAGTTGCAAAATGAGAGTAAGATACTCACATAGGAACACTTAGATGCAGAGGCCAAAACCAGGTGAGCTATGGAGATTCACGAAGCACTCTTCGATCTCGAGACATTTAGTGACTCCTGGAACACTTCTGCTGGTGTTAGAATCTGACGAATCTGACGAAACTGCGATCGAGGATCATCCAAATGTCTTTCGTCTAAGAGCGCTGATCGACAACAAGGTTTTTGACTTTTACGCTCCTGCCTCATACATGGAGTCTTGCAGAGATGAGATCAACGGATTCTCTGAAAAAAGGTGAGCTCATTCAGCTAACAATACACCCGAAAGACACCTTCTTAGGTTTTTTGACACTGGGTTGTATTGACGGAGGCGCCGGCACTGAGGTGCCTGATGGCACCTTAGCTCTCTTTGTTGAGACAGAAAAAATAGGATGCCGAAGCTACAAAACTGAGAGTTCCATCGTCTGGATTCCAAGCTTGTCTAAGTTATTTTGGGTTTGGGATTATGAGATCAAGGAAGTTGAGGTTCCAGGTGGAACTTGAGCCAGGTCAAGTCAGAATCTGGAACAACATGCTCCTCATGAATCCCTGCTTTTTTTTGGTGCTTGGCCAGTTAGGAGAAAGTAGCATGTGGTCAGTCTTGTGTCTAGACGAAGTGCAACAGTGGCCTCGTGATTGGATCACTCACTTTAGTGATGTAGTCGATGAAACCGGGTGATGTCATGCGCGTCGCACATGCGCCTGATCAACCACCGTGGGTTCGAACACATGCAGGAAAGTGTTGCATTCTAATCAAAAATCTTCAAAAAGAAGATGGCGTCTTCTCCACGAGTAATGCTTGGGAAGTTTTTGTGGATGGCCGTATTGTTCGACTTCACAAACTTGACTTAGAGGTGATTGATGAAACGGGGTGACCTTGTCCGCGTCACCTGGCGCGATCTCATCTACACGACTCGCCGCGGTGTAGCTGACTGTATCGGTGCGGCAGACAAGGGTGAGATCTTGTTAGTGCTCGACAAAAATGAGACAAGCAAGCAAGTCAAGATCCTCCACTCAGCCCACGGCATTGGATTCATCACTCGAGGCTTCACTGAGGTGATCAGTGAAACCCGGTGACCTCGTCAAGAAAAGGAAGAAGTCGGGATTCCGATGGGGTGATCCTCTCAAAGGCACGTGCATGATCGTGAGAATCATTCCAGACAGCGAACAAGGACTTCCATATACTTCGAAGCCTGGTGGCTGGTCCAAGTTGTATGAAGTGTTGTGTAATGGAGTGTTAGTCGAGGCTAGTGAAGATGAGATCGAGCTTATCGATGAAGCCGGGTGACCTCGTCACCCTGCGCAAGATCAACCTCACCACGAAGAGACCCTTCTACAACGTCGCTGTCTACGAGACTCCCGCGGGACTCGACCACTGGTATTGGACGCAGGGAGAGGTCGGTCTCTTCCTCGAGGAGGAAGATCCCGTCAACTGTGATACACACGTCGAGATGGTGAGGGTCATCCACGGAGGTCGCGTGGGCTGGGTCTACACGGAGTTCCTCCGGACCGTCGAGGGAGAGAGACGTTGAACTGGAAACTCTACATCGACAGTCTCGAGAAACGAGCGCTCGATCTCTGCGGCGGGTCGATGGATAAGGGCGACGGCGGAGGCTACAGCGCCGGCGACGGCCGGGGCTGCGGCTGGGGCTATGGCTGGGGCAACGGCAACGGCAGGGGCAACGGCGCCGGCAGGGGCAACGGCGACGGCTGTGGCGACGGCTACGGCTACAGCTACGGCTACGGCTGTGGCGACGGCTGTGGCTACGGCGACGGCTATGGCTTCGACAAAGGCAACGGAACCTCAGCTTTGGAGTGGAAGTGAACTGGAAACTCTACAACGACAGTACCGAGAAACGAGCGCTCGA
>Ga0194115_10002180_pt1 | contig 23616 bp, 21 predicted proteins | sample TA2MahsurfametaG_3_FD_148656 | JGI IMG/M metagenome (GOLD analysis project Ga0194115, IMG submission 148656) | Freshwater microbial communities from Lake Tanganyika, Tanzania - TA2015002 Mahale S4 surface | ecosystem: Environmental > Aquatic > Freshwater > Lake | place: Tanzania: Lake... | reverse complement strand
CAACGGGATTGGAACCTTGAACAACGACGACGGGATCCCCGCGGTTCGTCTTGCCAGACTTCGTCAATTGTTCAATAGTCTCACTGACAGCAGCTTCAGTGTGTTCAAGAGAGGGCAACACGACGGCATCACACCCCTTCAGGATACCGAAGCATTGATTCGCCACACGCTCGGAGGTAGTCAAAACGACGACAGGACGACCAGGTCGGAACTTGGCGACCTGTTGGGCAGTTAGACCACTTTCCGAACAGACGATCAATGCCTTAGCGTTAAGGTCGATTGATGTCTTGACAGCTGAAGAGGCGATACTTTCCGAACGACTCATGTTTCCGAACGCCTTCAAGGAAGAGTTTCGGACGGCTTGGTACAAGACATTGAAATCGACAGCGTTTTCGGCTTCCGTACATGTCTCAGCCATGATCTTTACAGCAGCACGGGGGTGTTCTCCACCAGCAGTTTCTCCTGAAAGCATGACACAATCAGTTCCATCCAAGACAGCATTCGCAACGTCACTGCATTCAGCACGGGTAGGACGAGGGTTGACAATCATCGATTCCAACATTTGAGTGGCAGTAATGACAGGCTTTCCGGCAATGTTGGCCTTTCGGATCATCATCTTTTGGGCCAAGAATACCTTATCAGGGGGGATTTCCTATTGTCATACAATCGCGACGGAAGAACGTTAGATGTGAAGACCGCGATCACTCGTCGTGGAGACGATAGAACCTGCCGACGAACCTGTCATCCGAGCTGGCACACCACTTACCATACCCAAGTCACCTCTAGCGACCATGATTCCATCAGTAGCCTCAAGAATAGCATCGTAGTTATCCAATCCCTCTTGGTTCTCGATCTTAGCAATGATCTTAACTCCTTGATTGTCAGGGCCAAGAATCTCACGGATGAGGTGAATATCCTCTGCCTTTTGGACGAAACTGGCAGCAATGAAATCAATCTTGTTGGGAACACCCCACTCGGTAATATCCTTGATATCCTTTTCTGTCAGAACTGGAAGGTCGACGATGACTCCGGGAAGATTCATATTCTTTCTCTCACCAATCTTGGCGTTGTTTTCGACACGGCACGACACCTCACCAGCAGCTGGATCCGTTGAGAGGACAGTCAAGACAAGCGACCCATCAGCAACCAAAATGCATTGTCCAGGAGAAACTGAAGTCGCCAACTTTTCGTACGAGCATGCCAATTTGGTGTTATCACCCTTGAACGAGTAGTCCGACGTCAAGATCAAGGTCTGATCCTTAGCGAGGCTAATCTTACTAACACCATTGGCGAAGAAACCAGTTCGAATTTCCGGTCCCTTTGTATCCAACAAAACAGCTGCAATGCAGAAAACAAGTACGTCAGACATGGTAGCAATACTGTCTAGACAGAACGGTCGAAAAATGACCGCCCATCAGAAAAGCAAAAAGGAATCTTACCGACATGCTTCTTTGTATTGGCAGCGGCTTGTCGGACACGATCCAAGCAAGCCTTGTGTCCCTCGTGATCACCATGAGAAAAGTTGAACCGAGCGACGGACATTCCAAGCTCGATAAGGTCCTCAAGGACAGGAACATCCCAACACGAAGGTCCCATGGTACAAACGATCTTTGTTTGACGTTTCGATACATCGGTCTTTGCCAAGATCTTTTCAAGGGTGATGTTAGCTCCTCGGAGCTCAGGTCCATTTGCGTCGGTACTCATGTTTTCTTTGTGGAGGTTTTACCGTGTAAGAAAATGTGGTCAACAGAAAATGAAGGAACAGTTGTTGATGGGTGGGGGGGTGATGGGGGAAGCCGATGATCGTCAGAGGGGCCACCACAGGCGAAGATTGAGGGTGATGGCCGATTCGATACGAGCCACGCCGTGGAATAATGACGGGAGTTCCAGTAGTAGAGCTTTTGATTGGCGAAGACCAAAACTTGGAGAAGACGTGGACAAGGACAATACCGGCAGATGGATCGGCATGTATGGCATGAAAATGTAGGAGAGGAACTCTAATTCGTGACGTCATAAACCTGGTACCATGCGCTAACATAGGTACATATAGTACTCATACTCATATCCCCCCGAACATCACAAATCACAACGCCACGAGCCACGAGTTCCCATTTCCCATTTCCCAAATCTTTGTTCTTGACGACAGCCCCATTGTTGTTTTTTTTCGGACCTCAGGCGCAGCGTCGTTCGCTTTCCCTGGTCCAGTCTTCAATGTTCAGCGCATCTACCGGTAGAGTGGGACTACCTTTTTTCAAGCATAGCTCCAGATGCTGCTCGGCAAAGGGACTATCTCGGCATTACGGATTCCATGAACGTTCCTACTCGTTGCCGTCCATGGAGTTACCGACCGTCTTGTTCGAGAACAATCACTTGCTAGCAGTCAACAAACCTGTGGGATGGCACAGTGTTCCAAATCCAGGCCCCCCATCATACAAATGTCTTCTTTCGAGACTCAAGGAAATGAAACTTGGTGGTGGAAATAACAAGGATTTTCTTTTGTCACTTCATCGACTTGATCAGCCTTGTAGTGGTGTCATCCTCTTTGCAAAGACAAGTAAAGCAGCCACTCGAGTAACGACTCTCTGGAAGAAAAAAAAGGTAGAAAAGGAGTATCTCTGTGTCGTATCGGCCGATCGTATTGAGAGATTACTTGCCAAGACAGTCAATCTTTCACAGCAGACTTCCGAACCATGGTACTCATTGTGTGGTACGATTCAATCTACGAAAGAATCAGCAAGATCAGTTGTCGTCCGATCGATCGGTTCTCAGTCAAACGAAGCTGATGAAAAGCGGAAGATATCATTACGCTTTTGTGTGATGGACTCTGTGAATATAAATCCCAACTATCGAATATTGTGTGTGAGAACGAACCAGGGTTCAAGACATATGGTCCGTGCGACACTTGCTCAGGTTGGAGAATGTCCCATTGAGGGTGATCTTCGATATGGTTCTGTCAATCAAAAACCTTTGAAGGATCAATCGGTCGCTTTGCACGCCTCTCGTTTGTTATTAGACACCAGTCTCAAGTTGGGGAATCTGGATACCTTTGAGTTTCAGGCACCAATCCCTTGTACGTGGAACGAATACTTCGGCATCGTTCCATGAGATTCTCATCATCGAGCCAACACTTGGAGCTTCTACGTGTTACTACTCTGTATTGGCAGAATTGTTCAACCACGAAGACGTCGACCTATATGACCGCTTGGATCGATGTACTTTCGGGAAAGAGATCTCGAAATGGTACGGGGAAGATCACCTTCGACCTCCTTCCCTTTGCGGGTCTGGCCTGGTCTCTTTGATTCACATCGTGGTGAGGAGCACGAACAATGCTACTGGTCACGAAGAAATCTGGGGATACCATTCTAGTATTGTCAAGTTCCATGCCCTCATCCTTCCTCTTCGATCTGGTGATGTCAATCACTCAGTATGTTAGTCAGTTGCCTTGCAATCTCATCAAGATCATCTGAGGGTGTTGTTTTGTTTCATGACATGTTTCCGGTTGACGCCTTGATTCGTCTCTATACCTATCAGTCATACGTATGTATGGTTTGCTGGCGTCGCGAATGAAGTACGGCATTCGGATGGTAACACGTCATCCGACGCGTAAATATGCCCCGGTGTCTGGCCAAGATGGCGACGTGCATTCTGTCACCTTTGTTTCGCATACATAGTTTTCGACGAGAGATTCCTCTGTTTCCTCAGACCGTCAGTCGTACACAGCTCGTTTCTTTCTTTCAACGAAAGAACATTAGTCATTCTCTTTTCCAAAGCACACGAACGCTACGACAACGATAATGAGAGCTCTAGCCGAGCAGAATCAGGAATGCATCGTTACTCCCTCTCACAGGCATTTGGGAGAACATTGCTGGAATGAAGAAATACCGATTACATTGGATGGGTCCGATTTTCGAAAGAACGAAACAGAGCGATCTGTTTTCCTTGACACCCTCTGCCGTTGGGGAAAGGCGAGGGAATTGAGATTAAGGAACCTTCATCTCAGTCATCCTGAACAAGAAGCAATAGGTCGTGTCTTACGACTGAATAGAAATCTGAAGCGGTTGTCATTTACCAATGTTGTTGTAGCCGATGAAGGTACTTTCTTTGAGACGCCACAAGGAATCCTCGAAAATCGACTTCAAGACGTTAGGTTGGAACGATGTCATGTACGGGGTCAGGAAAGTCTTGCATTCATTCATCGTATTCTAGAGGGGGCACCGATACGAAGATTGACATTGCGCAACATGGAATTGGATGGTTTTCTTTCTGAAATTTCGGACTGCTTTTCCTTGTCATTAGTCGACTTGGATATTCGTGACTGTCGTATCCAGGCAGAATCACTGAAGCACCTATTCAAGACATTGTCGAAAAATGAACATGTACAGTCATTGACCTTGTCTGGTTGCCGTTTGGGGTATGCGGTATGTCAAGACTTGGATCACCTGTTATCAAGGAATACATGCCTTCAGACATTGAATCTTTCCTGTAATGATATTGATGGAGGGATGATTTCATATTTAGCACACGGAAGTTTAAAGATCAACAAATCCTTGGAGACATTGGTATTATCGGGGAATCCCATTGGGAATGATGGGGTTGAGGCATTAGTAACATTATTGACGACGAATCCAACCATTCGATCCCTTTCATTACTGGATTGTGAAATATGGGGGACGGGATGTCATACTCTAGCTCAGGGACTTGCTTCCATGAGGGGATTACGGACATTATACATCGATGATGACATGGAAGATTTTGGAGATGAAATCCTTACATCCCTTCAAGAACACAACAATAGTACGTTACGACATTTGTGGACAGGGAATTATTCCTATTTGGTCGACCATTTCCAATGTTGGAAATTTGTGGACTACTACCTACGTCTAAATCGATCCAAACGTCAAGCATTGGCAGATGTTGACCTTCCTATCTCTTTATTCCCAAGAATTTTGGAAGATGTCAGTAACAATCCAGCATTACTATATTATTTTCTTCGTCACAAACCAGATTTGGCGTATCGTTGAGGTCCACCGACAACGAACTATCCCCGACAAAAATACGTCATGACAGGGTGTGTGCTGCTTTTCATGAACCGCAAGAATAGAGATAAACATGAGTAGCAACACTTTGGTGCACAAGATTATATCTTATGTTATCAATAACAGCATCACTATTCTTATTACGTTTTTTGGGAGGCTGTCTCTTTTTGCTCCATTGCCTTTTTGTTTCCACGAAGGTTCTAACCGACTACCACAAAAAGCTATCTATTCGTTCATTCACTATTCTCTAATCCGAAAATGGAATTCCTGCCGCCGCCAGACGCTCTTCGTATGTCTTTTGTTTCGGTTCTTCTGGTGAATCGGCCTTTTCCTTCTCCTCTGGCTCTTCCTCCAAGGAAATTACATTTGTTACTTCAGGAATGTAATGCATAAGCATGTTTTCCTAAATAGAAAAGGGAGGATACATTGTATTTGGTGAGAGCCAAGCTTGTTTGTGTTTTTTAAGATCGAGGGAAGCAAGAAAGCGCAATATACCAAACCAACACACGATCCTCATATGCTTACCACTCCCTGTTTTAATGTGACGCTGGAACTGGGACATCCCACACAACTACCGGCCAATTGGACTGTGACGATACCCGTTTCTTCTTCAAATCCAATGTATCGAATATCTCCCCCATCTTCCTGTACGGCTGGTCGGATCCGTTGTTCAATCAATTCCTTAATCATCGCAACGACTTCATCATCATCATCCAATATAGTCGTATCACTAATAATCGGTTCCGATACTAGGACAGGCTTATCACTGTCAAAGAAATCCATCAAACATGAAAAGATTTCTGGTCGCATCAATTTCCTAACAACGTATAATGGGGACATCGACAGAGAAGTGAGCGAACGATAGGCGTAAGATCCAAGGAATCTGAAGCGTAGATCATGGAGGTAAAGAGGCAACTAACTTCACGTCCGACTGCCCCCTCACCACTTCTCTTCTTTCTTGTCTTACGTACCAATTATGTTCTGCATATTTCGTAATCGTCACAAAGTCATACCCCAAATAGACAGCCTTTACCCCATCGATCTTAAATAGTTGTGTTGCCAGGGGTGATTTCAGGATCTCATTCATCGAATCATTCTTTTGGACGAAGAATCCAGAGGAATCTTCTGTCTCCAAGACAAGACGTCCCGATGGGACAAATTTCAATGATTCTGGATTTGGTGTACTTTCTGTCTGAATAAAGACAGTCCGAATCGCACCACTACTACCACCCTGATGAGATTGTAAAAATTTGGATGGACGCCATGATGTCGATGTCGTCGTCCATCCTCCCTTTCGATGATTGACAGCAGATACCATCCCATGCATCGATCGACGACTATTCGTCGATAACGGGATTGAATAGGAGGAGGAAGAAGACGAAGAAGAAGGAATCGTCGATGCTGCTCCTCCTACGGTTCCCGATGGAAGGACTGCTGTAAGGGATCTTCCCGTTGTGATTCTTCTTTGTGTGGCTGTTTGCCGGACGAGAGATGTCATGGAATGGAACATAATAACGTGGTTGGGATACAAAGCAATGCAATGGTGTTTCTATCTGTTGATGAAATGAAGAATAAGCCTCAATTATGATCATCATGGGCGGGCCCCATGTTTCGTTTCCGTCTTCGTTTTTTCGTGGTTTTCCTTCCTGTGTGTACCTTTCTCCATCCAGTACATAGCTATGTATCGTAGATAGTATTCGAAAATGGAGACTTTTGGACCGTTGCGGGCATATATGCATCCAGTAGTGAAGTTCTGGTACCCGTTGACACCTTCGATTACACGAGACGAAGATCGTTCCGTGCCGTCGTCCCCTTTTGCTTCGTGTTGCCAGCGCCGTTCTTCCCGCTACAGTATGTATGCATGACATATGCCATCCACGGTGCTGTTTTGCAGACTCCCAAACAACGGAATCGACTGCTGTTGGACATTATCAACATCAGAGCAGCGAACAACTCTACTAGTTCACTCTCTTTCTTTTTCTTTGAGTATTTTCATTTCTTACCACACTATACATATGCATTCATGGAGAGCTATCCTACCGAATTGCTTCTTGGACTCGTTCCACTTGTGTTTTTTGTCGATGCGACGTTGACGTCACATGAGGCGACGACGGCATCTGTCATGGTCGGTCGTGATGGTACCGACACCGTTCCGACTATGTCAACAACGCCACTGAGTCCCTCTCATCATCGTAGTCAATTTGATCGTTTCTTAGATACCTTGGCCGCATCCCTTTTAGATGATTCATTGGAATTCAACAATGATACCTATTCCAATGCACAATCTCCTGCCAGTAATATCAACAACAGTAACAAACAATGGACTCATGATGAAGTAATGCGGGGACTTTTTCGTGGTGAAGAGGGGATTGTAGATTCCGATCATGAAGATGAAATCATCCTGAATGCCGCTGTTCCGGAGAATATGAATTTGAATCATTCTAGTCATCATGGCGGTAGTGTTGTCAGTGGTACGGGTGGTTGGGGGAGTGGTTTAACTTCGGAATCGGAACATAAAGGTACACGGTCCTTTTCGAAGAATCTCAAGTTTCCAGGATTGGGTCGAGATGGGATGATGAATGCTGTTCCTGGTAGTGCCACACAACGGATGTCAGCCCTTCGTGGGGGACAGACAGGATTCTTTTTTGGTTCCCCTGGATCGACGACTAGTCCTGGGACGGGGATGGGGGGTGGGACCGATGCCTCCTTCGTACGGAGTTTACAACATGGACAACAATTCTTTCAACGAGCACGAATCGTATCTATTAGTAGTCGACATGGATTCCCACCCTCCAAAGATCCTACCGGTGAAGCAAATCGAACAAAAGAATTTTTCTTAGGTAAAACCTTACGGACAGCGGCGGTCTTGGCAGCGACGAAACGAAGACCCATCGATGGGATCCTACCCAGTGGATGGTTAGAGAAACATGCGGCTGCACTACCAAGTACTATCATTGTGGTTGCACAAGTTAATTCCCATCAGAAGCAACATCAACAAAATCTGATCCTGGCAGATACCCTGAGGAATATCCAGATTTCCCTAGCAAGTAAACGCGCATGTACGATTCGTGTCGTTGGATTGGTACAGGAGGGGATTAGTATGGATATGGCGACTGCATGGAAAGAGGAGATGAAAACGAAACTCGATGGGAACCCTTCCATCTCCTTGATTGATATGGCAGACTTGCAATTAGACGCAATATCGACGATGACCTTTCGAATTTTCCTTAAAAGTGTCCATGATTCTTGTTTGCACTATTATACCACGCAAACTCGTCGTTCGAAACAAAAATTGGTCGATTTAGGTCCAGGTCGGCATGCACCGATCCTCCTCCCCCTGGCAATCCGATATTGTTTCAAGGTTGCCATGTTTTATGAATTCCGATGGAGACCAGAAAAATCTCTCAAATATCTCGTCGAGGCATATCGACACGTTGAGACATACTTTCGTTACCTATTACAGAAAAGGACGGTCAGTGGTAGTCGTTTAGGTCAAGCTACCGATACCCCCAGGGTACGTGTATCGAATCAACGTGAGTGGAATACTACTCACGGAACTGAATCAGAAGGAGTAGAGATGTCCCTTCAGGGGGAAGATGAAATGTCACGACTCTTGTCGGCTACACCAGTTGTCCCCAACGACATGTTGCTTCAATGCCGGATGTTGGCGGATTGGTTAAATTTCAAGATTCTCCAGTCGTGTTTCACCAGTCATACAGATGGAGGGATTATGGCAGCATCGACACAGTGGCGACGACATGTCCAGGTCTTTTGCAATCCTCGTCGTAGCTTCATTTGCAGTCCTGACTATGCCTTTGCCGATTGGTCCTTTGTGGCAAATCAAAGACTGGTGGCAAGTCAACTCATTGAACGGAATCCTGCCCGTGTGATTCAGGGGGGAGAAGTCGACGATGCCATGGTACGTCTCTCCCTTGGCAGTGCGTACGAGGGTGCAGCAGATGCACTTTTACGATTAGGTGCTGAGGTAAAGAAGGCAGCATCTAAGAATCAACATGTGAAGACGGTCGTCGATGCCATGCGTTCACGTTACGTCGGTGGACTAGATAAGGACGGATTCCAACCCTATCTTCAAGAGGCTATGAAGGTCGATCATATCGATTCAGCGCTTAACTTTCTTCGTCGGGCAATATCGTTTCACGAGAACAGTGAAGGTAGTGAATGGACGATTACAAAACGATCGAGCGTTCGTCTGTGCTACCTGACGGGAGGAATATTGCTGAGTCGGAAGCAGTATGAGGAGGCCACGTTATACTTGGAGAAGGCTGCCGTTCTGGCGAAAGGATGGAGTGATCTCGAGACCAAAATCCGTTTGTTACTTGTCAAGGCCTACGAAAGTGGAATTCCCAAGGTGGCACCGGAAGAGGAACTCGGATTTACCTCTGTCCTTCTTGGTTCATATTTCAAAGTAGCAATACCCCCTCCAGATCTTGAAAGGGCACTTTCAAGGTTCGCATCGTCTATCACTACCGATAAGATCGTTTGGAGTGAAGAGGCGGTTGATGACGATCAACACTCCTTGCCTATTTCCTTTATGTTCTTCTTCCCATCGCCGGCCACCCACGCACGGGCCGGCGACACTGTGAAGGGTAGACTTGTGATCAAATCCAATCTGAATGTTAGTATCGAAATCGACACAGTAGAGCTATTGACCTCGGCAGGCAAGATTGCGATACGGCAAAGTGACCTACGGCAGTGTTTACCCAAGGGATCAAGCGACGGCGGGGGCTTCCGCCTTCTGGAAGCCAACTCTACCATTTCGCTTGATACACTGATAGAACTACCGAAAGATGTAAGCCAGATTGCCGTGGATAAGTCTCCTGGGTCGTCGAAACCGAAAATTGCTAGACCACGAAGTGCTGGCTTCACCGCCGCTGGTAAGTAAATGATTTGGAGAAGAAAAACGAGATTTGTTTCGTCATGTAACCTATCCTTAACGTTCATCTCTAGCTGGTTCTCGGCCTGTACGGGAAAATGACGAAGAAGCCCCGATGTCAAAAGTTCACTGGAGTCAAAAGTGTCTTGACGGCAGACCACTATTCTGTGATGGCCTTTCCATCGTCTTCAGGTTGGCTGGTGCTGATACTCCCATTCAGCTTCTGGTAAAGAATGAGCTTGCTCCTGCCCCAGCCAATGTCAAACGGGCACCCTACGATCAAGAAAACTACTTGTCATCGACTTGGGTCCAATCGCTCGAAACACCTGCGTATGTCGGCCTTCGATGTCTTCGTGTTTTAGCACCTCACACTGATATGACGGTAGTAAACGTGACCGAAGCGTCGACTGGAGGAAAGGCTTTGGAAGGGACCGTCAATCGAATATTGCTCCGTTTGACAGCAGGCTCGGCTGAGGAATGCAGGAAGATTTCTGTCAAATCGTCGATGCAGAGTTTTCTGGTGTCTGCAACAGGCGAATCGACAAAGATTTCGAATGAAGCTTCGGATGATCCAGACAAGGAAAGTTATGTCGACCCTACCAACCCGAAGGCTCGAACACCGATGCTGGTTCGAGAAGACAGCAGTGCTACCCCGCAGATGATGACATTTGGGTATGCTACTCCGAACGGGTGGGCCCCGCTGTCGGGATCTCATCAAGATGGCGACACTTCGGACTCCGTAGTATTAAAGGAGATGCTGAACCCGGGGGAGTCTGTCTATGCTTTTGTGGATATTTTCCGGCCATCTCCTGATGTCACATCCACCACGGGTTCTATGCAACCAGGAGAGGACCTTGAGAATATGATTTACGACCATTCAACGTGTCGGAGTGAAATCGAAATTTCGATTCAATACGAGCAGAAACGGTTGGTGCCAGGTCCCAGGAATACGGAAAAAGTCGATACTGTAGTCCTTTCAGAAACAATATCCATTGTATGGAATCCCCCGTTGCTGGTAAAGTTTCTCCCCAGCACAAAAACGGGGTATCCGTCTGGAAATCGTCATCCATCCAACGGTACAGTCGGATTGACCGTAGGCCCCGATTCAGAGTTGGTCCTCATCGATGGCGAGCGCGTGACTGCACGGTGCACTCTGGAAGCTGCAGCCGCTGAGCATGGCTTGTTGGTGGACTTGGACCGTGTTAGTTTTTTGGTAAGTCGCTTGCCCTCCTTGACGTTCGACTTTAGGTACTTGAACCTCACGTGTGACATCATTCCAGGACAGAGTAGATGAACACGCCCCGTGTACCTTTAAACTCCTCAGCGGCAAAGATCCGACGGGTCTGTTATACAAACCCAGTCTTCAAGATCCTTGTCGGAACTTAGGGATCGGGTCGAGCTTTTCTTTAGCGTGGACGAGCGCAGTGAACATCAGGAGTAACTATCTGAAGGGGAGTATATCGGCATCGCTCGGTGTTTTGTCTGTGGAGTGGTCTCCTCATCCGATAATGGCCCCAGCGGACGCCAAAGACCTCGTACTTCAGAAGCATGGCCCTCTTCCGCTCAGCATTCCCTCCATATGTCTGGTGCGTGGTCCTCCATGTTACATTGAGAATGCGCCATTCGAAATCCATACGGAGAGACTTGTGAACCAACGGATAGGAACACCATTTACTCTCGCATACGAGATCAGGAATAAGACTGCGATGGACCAGAAACTCAAGGTCTTCTTGAAGGAATCCGATGATGAAGATTCTCTTTGCTTCATGGTCGCTGGATTTGTCGATGGGGATGTTTCGCTGGGTCCATACGAGAGGGTCACCCTCGCATATACGGCTATTGCTACATTGGTTGGATTTCACACTGTCCCTCCCATTGCTGTATTGAGTGAGCGGTACCAAACTTGGTTGGTCCACGAATCTACAGAACCATGTCGAAAGATTTTTGTGATGCCATAGTTTGAGGGAAAGGGGCATTGGTTCCTCGATGACTAGCTGTAAATGAAAAGACAGCTTAAACTTACGAAAGCAGTGACTCTTTTGTAATGTGACGATACGTATGCACATACAGGTAGTCGGAATTCCCCAACATGTCCACGCACCATCAGTTTTCCGTTGATGTCGGTTCACTGTCAGTTTGACTGACCATCGTGAGGCCTCACCGTCCACGTTGTGAATCCAAACTAACTGTAATCACAACTCGTTTCCACAATGGCCGTTCACTCGTTGTGTATCCACGATGATCGCCACCTTCACAGAAAGCCAATAGAGATATCATCTCAGAACTAAACTTACAATGTTGCATTCGGTGCAACTCAAACGTCTAGAGTCGTTCTTCGTTTACTACAGGTTCCTCGCATCACCGACAGTGACCAGTGAGACGACATTCATCAGTTCGTCCAAAACTTGGCGTCGTTCTTCGTTTACTACAGGTTCCTCGCATCACCGACAGTGACCAGTGAGACGACATTCATCAGTTCGTCCAAAACTTGGCGTCACCGGCCCTCTCATTCACTTCAACCACCCCAGAAGTCAACGTGACATATGCCGCTATGATATCAATCAGGACTATTCCGTAAAGCAAGACAATAACAATAACCGCTTTATCTTGTATTATTTTGCCGCACCGACCTTCCATAGATCGTACGATGCTTCTAGCAGGGGTAATCCTGTCTCGGCGGCTTCCGAGATTTTTTCTCCTGCATCGGTCGCCCTTGACTTTGCAGGAACGGATGGAACTTTCGTTGAAAACGTTAAGAGTAGTTGACCCAACTCCAGACATATCCGTCCGGTACGCTTTGACGGTCTAGGTGCCTTCTCACCCAGTAGGAGTGCTGGGAGGAGTGATGACAGGGCACTTACGGCATATTCTCCAGCCTTTACATCGTAATGGATATCAAATTCATTCTCATTTTCTTCCTCCCCCCAATGCGCAGCAATTTCAGCGATGATCTGGAGTAGGACTGCCACAGCTGTCGGTAACGCCACGACCTTGGTGTTGGAAAAATCCTGGTGTTTCGATTCTCTATCAGCCTTCACAGCGGCACAACCCAGGGCACAGTAGGCCTTGACAGCCGTCTTCAGTGAGAATATATTGTCTGCATAAACCTTCCTTTTACCCTTTCGCTCGAACGTATTCCCCATCAACTCTGCTACCGATCCAGCAGCGACTACACCATAATGGGGGTATATTGACCAGGGGACTTCCATAAACGCACATACCATCGTCGCCTTCAGTCCTTGAACACCAGAATCATTGATCATGATCGGCTTTACAGTCTCAATGACGTCTACACCCAATCCTTGCTTTGAAACTTCCGCTAGACGCATAATCAGAAAGAGGCAAAAATCCTCCAAGGAATTCTCCTTCCATTCTTCTGATGGTATAGTCGACTCTTTCAAGTTTTGAATGGCCATTCGGGGGAGGGCCGTCAAACCAATCAATATGGCATTGTCAGGATGTTTTGCCAATGATGCCAACAAACCAAATGCCCAACGATAATCTGCCGTCCCCCTCGCCGCATTCGCAATGACATCCTGAAGGATCCGAAGCATGGAATTGGGATTTTCAAGCGGTGGGATTTTCCGTGCCAGGAGTGATGTTGATTGCTTGGGTGAATATTGACCGATGGATGCCTCCGCCTTTTCATAGAAAGACAAATTCGTGAAGCAAATGAGACATAAGTACGCTTCCTTCTTCCCCGATGAGATGACATAGCATAAATTCGCAAATAACTTTTTGTGGATCCGTTCCAATGCCATGACTCGTTTGTTGGGATGTGGTATGGCGAGGTTGTTGAGGGTCAAACAAACGTAATGCAACTTTTCGTCATTGTTCTGAAGTAAACAATCTGCTAGGGGATTTAGAACATCATACTTTCCACTTGCTACCATCGGCTCCCGATTGCTTTGAACGACAAACAAAAATGTAAGGCTCCTGGACATGAAGATATCTCCTATTTCGCATTCACTTGAAGGACCAAGTGTGGGTTGATAACATCCTTTGTTCGCTCACCTCTTGTGAGCAACGTCGCATAGTTCGTACAACTGCTTCGCAGCTTCAGTCGCGCTCGCTGGATCCTCACCCTCCAACTGTACCATATCCTTCACGAGCTTCGGAATATCCCTTAATGTTGGTGGTTTTCGCTTCTTTAGTAGGTCGTAGAGTAAAAGACAACTTGAGTTCCAATTGATTTCGATCCATTACAAGGAAAAGGATGTCATCAACTTACCTTTTCCTTGTAGGCAGCATCACTGCTGCTATCAATGTCGTTCGCTTCCACTTCGGTACTGCCATTTAGCAAATTGGCTATAAATTTCCTGCAGGTATGTAGTGAACAAAAAAATTAGGTCTATCAGCTTGTCCCCAAATCAGATGATTAATCTTTTTGAACATTTGTTGATCTTACATGATACGAACAGTGACTTAACCAAGATCGATCCGTCCGCAGCAGAAATATCTTCAACAATGACTAGCAACTACAAAGACTTTCATTGAGCGTAAAGTGAATGAGGGCCGACATGCCCCCATTTCATACGCTACAACGGATTCGTCGAAAATTAGAGTACCGTTGACACCCCTTGCACCTTGATCCACCAGATAGTATTTGCAATGGGTCGATTCATCCTTCTTCAAGGGGTCTCCTTTGGGTCATATGGGTCGCAAATTGGTCTCGACAGAATGTCGGTCGTGCGGCGAGCTTCTATGTCGGGACTTGCTCCAAAACAAGACCCGGCGAAATGATGATACCTTTTCCTGCTCTGCTGTGTTCTGCTACTCTGATTTCATACAAGACGGCGCAGGTTCCCGTCTACTACAGTGTTTAGTCGAACTTCCTCTTCTGCTCAACTTTCCCTGACGGCATAATATATATTCCAAATAACTGTACCCGAAAGACTTTCTATCCAGCATGTCATCATCGTCATCTCCTCCTCCTGCCGGTCAACAGGAACCGTTCGGCGAGAAAGTGAAGCGTTTGTTGAATAACTGCTTCCAGTCGACACTATTGGGTTGCAACAAGGCAAAGGAGCAATCACAGATTGCGTTATTGGAACAAAAGATTGTGTCTCGTCAACGACAGTTTGGAGTCGAATATATCAACCTCGTACAGAAGAAGGCATCCCACGATGAGATGAAGACGTGCTTGAAGAATGCATTGACGGACATCAATGGGATCCAGACCGAAATCAATAATCATTATGATACTATGGATGAGAAGGAAGCCGAGACGAAGACAAAGATCATCCCTCCCACTGGAGGAAGTCAACCAGCAAGCACGGAAGCATCTCAAGGACCCTCGATCAATCAACAACGAAAGAAACCGATGATTAAGACCTCTTCCGATGCCAAGGTTGCCATCCCATCAACGACCTCTTCCACCAATCTCGAAACCTAACGAGAAAATCTTGAACAGGATGACCATGGATTGTATATCTACATTTAATATTCGTTTCGTTTAGCCTCAATATTGGAATTCTACTTGTAGTTGATTTCTCTCCCCGTTATAATTCACGGCGCTCTAGACAAAGATCAATGCCACTTGACCCGCTAGTTTCACTAGTCTCTGTCAAGCCTACTGTTCGTAGGCATGGATACGTCCGTGTTACATCATATTTTCTGTTACCATCGCATGGGGAAAGTACGCGGATCGCGAGGCAGATCTACTTCTTCCAACTCTCTCATGACGACATATGACTCGGGTTCTCAAGAAAAGACTTTCCAGGGTCATTTTGATATAATTGTAAACCCAGCCCAAGACTCTCGAAGAATCGGAAGTCGGCTCTGCAGCTTCCGACTTCCGAGTGTTGGTTTTCGTTTTTGCGGACTTTATTTGTCCCAAAAAACCCATGACCACGTGGTGTTGGTACACAGCGCGTCCGTAGAGCGTCTGGCCCTTGTGGTCACATGGTTCAATTTTTGGAAACCTCGTGCACTATTTTGGGAAACTTGGGTCGATTTTTCGCACGAGCGGCACTTGAGGTGTCAATTAGTGACTTGCCACTTGCCACCAGGAAAGCTCAGATGAATCTTGGTTGAATGCGTCGATGTTCATTGCCGTGATAGCATCGAAATCTCCAGCAACCAGCTCAATCGATCGAATTCGACATAGGGTTTTCGTCATGTCTACCCATCCAGGCCAAGAATCTTTCGGCGATAAAATAAAGCGCGTTGGGAACAATTGCTTCCAGACCACACTCCTCCGTTGTAATAAGGCTAAGGACCAGTCTCAGATTGCGATGTTGGATCAGAAGATTGTGTCTCGTCAGCGGCAGTTTGGCGTCGAGTATCTTACCCTGATTGAACAGAAGGCATCCCAGGAAGAGCTGAAAGCGTGCCTGAAGCGTGCCTTGAACGACATCAACAAAATTCAAGCCCAAATCAATGGTCATTATGATCATATCGACGAGAAGCAAGGCGAGACAAAGGCAAAATTAATTGCCCCAGCCGGCGGAAATCAAACGGGGAGTGTAGCGCCACCACAAGGCTCTACTGTCAATCAGAAAGGAAAGAAGCCAATGATTAAGAATCCCGCAGAGTCACATCGTCATCCGTCACAGAATACATCTCCAGTCAAGAAGGGATCATCCCCTTCCCCTCGAATAAATGGATCACCATCAAAGCCCTCAAGGAAGCCAGCCCCTGGCAATACGCGTCCCGATGGAGGAAGGACCCCGGGGAATCAGAAACAAAACAAACCGAGTGGGATAAACATGAGTGGTGAGGTTGGATCAGGCCAAGCGTTTCCAAACGCCAACGCCACGAAATGGAAAGTCAAGGAGTCGACCTTTCAGGGCTCGGCATCCTACAACAAGAAGGGAAAGGAAGAGAGTGTAGTCGGCTCAATTCCAGATGGGATCAGGCATTTCAGAGCCAACCCAGAAAAGTATACGGCATTTCTGTATCAGACCAGCATGATAACAGAGAAGTGGCCAGAATCCAGCCACAAGTATACCTTGGTCCATCGGGAGGGTACGGAAAACTACAAGCCTCAGGGCGTAAGTCCCTCTGGATGGATGACCATATTGTTGCAAGAGTATGAGCGAATTCCACCCTTTCCTGATGATGTTTTGCCGAAAAAATTCCGCGACAATTACACCGACGAAATGACGTTCCAAAAACGAAAGCTCCATACCAAGAATAAGCCCATCATGCCCGGACGTGGTATGGGCTGTGGTGATGTCCCCTCCTTGAAGATAATCGGCGACGTGGATCCATCGGATATTGCTCAGGGTCAGGTTGGAAACTGTTGGATGCTTTCAGGCATTTCCTGCCTTGCAGAATTTGATGGTGCAGTCTCGACGTTGTTTCGGAAGACCAAGGGTCTAGGGGAAATGCCGAGAGATGGACCAAATAAGTACATTGTGACGTTGTGGGATCTACCGACTTGGACTGAAGTCGATATTGAAATCGATGAGAGACTGGCTTGTGGACCGGATGGGAACCTATTAGCGTCAAGACCCTCCGAAGACGGTGAGTTGTGGGTACCGTACTTGGAGAAGGCTCTTGCCATTCATTGTGGTGGATGGGACAAGATAGTCGGAGGACAATGTACGCATGTCTGGGCATTAATGACGGGATGTAGGGAGCAGTACACGATTCAGCGAGATAAGAAGAAGGGGAACAAGTTCGGTTGTTACGGAAAGTTCAACCCATATAAACAAAAGTGGGCCGACCAGGCAAATTCACCCCACGATGGCGATGGGACTGTATGGGCTTGTCCATGGCCGCAGGCTGGCGGTGGGGGTAGTCCCGATCTCCGCTTGACAGACGAGGAACTTTTTGAGCGAATGGTCGCCTGGGATAAACAAAATTATATCGTCGCTGCCGGGACCAGGGGTACATCCGACAAGCATAGCACCGGTGGAATAGTGGACAACCATGCATATAGTGTCATTGAGAGTCATTCGAACGTGGCTGGGTCTGGAATCGATCTCCTAAAGGTAAGCGTCATGGATGGAACTCGTATCGACTGGCTCGTGAAATTCTGAAACTTACGAGATTGTCAAAACTCGCAGGTCAGAAATCCATGGGGTTCTGGAGAGATAGGTAAGGAGATGACTGATTTTGAAATAGTGACCCGCGACCGGTACCTAACTTGTTTCGTTCGCTTCAGAGGATGGAGAATTTGATGATGATGGTCCAGGATGGGACAAGTATCCTCAGGTAAAGAAAGCACTCAATCCTACGTCGAAGGATGATGGTATTTTCTGGGTGACAAGGAAGGAGTTTTTCCATTTCTATGGAACGGTGAGTTGACGCAATGGTTGGCGAACTCAATATTGCGCCCGACAGAAACTAACGGCTCTCGTACGTTGCCATGCCAGATTTATGTGTGCGCCCATGATATGTCAACGTTCGTAGGCTAATGATTCAGAACCAAGATGGATAGTTCAAGCTCATGGAAAATCGTTTGATCAGCGACGAAGGATGCTACGCAGGACAAATGCAAGAGTACACATTACGTTTCGTTTTGCTGTCATGAGGGATCGATACGAGCGAAGGTGCGTTGCCGGACGGGAGGGCTCGTCGTACGAACGCATCCATTTCAGATCATCCTACACTCCAATCAATTTTAGGGTGAATCATGCTTAGCCCATAGATTCGCATCAAAGTTACATCCCCGATTTTGTGATTTCGCGCAATCGAACCTTGGTGTCATTCGAAAAAATCTACTGTCGTTCAACCAAGCTAGGTGCCCGATACGTTTCCATTGGATGTTCAACGTTGCTGGACAATAATTCGAACGTGTACACGGAGGCGTCTTCATGAATCTTGATATTTCCTGAGTTAGCGAGGCTCAGCGACGTCAAGAAGAACCGGCAAACGTCGCTCTGCGTGCAATTCTTCGTCACGACGTCGAAGCCCACAGTAGTCGAGGCCAACTATGACACGCAACGTGATGAGAAGGTGAGAATAGACGATTAGACACATCAAGAGTTGGATGTTCATCGAGACACGTACGAATTCTGACCCATCGCTCTTGCGTTTGATTCGTTGAAGTCCTTGCTTCGCAGTTTCGAGTAGATCCTGAGAATATCTATGGATGTCGAAGACCGCACGCCGTTCCTCATCCTGCAATATCGGTGCTAACTTCGCTTGCCACATATTCACACGCTCGGTCAGTTTGGTGCTAATAGAAAAATCTTCAGCTCCTTTCGCAAAAGCCCTAATGTGAGCTCGACAGAGTTCTTCAAACGTTTGGCCAACCACTGATTCTGTGGCGGAAATAGAAACCTTGAGTTTGAGCTATAGAAAAGAAAAGCACAATTGATCTGCAAAACTTACCATCTCCGGCCTTTTCTCCCCCAAAGGCTTCATCGAGCGTCGATAGCCCCGCATTCCCCATGTTCTCGTAGTCATCATTGTCGTCGTCGTTTGCTCCGATTCCAAAATCGAACGCAGCCCCGTCGTTGCCGTCGTCATCGTCATCATCATCTACGTAGCCTGTCTGTGACCGCGAATATGTGCTAAAGTGTTCTTCGACGACTCGTTTTCTTGCAGCGCGCCGCTCACTAGCTATCGCCTTGGCGTGTTGCTTTGCCAGATACAGGAATTCGTCCCCAAACGCCAAGCCGTCGATAGGGATTCTCGGAAAGTCTGCACGACTTCCCACTGTAGCTTCCAGACTCTCAATTATTACACTCCGCGGAGGTGGTGTCTCCATCATCGTCTTGGCTCTGTTCACAACTTTTCGGGTGCTCGCTCCGTTGACACATTGTGATGGTGGCAAATCGATCCCAACTGGCAGTACATAGGTTTTCCCCTTTCGAAGTGGCCTCGGATTGATGCCTGCGCTTAAATGAGGATCCAGAAGCGCCCATGGATCAGCTCGTTTGGGAATGGGAGCCGTTTCCGCAAAAGTGACGCGCTTCGTGATATCCTGCGCGGCTTTGCTGACCAAGCCGATGGCGCCCTCGTCCTCCTCGAAGACGGGTGATTCACCCGGCTCGATGTCATCATCGCCATCGTCATTCAATGCAAAGCCATTTCCATCGTTGCCATCGTTAAGGTCATCCCCATCAGTAAGTGGCAGATCTCCAGGAGCACTGGCCTCTTGCCCAAACAGGCTTCGGCCCCGTTCGACGTCGTCACGGGCCAGATGATCGACTACTAGAGATGGAATTGCCATTTGTGATCCTGGCATAAGTAAAAGTCCATCTTGACCGACGTCACAAAGTCCATCAACAAGACGAAGGCTGCCATTGTTAAGGGTCCCCAAAAGGGCACGTTGTTGGGACGATGAGGCCATACCGCCCAAACTACTTCGTTCTGCCCTGGTAACCGAAAGTCCTCCTAACGACAGTCGTGTCATGGTGAATGATTGGTTGACAGGTGTACTGGCTCCATTCCGACCATCAATATCGTCATCATCTTCCTTCAAATTAATCTTCGCATTCGTAACGTCCTCGGGAATTACATCATCTAAGAGAAGAAAATCTTCGTTGACATCAAAGTCGTAAAATTCGTCGATGGCGGCATCGGCAGACTTCCTTCTTGATACCTTTGAGGGACCATACGTAGACTTGAAGAATTCGAATAAAGCCTTATAGACCAGTCCATGTAGGTACTCTACCTTTCGACTATAGACATGCGATGAATTTTGAAGAATAATCGCAGCTTGTGCAAAGTTAGGAATATCACCATGAGTTCCTTCCCCGTCGGCACGGACTTCTTCCAGTTGACTTCCAGATAATCCAATAAGGTCCTGTAAGTATTCCTCCAGGCTATTGTAGAAAGAATTGAAAAAATAAATTCAGTACATTGGATAGCGTAAACATGTAGATGCCGCAGTCCCACTACTAGCGAAGCATCATCTTTATGTCCTTACCAGGAAGCAACGTCAATATCCCAATTACGAGACAAGTCTCGGATTGGCTGTAACGTCGCAAGAGCCGAATCAATTGCGCTCTGTATGGGGATACTCTCTGTCATGGGGTCTTCTTTTTCAACAAGTCCTGTTGTGGTTCATACCCAGAACCCAGAACAAGTCAACAGTTTTATCCTGGTCGTCCTCATCACAACGCGAAGACAAAGAAACCTGCCCCCGTTATTGTGGCTGTTGAAAGGTCACATGGCCCGGCCGACTCGAAATTTAAATCCGGGAGGGCTTTTCGGGAGTGAACCCGGGACCCGGGGTACGACAAAAGAAAAACGAACAGATGACAGTCAGTCTTGTGGGGAGGTGACGTCACGTGGTTTGGAAGACATCGACTACAAATCGACGGATATCATTGGTGCACGCAAGATGGTTGAGAACTCCCAAAACCAAAACATTGTTTCTGTGTGATCTCCCAAAACGAAAGGCCTTTGACACCTGCTCATATACTACGAGACAGTCACGACAAATACGATCTGCATGAGAAGGCTTGTGAACAAGCATCGACTACATATCTAGAGAACATCGACAGTATTGTTTCACGGATATTTTCCAAACAACGCTCGTTGCAAAAACAGAATCACTACTTCACAGTCCAATTTTCCCACCATCGAAGATCACCTAGAGACAACCATGTGGCTTGAAATCCCTAAAGACTCTGATTTTTCTTTAAAGAATATTCCTCTGGGAGTCTGTTCACTGTCATCATCCTCGGGATCGAATACTCGAAGGTGTGTTACAGCAATCGGTAATAAGATCATTGATCTTGGAATCTTGCAGGATGCTGGTGCCTTTGATGGAATTGACAATATTGATGAAAATGTCTTTTCCCAGTCGACTCTGAATAAGTATCTTAGTCACGATCCAGATGTCTGGCCGAAAGTACGACAACGAATTATCGGATTGTTTGATGGGACATGTGATCTTCTTAGTTCCAATCTGGAATTACAAACTGCATGTATGTATTATCCCAAGGACGTCGTAATGGAATTACCATGTACTATTGGAGATTATACTGATTTCTATTCGTCACGGGAACATGCGACGAATGTCGGGACGATGTTCCGGGGGAAAGTTGATGCATTACAACCCAATTGGCTTCATCTTCCTGTGGGGTATCATGGTCGATCATCGACGATTCATGTGAGTGGTCATCCTATCATCCGACCATCAGGACAACTCCAACTAGATCCGAATAATCCCAAACAGGGAAGTATATACGGAACATGTAAGTTACTGGATTTCGAATTAGAAGTCGCATTCTTCGTCGGTGGACCACCGAATTTAGGACCCATGACTGTGGAAGAAGCGAAAAAGAGGATTTTTGGATTTTGTTTGATGAATGATTGGTCAGCACGTGACATTCAAAAATGGGAATATGTTCCCTTAGGACCCTTCACGGCCAAGAACTTTGCCACAACGATATCACCCTGGATTGTCCCAGCCGAAGCACTGGAACCCTTCAAGATTTCAACCTCGGCTGGTACACAACATGATCCCGTACCCTTGCCATACCTGCAGGACCCGGACTACTCGTCGTTTGATATTCAGCTGAGTGTGGCCATCCAATCCCCGAACTCGGAAAAGTCCACTGTAGTAAGTCGATCCAACTTTGCCAACCTCTACTGGAACGCTGCACAGCAACTTGTGCACCATTCTGTGACGGGATGTATAATGAATCCAGGAGATCTCCTAGCTAGTGGTACAATTTCTGGACCAACGGAAAGTTCCTTTGGTAGTATGCTCGAGCTTAGTTGGAAGGGAACCCGAAAGGTAGATATCGGTAATGGAGAAGTACGATCGTTCCTTGAAGATGGTGATACCGTCATAATGGAAGGATTTTGTTCAAGGGAAACTCAGGAACGCGTCGGGTTCGGCCAATGCGTCGGAACGGTCCTTCCTGCCGGGACGCGAAGACCCCCTCCTAATTCTTCTTCACAACGATACCAAGATTTCAAATTTTATACAAATGAGTCTTCGTCGTCCAAATCATGGCATGCGAGAATCTCACTCGCTTCGAAGAATGTGAGCTTTGAAACTATTCCAATCTCCGTCCAGGACGATATCACGACGAGCAACGAGATTCCTGGTCTGGAATTCACCGACGTACACACTGGGAAGGTGATACGTCTGACTCAATCAATGGCCATCATTCAATTCTTGGATTCCGCCTTCCCCGCGTCGAAGTCTCTCCTATCAACTGACCCTATTGACAAGATTGATGCAATGGAAATGGTGGAAGTGGTGATCAAGGCGAAAGACACTCTGGACAATGATTTGGAGGACGACACGAAAACGAAGGTGGTTTCCAAGATTCGAAATGGGCTTCGGTTAGTAGAAGACTTGATAAGGAAGCGAAAGGATGAAGGATTTAGGTGCACAGGTCCATATTGCATGGGCACCTTCTCTCCTACAGTTGTTGACGTCTTTCTCATTCCGCAACTCTTCTATGCACGATTGTGGGGGATGAATATTGATGAAGAGTTCCCATTCCTCGCAACTATTGACAATCAATGTGCTTCCCATCCTTGGTTTATCAAAGCCCATCCTGACGCACAAGCTGACGCGGAATCCTAAGTAGTAAAAACTAAGACGAAACATGTAGAGATGACCCATAGATTTTGGGTACACATCAAGAGTGGGGAATCTATAAACATAACCGGAATGGACGCGGTATCGTGTGAACGCATGACTTGTTTTTGTTTGTTCTTCTTCAATCGACATCCAACTATCCTTTTCGCAGGTCGTATAACAACGGTGGGGGGGGGGGGGGGGGGGTGGGGGAGGGGGGGGTCCTCCGCCTCCCCACT
>Ga0194115_10002177_pt1 | contig 23623 bp, 25 predicted proteins | sample TA2MahsurfametaG_3_FD_148656 | JGI IMG/M metagenome (GOLD analysis project Ga0194115, IMG submission 148656) | Freshwater microbial communities from Lake Tanganyika, Tanzania - TA2015002 Mahale S4 surface | ecosystem: Environmental > Aquatic > Freshwater > Lake | place: Tanzania: Lake... | reverse complement strand
AGGAAGAAAAGGCGAAGAAAAATCTAGACAATTTCTTAAGTACCATGGATTCTAGAGCACCGAGGCAGACTGGTCGGAGTGCCTCCGTTGCGGGAGATATGATCGCTGTGAACAAAGAATCATCGTTGACGGGTGAGGTCTATGTCCGGGCTGACGATACGAAAGTCCGGCGAGTAAAGAAGGCTTCAACGTCGTCGGTTCAGCCCGGTGACGAAGTCGAGATCATTACTAGACCCGATGGAACAAAAGTGAGAAGGATAAAGAGAGTGAAGAAACCCTCAGAGGAAGCAGAAGATACTGTCGGATCTTTACATGGGTTTATTGGCGGTCCTAAACCGATCGATAACGCAAGTGGTGCTGCGAGCGTCACTGGTGATATGCTTCATTCGCAGGATGCTCACGGGGAAGTATATATCAGAGCTGATGGAAAGAAAGTTCGTCGTGTTCGCAAATCGGCCCCAGCGGTCACTGCGGACGGCGAGCAATATGAGATCTATACTCGACCAGATGGAAAGAAAGTACGAAGAATCCGACGGGTCAAGCCCCCCGATGGAGTTTCTTCGTCGTCAGGTAGCGCTCCTGGGCCATCCTCTGTACCCCAAAGTACGCCTGTCTCTGTTCCTCAAAGTACCCCTGTCTCACCGCAAAGTATAACTGTTGCGAAACAGCCTCTTGCTGTACAATCAGGTGGATCCGGGTCACAGGGGGCGGGAGTTTCTTCCTTGTCCGCGGGCGACGAAGATGTTGCGGCGGGCTACCGAAAGATGCTCAAGATGGGTATGCCGGATGGCGCTGTGATGCAGAAGATGGCCGTCGATGGAGTGGCACAGCATATTCAAGATTCTGTAATCGCCCGTGAGGCACCGGCACCAGCGGCACCTGCTTCGGTACCAGCGCCGGCCCCTGCTACCATGGTTCCTGTGTTGTCTCCTGACGAGGAAGAAATCGCAGGACGGTACAGGAGAATGTTGAAGATGGGAATGCCCGAAGGGGCTGTAGAACAGAAGATGGTTGTCGACGGCGTAGCCCAGAACATTCAAGACTCGGTGCTTGGCAACGAAGTACCGATTCCTCCTCCTTCTCGTGACACCCTCGTAAGAACAAATAGCACAGTTCCGGCTGGTATGGCGTTGGTATCAAAAGATCAAGCTACTGTAGCCGATGGCATGGTTCTCGTTCCCCAAGAACAAGCAGCGCGGACGCAAGGCATGGTCGCAGTTCGGAAGGATCAGGTCGGGGGGGATTCTGTTCCCGAAGGTTACGTTCTTGTTCCGAAGGATCAGGTCAGAGGTGATCCAGGAAAGGATGATTTGATTTTGGTCAGGAGGGACCAAGTCAAGTCCAACGCAACAGTTGTCATGATCAATGAAGCCGACGCTAGCGGCCTTAAGAAAAATGGCGAGTTAGGCGATAGTGATATTGCTGCCATCAAGGGAGCAAACATTGTTGACTTCGACGACTTGCCGAGTCAAGTCGAGATGCTGAAACAGAGCGCTGATGGAAAGAAGCAACGATTTCTTGTCCAGGCGCTCCCGGACAACCCTGAACTTGAACACGATTTCATCCGTAAGAACCTCCTTCCAAAGAATGCAGCATCGCCTGCACCAGCGCCAGCACCTGCGCCCGCCCCCAAGCCCGCGAAGCCGGCACAGCCTTCCTCGAGTATTGCAGAGATTCTTGCTCAAATGTCAAAAATGGGAGGTGATTTCGACGCTGAAAAAATGGGTGAGCTTTTGCAGAAGCTCGAATCCTCGGAGAAGAGACAAAGGAAATTAGAGAAACAGCTCGAGCAGGCTGGTGTTGCCATCGCAGAAGATATCGATTACGAAGTCTGTCTCAAGAAAGTCGCCGAGATCGGCAAGCGAATGGGGGAAATTGGCGGCAGTGATGTCACGCACCCTGATAAGGACGAGCAGAACAGACTGCGCGAAGAATATTTCAAGCTGGAACAGGAAATGGAGAAGTACAACAACGCCTTGTTGATGACGGACGAGTACCAGGCGGAACAAGATCGCCTGGAGAAGAAGTGGGAAACAGACAATGCCCCTGGAAATCTTGAGGCTCTGAAGAAGCTAAGGCGACACATGGCAGTCGAAGTGAGAAACCTGAGCGAAGCTCAACTCACAACAGAGCCTACTCCTAACGGAAAATACTTGCCCAAAGCTATAGCCAAGAAATTCAAGAGAACCAACGTGCTTCAACTGATCCGACGAAATCCTGATGACATTGTTCGAATGCACCCTTCAACTTTGGAGAATATGCGTGTTACTGGAATGACACTAACGGAGCGTCGTGCCATATACGAGCACTTGCGGCCTGTCGGTCCTCAATGGAAAGCCATGAAAGCTGAAAAGATGACAGAACGTAAGTGGACTTGGTACAATATGATGAAAAACAATTTCAAAGAAAATCTTGCCTCGTGGCAGCGACACGTCGATCAATATGGTCCCCCGGGGAATCACCCGTACCTCAGTAAAGATCATCCGAACGGATGTCCCTTAATCGGAAAGCAGTGTCCACTCAAGGCTGACAAGCTCATTGACTATGACGGTGACTTCGGCTTCCCGGACGGACCTGAATATGAAGTTTCCGAGGTCAAGAAGGCCGACACTGATGATCCTGGTGCGAAGGCCATGCAGGAGGCGTTGGCGCTTGCAAAGGAGAAGAAGGCAAACGAGAGAAGCGACGCATTGAAGAAACATTACCAAGGCAAATTGCTGCAAGTATCGAAGGCAAATGGAAGCTGCGAAATGATGGATGATATGATGGACAAGATGGAGTTCGGAATGACTAAATGGATCGATGACTTCCTTTCACTTGGCGATGACAAGTCGAAGTTAACTGAGGAAGTCAAGAAGAAGGAAGTGGCGAATTTCACGGACGCCTTGAGTGACTGTCGACTCTCCGTTCTCGACTTTTGCGGTCGCTCCGGTATGCAGCTTTCAGGCAAAAAGGGCGGCGAGCAGAAGCCGGATCCTCGCAGTATTGTGGAATGCTCATTGTGCGAAGAGACTGCTGAAGCGTTTGAAATATTTAACAAATTTGTCAATAACAGACTGAAATACACTGGAGTCGTCGATACTCGAATCAAGTCAACGATTGACATGTTGAAGGGCCTACTAACTGAACTGAGAGAGCGTAACGTGAAAACAATTGCCGACCTAGGAGGTCAGAGACTACCCCAGTCACGAAAACTCAAAACTCAGGAGGAAATTGAGAAGGATATCAAGGACAAACGAGCAGCCAAGGCAGCCCAAGAAGCAGGCGAATCAGAAGAAGCAGAGACCGGAGGAGGTCCACCACTACCTGGCCCTCCCCGCGGTGGACTCATGGATGCTATCAAGGCGGGCCGTGGAGGTGGTGGCCGTGGTGGACTACTGGATGCCATCAAGGGAGGCCGTGGTGGTGGTGGCCGTGGTGGTCTACTAGACGCGATCAAGGGAGGTCGTGGAGGAGGTGGTGGTGGTGGTCGTGGAGGACTCCTGGACGCTATCAAGGCTGGTCGTGGTGGCGGTGGTGGTGGTGGTCGAGGAGGACTCCTGGACGCTATCAAGGCTGGCCGTGGTGGCGGCGGCGGTGGTGGTGGTCGAGGGGGGCTCCTTGACGCCATCAAAGCTGGTCGAGGTGGCGATGGTGGTGGTGGCCGCGGTGGTTTGCTCGATGCGATTAAGGGCCGAGGACGCGGCGGTGGACCACCGGACGCCGGTGGTCGAGGAGGATTATTGGCGGCTATTCAAGCACGTGGAGGTGGAGGAGATTAATGGCTGCCGAATGACGTCTGTGAGATTTTTCTGTCCACAAGGGATACGACGTATTCCAACATTTAGACTGACAAAGACCTGTATCAAAAGTCGAAAGTCTTTGCTATCCATCGCTTGTTGATAAGGCGTTACGCTGATCATGAGCCTGTTCGAATCCATATATAATTAGTTGTTGATGTAATTGTAGTAACGTTTTGGATAGTCGTACCGCCCGCACAGTCTCCGTCAAAAGTGGGGACGATGTGGCGTTAGGTTTTTACAGTTATTTTACAGCAGGCTATTTGGTCAAATTAGTCGAACAAGCCGCTTCCTCGAATTTGCGTCATGCCGCTTCAGTCCTCGGTTTTGCACATACGATATACTCGCAGTCATGACGGTGAACTCCTTGCTCCCGTCGCCTCACTTTCTTGAAGGATGACGGAACAACGCAAGAACACCTTTAATGATCTGAAAGCCTACGAAGCTCGTAGGCGTCGTGCCTCTAGTTCAAAGCAAGATTCTACCTCGTTGTATTGGAAGAGCTATCAAGATCTCATGAAGGGTGCACTTGCCGAGACGAGTCGAGCTCGACGTCTTGTTCAGGGGACTTGTCGGGCTCATCAGGCATATGGTAAGGCCTTGGCGGCCTTGGATGGGAAGATTCTTCTTGAAGAACAACAACGACAAAAACGATTACCGTCTTCAGGACGGGCCAACAAGGAAAAGTCAACATCGAGCTATACCAAGTCGATTATGTCTGAAATTTTCACTGCGAACCATATCGTGACGCATCAACTCCTTGAGAATGCCACGAACATGGATGAAGAAATTGCCGAGGCGATTACCATGCTGTTAAAGGAAGTCAAAAAACAGTTTTTAGCCTTTGAAGAAATGGGTAGTGCAGTATTGACTCGACTAGAAACGACTGAAATGCAAGTCACGGGTGCTTGGGACCGCTATTTGTTGAAAATGGAGACAAAGGATGTCACGTCACCAAGGTCGATAGGCTCTAAACTGAGCACAAATAAGAACCCAAAATCCTACCAAGAGATTGCTGCAAGTGGAGAGGTATTGGATACGTGGGTGGGTACATGAGGAGGAATGGATCCCATACTACTCTTCGTGACCGCGCTTGCCTAACGTTCTGTCTCTTTGTATTCCTTTTTTCTTTGAGCAGGTTGTTGAAACACAGTATCGAATGGCAGTGGCATATCAGAATGCGGCATGGGATGAAGGTAGCACTAAGCTTGATGAGCTCTTTAGGGAAGTGAAGCAACATGAGATTACCCGAAGGATACATTTAAGAGAATTTTTGGTTGCCTTTGCACAACGGCAACAACGATTGTTTGTTGGAATTCCGGGTATTCATATTTCTGTCTTGGAGGATTTGGCTGAGAAAACAATTTCACGAGAGGAAATGGAACACGATTTACAGGCTCTCGTCAAGGAGAAAATAGGGGCAACCCACGAGGCATTGAAGAATGGGAATGGCAATTTAGATTCACCCCTCAAGAGTGACTTACTCGGCAACGCCACAGTCCTCGAACGACGATTATTACTCGGCGGAGGCGGCGTATCTGGAACAGGGAATACAATGGAATGGACACTTTCATTAGCCATTATGACATGTGACGCCTATCTTCACTTTTTTGATTTGGACGATAGTGAATATACGCCTTCGACGTCGCCAGAAATGGTCATCCAGGGACTTATGCCGAATCTCATCTCACCGACGGTCGATAATCTGAACATGGGTAAATCGAATTTTTCTCTAGGATGGAGTGACTCCCTGACGCCATCCGATTCCATTGTTTTGGCAAAGTGTACGATGCATGAGATTGATAGTACCGACCTTACAATCGTGGAGGAGGGAGCTGGTGGGAATACTGCCTCGAAGATGTTTGGAAAGTTAAGAGATAAAAAAGTTCAAGTGAGATTGAAAGATGTCCAAAAGAGGGATGAATTTATGGAAGCGTTAATGACTGAGTATCAATAGGCGATGTAGCCCATCTGCTTTTTGGTTTGGTACATTTTCACCAACAAACTGTTGCAATGGTTGTGAACCACCTTAATCGGATGGGCTATACAAGAACATGACCCATTTCAATACTCTAGTGTTACTTGTCCATAGTATGCCCAATATTCCCACTAGCTCCATCACATCTCGCCATGGTGGGGTGCTGCTCGTTTTTTAACTTTCGGATTCGCACTACCGTATATTCGTTGGCATGATTCATAGGGAAGGTATGTACATAGCCATGACCTACGGTAGGACGTATGACTGTGATATGTAGAGAGACGGTTCCTTCTACCCGAGTGGAAGGCCACATTGGACTCAATGGCCAACACTTAAGTTGACAGCCATCCCCCCCATTCGTATGTGAATGAAATGATCGAAAACTAGTACGCATCGTGGCCAAGCGCTGACCTGTGTCGTTTCCCTCATAGTCCATGAGATTGTTGCCCATTTTTTGGAGCAGTGGATGTGCGAAGCGCGAACAGCCATGACAGTGACGTCGGAGACAACGATACACTCCAAGGAGTCAATCTCGACAGGCCAGTCCCGAGTCCGATTTGTGATTCACTGTCACTGTCACTATCTCTCAAAAAGGTTCCCGCCGGATCGACAGCCGATCCACCAGTTTGCAGCCCACCGTAGGATATTTCACATCATTTTTCAAGTGAGGACTGCCTCAGCTCATCCGAAGTAGTAGAGCGAGACGAGACCGCTGGTTCTGATACCGATACCGACTCGACGAAGTTTTGGTGTCAATCTCCAACGAAAGACAACAGCGATTGCGAGGCTAGGAAGACAAGGAGTTTCGGTTCGGTGAAAGTTTGGTCTATGGAGGCCGTGCCATGATGACCTCTCTAATCAGCGCTATTCAGTGACTGGAGGATCAACAAAACTGGATTAGGAAACAAACTATGCACTACCCTATCCCCAGACCAGCATCCGTCACGGTCAAAATCCAAAGGCGATGCACGCGACCTGTTAGAAGCTGTCCAAATATGGTGGTTTCCTTTGCATTTGTCGTTACGGGAAGGTGCTCTTTTTTGTTGGTTGAGAGGAAGGCCAATGTATGCAACGATTGTCGGTCGTTGTAGCTTGGTGCATCAAGAAGGTACGATTCCCGACGGCGAACCCAAAGAAGCTGTCGAGCACGCATGGATCCTTTCAAGTTGCCCGAGAGCAACTGTTTCTTTCTTTCCTGGCGTAGCTGCACTGTCCACATCATCCTTATATCATTTTATGCGGTCGTCTATGATGCTTCATCAAGAAATCGCATGACGATAGCGATGAATTTATTTTCACCAACGTCTAGACCAGACTCGCCCGAGGTCATTGCCAAGTTCCACATCGTGGCCTACAGTGCGTCATCGCCATGAGCACGATGACGACGGTAGACTATTTCTTGAAAATTGTTGAAATAGTAGGTCCCACCACTTCAAATGGATCCACCGAACGACGCAAGACTTGTACGACAGTCACGAGGAAAAAAGAGCCAAGCAAAGGCTAGCTCAGAGCTGATTTGCTTCTTGCTGATTGGAAAAAGGTGGATGAGCTTCTCTTCTTGTACACTTATGTTCTGTCGCCATTATCCTTCAGAGCGGAGAAGAAAATTCTCCGACGGAGACGCCATCGACTGTGACATCGACGCCATACTGAAACCTTCGAAGACATGAAAGGGAGCTGCTTCATATACTCCAGTGTCGTAATCCCGCGGCGAGGTCATGTCTGAAGAGGCATACTCTGACATTTGAGCTCCTCAGTATAAGGCAGCTACCTATGGATCGACGTATCGTGGTCTAGTTCTGTAGTAATGCAAGGATGATTTCTTCACTTCGATCCTATCACATTCTTCCTTTCAGCGATTCTGGTCACAAGTGATCCCTTACGCAAGGCAGATTCTTCCTACTACGATTGTGAACGGCAATGACTCAATCAGTGGGAATGGCTTGATACGTCCCACTTCGGTTGTGCCTGTTTGACCCGTGAGTTGTGCCCTGTCCAGTGTCTATTTCCCCATGTCGTTTTCGCGTTTTCGCTGTTACTGCTCTGCGAAAAAGTCAGACAGAGAAAGACACCTTCGGGGACTACCAGATACCGTTCCTATCGAAACGACACTCACTGTCATTTGCTGGCTTGGAGAGATCCTGAAGCCATAGAAGTAGCATAAGTTACTTCGTAGCTATGATATACACATTATGGTATGACACGAACACTTCCTGCAGAAGGGAACTTGCACCAAAATACCGTATACCGTATCGCTGCGACCCGGAGAAAATAATATAGGCACGCGACCCCCGAGATATGTATTTACGACAGAGTGCCATAGAATTGATGGAATTAACGCACTCGAAAAAGGAGGGTCACGTGCCTCCACTGTATGATATCCCCACAGCTCACATCTTTCTTTCGTCAGCGGGGTTCGCCGGTCATACTGACAGTGAAGCATCGGCTTTCGACCGAGGGACTGCTATGTCGACCGCGTTCTCGCTCGTGTACGATATGAACCGTATACCACTGTATCGGGGATAGGGGCTGCGAGCACCGTGTAACGTGCCGTCAAAGCTGCATCTCTCTTTTCTTCCCGGGGGGTGCCCCCCCGGACGTGTCGCCATTACCCAACCTGTAGTATGCCTCCAAGCGCACCTTCATAAGGTGTAATGGGCTTTCAAAGTGACTTCCAAGAAAAGTTACGGTGGAATTACTAAGGCGTCTTTTAACACCGGGTAGAAGTCCCAGTGAGAATATAAACGTCGGGGTCGTCTACGGACGGCACTACTGAGTCGGACGTGTACAGTTTTGCGCGAAGTTGGTCGACCGTGACGTCATTGTCCAAGCCGTTGTTCGAATTGTCCTAAAAGCTATTTAGAAAAAACACCGGGACAAAAATTTGTCCTACTCGTCATTATTTCAGTCCCGAGTACCCCCCCTGAAATATACCTCATGATTATAACGTTATAACACCTGTAATATGGGAATTTCCCCTTGCAGAAAATCAGTGTCTCTGTAGGATCATGTTTTACTTTACAGTTAGCATATTCGCTTTTTCATTTGCTGGTCGAAGGGCATGCGAATGAATAATAGGTATACCTCATTCATTTCCGCTGCCCACTCAAGAATCGTCCCTGATATCGATATCAACGAAGTCTCATCGCATCGCTAACCTTTCACCCTCTGGCTAAAGGCACACATCCTCGCTCCCTCCCTATTTCCATTTCAGATATGGAACACACCGGAGATGATACGCGAAAGACAGCTCAATGCTCGACGATTCAGGGTGGTTTAAGTGATGGAGCACTCAACCGACAAGGAAGACAGGCTCGAATAGAAAGGCCTCGAAGACATGGGCGTGCAGTTGAACGTCAACTTTCGCCACATCGTCAACCACCCATTTCAAGCAGAAAAAATTGTCCTGTTAAGACGTCTGATCCTACAAAACCTACTGGGACAGCCACCACTGGACATGATCCTGTAGAAAGAAAGAGTGGTGCGTCTATGCTGAAGCATGGAAGGCACGACCTAGCTTCTCATTCTTCTCAAGTCGGTGTCTTTGCCAGCACAAGACCCGACCGCGCCTCTATGGAAACCGCACGAATCACATCTTCCGGAGGTGTTCTCTACGTAGATGAAGTCGCAGGAACAGGGAACTCGGAACCACCGCATTCGAGCCTACCAGCTTCGGAATCACCACTTGTGAGAGCAGGTGGTCACAGCAGAGCTTCCAACGAGGGCTCAGACCGATCCCCTAGACAGGCCGCTACAACCTCCAGAAGCATGTTGAATGACGCTTGTGCCACGCGACGCCACTGGTATGATATCTTCGCTGCTCGAAAGGACGCGAGGAACCTCAGAGGCTCCACCATAGATCCACGTACAAACGCGAGGGTGCATGTGGGTGCCGTATCGGTACCAGGCCCCCACGGAGACATATCTACCACTCGCCTTCCCGAGACTTACGAGGCCATGCGCCAGCTTCGTCCCCCTTCTAGTCTCTCGAATCAACTAGCACCGTCTATGGAGGTCGCAATGGTTGATTTGAATGTACAGGTACCGTATCGGGCTATGTGTCCTGCGTGACCCTATCAGGGTATCTTCGCTAACGCCGTTTTTGTTCGTTTCTGTCCCAGGCGTATGTCCCTGGAGAAGCTAGAGGTGAAGCGTCGGAAGTAATTGATGGCACTGCTGTGGCATCGGAAGCTGAAATCGAAGCAGAAGAAGAAGGCGAGAAGAATCATGGGCTTGTGATCAAGGTTGGGATGACGTCGTTTTGTCTCGTGCTCATGATTACCCTAATCTTTTCCGCAATATATCTTCGGGGGCACAAAAAAGACGATCTTCGTAGTCCGACAAAGACGCCCGCTTATGCGCCATCGGCACCACCAACTAGCGAAACATTCATTGAACTACTACAGACATTGAGGCCCCTTTATCCCACCGACGAAATGTTTGAGGAAGCATTCTCTGACTTGGAAACGCCGCAGTACAAGGCAGCGTATTGGGCATCAACTACTGGAAGCATCGGTCTGAGTGGTAGTGACGCACGGATGATTAGTCGATTCGCTCTTGCTACATTCTTTTACAGCACGAAAGGCGAAAAGTGGACTCGATGTCATGAAAATTTGAAAACTTGCGGACCTGGATACTGGCTCGATTGGGAAAATGAGTGCGAATGGTTTTCTGTTTCATGTCAAGAGCCTAATGATGGTGAATACATGGTGACTGAGTTACGCTTTGGTGAGTTGTGTATTGCCTGCAACTTCCGCTTCCCCCTTATTTCCGATCCTGACACTTTGTTGGTGATAGAACCACAGGGAGGGAAAAAACAAGACCTAAAGGGTACCCTTCCTTTGGAAATGGCGTTCCTCAGTGGTTTACAAAGAATCTTCATAAATGAGGCGTCCATCTCTGGGTCGATTCCAGAGGGATGGTCGGCCATGACGGCTCTGCGTACGTTGACAAACTAAGCGACTACATCGGATATCTGATTCGGTCATCTCATTCTCTTCGATCATTGACCTTCTCAGGTGATCTCTTTTTGGAGAGCAACACCCTCACAGGTACTTTTCCCGATTTTTTGTTTGGTGAGAGTAATGTCTTGGAGACATTAAGCATCTTTAGGAATCAGTTGAGGGGAACCATTTTGCCCTTCAATTCACCCAACTTGAAGTCACTATTGATCAGCCACAATTTCTTCACTGGGTCGATCCCGACTACGTTCGCGACACTGCAAAACTTAAGTAAGTCTTGCAATCGACATCGCGCTTTCTTTATTGTTTTCTCTGGCCAAGGATAATGCTTACGAGCTCTATACCCCCAGCGGTCCTCATGGCCAACAATAATGAATTTGAGGGAGAAGTACCGGAGGGAATTTTTCAACTTTCCCAACTCGTGGAATTATCTCTGGGTCGCAACGGGCTCGTTGGTACGATACCTGAAACCATCGCCGTCATGCAGAGTCTGGAATTCCTTAACCTACAGTACACGAGTATGGGTGGTTCTCTACCAACTGGGCTTTTTGATCTGATCAACATGCAACATCTGAACCTTAGCTCGTCCTCTTTCTCTGGTACACTTCCCACCGATTTTGCCAAGCTATCGACATTGACTCAGATTCAACTTGGCGACAACAAGTTCACAGGGACGATTCCAGATGGATTCGGTCAGCTTCCGTACGTTAGTCAGTTGGTGTTACACAGCAATGAACTTACTGGTACAGTACCCGAGACTATCTGCAATCGACGAGGCGGAGGATACTTTGACCTCAAGCTTCTAACTGCCGACTGCCTCGACGAAGTATCCTGTAGCTGTTGCGATGAATGTTATTGATGACGTTTCGTGCCATGCTCTTTGGGAAGTTGAGATCCTCTCTGAAATCGACTGGGTGACAATACTATTGTTACGGTTGCGAACTAGTGAATGTAGCTGAGACATTGAGGACTGAATTCGTTTAGCGTTCCGAGCGGTCTTTCAAGATGAACACAACCCCAACCCCAACCCCAACCCATGACGGCTCTGCGTACGTTGACAAACTAAGCGAAAATATCGACCTGCCCAAAAATATCCGCCTCATTCTCTTCGTCCACTGCCCTTCTCAGTGATCTTTTTTTGGTCAGCAACGGCCTCACAGGTAGTTTTCCTGATTTTTTGTTTGGTGAGAGTAAAGTCTTGGAGAGACTGCAAATTCATGGGAATCGGTTCAGCGGGGCAATTTCGCCCTCTAATTTCCCCAACTTGAAGTCACTAGTGATCGGCTCCAACTACTTCACTGGTTCGATCCCGAGTACGTTCAGGACACTGCAGAACTTAAGTAAGTTTACCAAAGATCCAATGTTTTCTCTAGTGCCATGAATCACCGTTGATACTCACAGACTCTACGTCCACAGCGGAGCTGCGAGTCTTCCTGAATGAATTGGAGGGAGAAGTACCGGAAGGATTGTTCCAACTTTCGAAACTCATCGATCTAGATCTGGGTGACAATGTCAGGCTCGGTGGTACGATACCTGAAACCATCGCCGTCATGCAGAGTCTGAAATCCCTTTACCTACCAAACATGAATATGACTGGCACGCAACCAGTTGGGCTTTTTGATCTCATCAACTTGCAATCTCTCCATCTCCACTCGTCGTCTTTCTCGGGCACACTTTCTACCCATTTCGCCAGACTTTCGAATCTAGATGAAGTTGAACTTCACGACAACAACTTCAGCGGGACGATTCCCGATGGATTCGGTCAGCTTTCGTACCTTGGTCGGTTAGTGCTACACAGTAACGCACTTACCGGTACGGTATCCAAGGACATTTGTAATCGAAGAGGCAAGGGGTACTTTGACCTGAATTTTCTGACCACCGACTGCATTGACGAAGTGTCCTGTACTTGCTGTGACGAATGTTACTGAACGACATTTTTCGTCTCGTACTAGTTTCTGGAGAAGCTGAGATCCTTTCTGAGGCCAACAACGATTGGGTGACAATACTACCATTGTTACAGCCACCGAAGTATATTTCCATCTAGCCTTCTGACTACCGAACGCCTTGACGTCTATGTTGCAATGAGGGATTCTGAGAAGTTTGGAGACTGCATTTCGCTTGGGGTTACGATTAGTCTTCTTCCAAGATCAATCAACATGACAATGGTTACTCTGTGGTGAGATCCTGTGTCGGGGTGATGCTTGTCCCTCACAATAACCCCCTTTATTTCTCCTGTGGCGGAAACTTCTTGCCCACTGAACCTTATCGTACAAGAACCCAAAGACTGACAATTCATGATATCGTCCATTCCGTCATTGGTATGTACGTAAGGAACGGATAGCTTCTTCCGGTTCTACTACCCAAGGGGGCCAAGACCCCCACTCCTTGGACGCCATGGCCAACAGGCAACTGGCTGTCAACGAATCCTACGTGGATGATACATACCATCATTCATTACCTTTATTGCATGCAAAATTCATCGTGGCCAAGACTTGACCGTATTTCCTTGTCCAGTCAAGAGACTGCTTCTGGTGGCGAGTCATGATGATGATGACCATAACATGGTGATGATATCGATGTGGAAGTGGCGGTGGATGCTCGAAACGGAATCCCCAGGCCTTTGGAAGACGTATATTCCAGTCCCGAATGGCAATAGACTCCAACGAGTCCATTTTGACAGGTCTTTTTCACTCCACCGTATTTGTCCGTATTTGTGCGTGTTCAAAGGCATCATGAGCACAGCACTTTCGATGAGAAACACTGGAGAGAATGAATCTAGTATGCGTCTGTCTATCCACAGCGGGTGGTGTGAAGTTCCTCGAAGCTAGGACATTCGTACATTCGAAACATAGATATGGTGTAGACCCAAGAAGGTAGTACTATTGCGGAGATCCTGCCTACTGGTACCGTACATGATCTTGTGCTGTGAGTCGTAATACTACCAATGTGGCAGGCCCGATTGAGATTCACGTGAGTGTATCATTAAAAAGCCCTTCCTCAGGTCGCCCGGAGCTACTGCGTCGAGCGAGAAAGAAGAAAACCGCAACAACTTGTGATATCCAGCCAGACATTAGGGATTCGGCGGGGTTTCCAGATTGGGTACATTATCATACTGAGACTGTAGTAGGGTACTGTGCTACAACCTACTCTATTAGCTAGGGGATATCCATTCTGGGTCTTCCATTCATAGAGATGTCGCGCTGATTGCGCGCGTGTCATACATACATAGCTATGACACGGTGGGGATGTTTTTGGTTTTTTCGCGAATCTTTACGCCGTTCCAACATCCGTTCTTCTTCGTCCGTTATGTAGGTTTGTGTCATATATGTGTCACATAGGCACGTACGTTCGTCGACCAAAAGGACAGAAGTACGACGCAGCGCCGAAAATTTCTCACTCACTCTGTCACTCTCTCTGTGGAAAGAAGTCGACCGGACGAAAAAAAAAATTCCACGAAACAACGGGAAGGAAGCGAGCCAAGCAATGCCTCTCTGACGAAAATGCCGTTGTACGGCCCTAAACCGTACCTCAAAATTCATGAATGAAAAGTCGGGGGGCTACGACCAACGTTTCATCACTCTTTTGCAGTATTGAGGATCTTTTCATACGTTTCTCAAAGAAGTATCCTCCCCCGTCTACGACAATATAGAATAAGAACAGAAGAGTCACCCAGTCACTGAGTGTCCACTGAGTTGTGTCTTTTTTTATAAGGTCATCATGCGAAGAAAACAATATCTCCGGGGTGTCGATGATGCTGATGCGGGTGCAGGGGTACCCTCACCACCACAATCGAATATGACAAGTCATACAAGTCATAGTGAAATTGAATTCTTTGATGAGGTAGGACCAGAACCTGTCTTAGTCTTAGGTGTGGATATCTCCCATATGAATCGGAATATGCAATTTTGGATTTGTGCGAGTGGTGTCTTCTTCTTCTCTTTACTATATGGATTTTTACAAGAATTAATTTCTGTCAAAATTTGTAGTCGACAATTGGGTTTATTCCTTGCGACGGTCCAATTTGTGGGTTATACTGCTCTTGCGGCAATTTTACGGAATTTCGTGCTTGATTCCCAACTCAAAAAACAACTTCAACAACAACGACAACAAAATTCGATGACGACTACCTCAAGGAATTCGAATCCCAGTCTTGCCTCATCATCATCATCTCCTATCATCAAGACAGCAACAGCAGCAGCAACAGTCCCATTCCAATTGTATCTTGGTCTATCACTTCTTCGTGCGGTCGACTTGGCAATGACGAATCTGGCTATGCAATATATCAATTATCCGGCAAAGACATTGATGAAATCATCTCGGGTCGTATTTACGATGATCTTTGGTGTCCTTTTAGCGAAGAAGGTCTATCAGGTGATGGATTATATGATTGTCATTTGTATGGTCACAGGTCTTGTCATCTTTATGCATGCCGATGCCCATACATCAGCCATTTTTCAACCGGCAGGTGTCATCATGTTGGTACGTCTCATCTCTCTCAGATGATCGAAACACGCGTCTTCAAGCTTTCTATGCGTGTGCAATCATTCTGTTTTGACCTCCCCCTCTCCTGCCCGATTCTTCTCATCTTGTGTTTGACTTTCCTTTTTGTTGGTTGTGTGTTTGTGTTTTTAGACGATATCCTTGATTTGTGATGGTGCCATCTCGAATATGAGTGAAACGATTATGAATAGTTACGGCGTGGGACAGGATGAATTTATTTTTCGAATGTATTCGATTGCTTTGATTGCGATTTCTGGGGCTGCGACTGTTAAGGGGGATATGATGCAGGGAATTATTTTTATGTTACATCCTGGAACCTATGCTGAACATTTGTCCGATGTACCTATGGAGGAAAGATCATGGAGTAGTTTTTCAAAGTTTCTTGTCATGTTGGTACGTCTTAATCCCTTTCGGCAATTTACGCTGAAAAACACTTCAACCTCTCAACAAATAGTTCTTCTCCGGTTTTTCTTTTTTTTACATAGCTCTTCAGTTCGATGGGCTTTTTTGGTTCTTCGTGCAGTGCGGCGATTACTAAAAATTTTGGTGCATTGACGATGAGTATCACATCGACGACGCGGAAGGCGGGGACATTATTTCTTTCCTTTGTCATTTTCAAAAATGAATGTACCTTTGAACATATCGGTGGTATGATCGTCTTCATTTCGGCATTATTGGCCAAATCCTTCCGACGAAAGAATAAATCCCGAAAGGGCATTACCAGTCCGATACCGTCAGCGACTACCGACAAATCCAACCCCTACAGTTTGGATCGTTTAGAAAGTGGAAAGATGTTTGTACAGATTTCAAATTCCTTTGATGGTGTCGATGTAGCTTCGGGGATACATCCTACTACTATTTCGACGGTGGAATCGGAACGCTTATTGACGTCGTCGACGACGACAGCAAGGCCAACACGAGTGAGTCGACAAAGTAGTGCCAAGAGTTCGAGTCCTACACGGAGAACCACCGGACGACATTATGTTTTATGATGATGATGAAGTTTTTTTTCATCCTAAAAAACAACACTTTACTACGGCAAAACAAAACAACAACAACACAACAAAAACGTCCCCGTATCTCTTGGGTACCAAAAGTTTTTTGCGTGGTGGATGTACCTTTTCGTAAAGAATCCAATCCGTCCTGGGATACTTTCATTAATGTAGAATGATGATATAAAGGAAATATAAATAATCGGATAGTGCTGCTAGCATCTCCTTTTCGACCATCTTCTATTCATATGATGTGACGGTGACTGTGAATAGGCAAATCATGTGTCGGTATCATACAGGCTATGATATCATCGAGTACCTACTTTGGATACATATGCTGATACAAGATCCCCTCTGTCATAATCTCTCTAAGGTAGGGCTCGCCACTAAAGACACTTCGATCTTGGATGTTCGGTCATCCTGGTCATTACGGTTAGATTGTGGATTCGTGACAGGTTCTTCTTTTGTGTGTTTTGTCGCAGAGAGATGATTTCGATCCAACAAACACTTGGGACTTGACTCTCTCCCTCCTCATCCATACCATCATCATCGCACAACAAACCTAAGCCAAGAATCTTGATTCCCACAAGTGTCCCCCCCATCCATTCCTATGTCATCATCAAAAGATTTCACACGTGCTGTGAACGTAAAACGGAACGCCAAAAAGAAATCAGAATATGAAATATCTGAAGAGGAGGAGGGGGAATACGTCCTAAGTGCTGTACCCGATGACGCTACAGTCAATGTGGGTGATAAGGTTGTTGCGATTAACGGAGTGAAGATAGGAGATATTGATGATGAAGATGAGGCGACGGAAATTATGAATAGTATCCGAATCGTCGTCGTCCCTGCAGATGATATCCCGCAATATGAACAGGCCAAGGCTCGTGAGGAAAATGGTGATGCTATCGTCTCAGCAGATGGAAAGATTGTAAGTATATATATCGTGACCCACTTTTCCCCTCCCAGATGTTCGGAATTCTCATTATCATCTTCATCCTCATCCTCATCATCTTTACTATATCTAGGATATTCGCTGCCCACATTGTGATCATTACAACGAAGGCCTGGAGGTCGATGAAGATGGCGATTATGTGTGTGAGAATTGTGGAACCATCCTTGATGTACCAAAAGCAGTAAGTGTTTGTGTATGTGCGTGTGTGCGTGTGATGGATAGTACATTTATGCACTAGGAGTCGAATGGAATATTCGAATTCACTGTCGGCAAATGTATGCTTACCCCCTGATCACCGACGATATTTGTTCTTTAGAACGATTCTAGCAAGGATGAGATCTATGAGTGTCCAGACTGTGGTCACAAAAATGTCAATCCCGAACCAGATGAGGATGGTGATCGTGTATGTGAGGAATGTGGTTGTATCCTTCCAGAAAAACTACGAGTTGAATGTGACAAGTGTGGATATGAAAATGTCGACCCCCAGGCCGATGAAAATGGGGACCATTTCTGCGCTAGGTGTGGTGAAAAGTTGGATGTCGAAGTAAGTAAAGACAATGGAGAAGACGACGTTCCTTCCAGGCTACTCTGTGCAAGGATTGGGGATACTAACTCTCTTTTGCTACTCGACATCACAGGAGGCGAAGCAATCAATGGCTGAGAGAGTACAGGCCATGTACGACAAATATGCGGAACAGGAAGCAGATGGACAGGAGTTTGGTGAAGACGGAAAACCGGTCACGAACCCTGAGGGGAAGAAACTAACGCCCGCGGAAATGTTCAAACCTGGAGATGTAATAACAGTGACTGTTGGAAAGTCCAACCCCAAGCAAGATGCTGGTTTGAAGGTGGAAAGGGCTGAAAATGGTAAATACTACGTACGAAAGGTCCCACCATCCGGCCTGTTTGCGAAGACGCCTGTCATTGCAGGAGATAAGATCTTGGAATTGAATGGAGTCGATTCGAAGGATTATGAAGATATCAATCAGATGAAACGAGTCATTCGTGATGAAGAAAAATTGACTATCGTCGTCCTCCGAAGAGAACCGGATGCTTCTGAAAGTAGTGCCGATTCCGATATCGATTTCGATAACCTTGCACCGATCACTCCCGATGGCGTCATGAGGGAGGAGATTGAAGAGAAAGATGATGACACTCTTGGTTATGATGGTCATGATTGTGGTTGCATATGGTGCCCCGTTTGTCACCCGATTTACCGACCACCGCGTCCGGTAGTCTTTTAAATTGTGTTGTAGTGGAACAGAATCCTAAAGTCTTCTTGGTGATGCATTTGTGCTTACCGCATTGCGCCGACGAATCCAACTAGGCGTGTATACTTCATGATACATCATAGCTAAGATAAGAGCATATGGGTAGCCAGTTGAAGAATGTCATCTGAAGGAATCATAACAAAAAGGAAAAATTGCGGAATCGTGTCACGGATTGACCTGCGCGCCAGTGCGCAATTCTCGACATGGCAACAAGCCGCCAATCGGCTTCTTCCCGCACGATAAATAACGGTAGTAACGTTCAACGCACATACAAAAACGCGGGAGCCTATTTCCTCACGACCTGGCCATGATAGCGAGAGTGAGCCTCATTTCTGAAACAGATGAACCTAAATGAGGTACATAAACACTAGCATGTCTTCGAGCAGCAGCTCTTGGTCGACGACACCACGGCCAACGGGGTTGACCTCACTTGGCCCTGGAAGACTGCGGCTGCGGAATGGTAAATTCCTGCATTATGAGAACTCCCAAGCGCGCTCTGAAACAGAATGGAAGTTGTCCGAAATGATCAATCCAGACGGAAGTGTTACGGTGCGGAGAATGGCGGCAAATCCGGATGGAAGTCGTAGTGTTTTGCAAGAGGAATACGCTTCGATGGATCAACGAATACTGGGAAACTATGATGATCTGAGGTATGAAGACAGTTCTAATGATGAGGGTCCTGCGTCGCCGGGGAGAAGGAGGATAGTTGGTTCGTCCTCAGGATATTCTTCACCAGTTGGGCAAGATAGATCTTTCGAGCCGAACGACCACAGCAGTGACGGTTCAACATTCTCAGTTTATTGGCACAAAGCCTTGACTCACGATGATATCGAGGAAAGCATGAATGCAAGACGGAACATCACTCAATCCACAGTAGTTTCGTCATCAAGCTCTGAAAGCTCGAAGGCGGACGAAAGCTCGAAGGCGGACGAAAGCTCTTGGGGATTTCATGAAGGTGATGTATCTCGAATTTCTGGGGATTCGATGGGGTATCCACTGGCTGATGCTAGCACAAAACTTCATACACTTTATGAGTGGGGGGATAATGAATCTGAAGAATGGAGCCTTTTCGACGACGTCGATGGCCGTAGTCAGAGAAAGACTTCGGCTAAGGAGACGAGAGCTCCCCCGAAACCGCTCGGTAAGCCTCCTCTCCCTCAGGAAGGATCCATTCAGCGGAGCAGATCAAGATCATCAGTCGAGATCAGACCGATGGATAACTCTTCGCAAACAATTCGGGCGCAGGACGCACATGATACGATAAACGTCTCAGATTCAAAGGAGGATACTGCCGTCTGGGAGGAATATCAATTACAGCAAAATGCCATGGCATTCAAACAGATCCAAATGTCGGCGCAGCCGCAGGTGAAGTACTACTCGCATCCTGACGTTGAGACACCGGCAACACCAACCGGTCAAACTTCTCTCCGAAATGCTGCTGCGTTGGTAGACACGTTATCGGTTCATTCCGCTGGAAACGATACTTCCAGTGGTAAATCTTCCACTACTTTCACAGAGAACATCACCTATACAGTACGTAAGAAATCACCTGGTGACCAGGTGGGTATATTTGTTGGCGTTCGCGATCTATCGGAAGGTCCTCGCCTCGTAGTGGAACGGTTGAAGCCTGGAGGGAAGTTTGCTGAAAGTCCTATCGATAAGGGTGACGTGGTCGTCTCTATTAATGGCGTAGACTTCCTACGGTATCCTAATGCGCAGGAGGCACTCGGTAAGGATATCCCCAGAAGGAAGAGAATTCACATGGGGTAGTGTCTCACAATTTCGCTCCTTCAGAAATCGTCCGGGAAGCTCCGGATAAAGTGACTTTCGTCGTCATGAAAAGCAAAGAAGCAATGAGCAATGACTCGTTCGATGAATACTCTTTGCCGAGTTTGCCAAATGAAAAGATCCAACAGGTCGTCAATCAAGATGGAAGCCGTGTCAGGACAAGAGAAGTTGCCAACAATGACGGGAGTCAGACGATCATCGAAGAATTTTTCGATGCGGAAGGTCGAAAAAAGAATCAAACAACTCGTCGGAGGTGGCTAGCCTTCGATGGGTCCTGGCGCGATGCTTCGTTTTCTTCTGTTGATGCAAATGGTAGAATGATGGTTCATGTCAGAAAGTCAATACGAACCGAAATCATTGGCCTGAGGCTTGAGTCGCGACGAACACATCGCGGTCCAAACACGATTGTCGTTTCTCAGGTATTTCCGTCCGGAATGTTTGCTCGTACTCCTCTCAGTGTGGGCGACCATATCGTGACCATCAACGATATTGACTTTGCTGTGAAGCCTAATCTGGAACTCGCCTTGCGGACTTTGTCAAGAGCCGTGGATGAAATAAAGGTAGTAGCGATGAAGCCTTCTGACTGGATCGAAAGAAGGGAACAGCGAATTTCTCAGCCCCGTCAATTGGTAGAGACATTTACGATCGATCCTCCAAGGTCACAAGCGTATCAATTTGACGTCTCGGCCTACGATGATTCCGTCTTCGGATACAATTCCACAAAAAAGGTATCACTCAAGGATATTTCGGCGTCGGAACGTCTAGGAATGATTGTCGTCAGTCAGTACACTCGCTTAGGTGTACTCCTGGTCGTTAAGGATGTTGCACGGAGCAGTCGACTCGCGACTTCGGGTCTCAGAAATGGCGATGTCATTGTATCCATTAATGGGATCGACATGAAAAGCGAGCCCGATGCCGGCCGTGCGATGAGCTTAATTCAGAACAGTATTGCTAGCCTTGATATCGAATACCAGCGAATTGGAAACCTAATCGAAGAGGATGCAAAGGCTTTTCCAGTCGCACGCCTGGAGAACTTTTTGCCGGACGGGACGAAAACGATGCGAACAGAGACAAGGAATCCTGACGGCAGTATCTTGGTGCGAATCGAGGAAGTCGGTCCTGCCATCCCAGTCGACGCAGCCTTGACTACCTTCGACGCGGCCGAGAGATCTAGTCCTGATATTCATCGCGTCAGTCCTGGTGCGTCAGACGGAATCAAGGGAAAAGGTTCTAACTTTGTAGCAAGTCCGTCAAAACTCTCTCGCGGACATCTTGAGCCTGTGACGTTCACAGTCAACAAGCTAAACATGTCACAAAGTGTGGACATGGATCTGACAGTTGTAAATGGCGCACTCTGTGTCGCTAGGGTGGGCAGGAATAGTTTGCTGTTGGGCAAGCCATTGCTTCCAGGTGATACCGTCCTTGAAATCAACAAGCACAACTTTCGGAAAAATCCGAGCTTGCGGCAGGCACAAGCTGTTTTATCGAATCCAACGAACACGTTCACCTTCACAATCTTGAGAACATCCCTACACAAGGGAATACAGAGAGATAAGCCAGTATCATTGACACCAAAGAAAAAAGTCTCGATTAATTGTTTCAAGTGTGGGAAGAAATCACGGAAAAGTAAGAATCCGAAACGTACAGAAAGGTTGCTTCATAATCAGGGGAAAGCTGTTCCTTATTCATAATGATTATTCATAAGGAAAGCCAGGGCCATCGGGATTCATTATGTGTCAAATATAGTGCTAGTTTAAATGACTACGTACAGACGGATTTGCCGACTAATTCGAACAAACGTAGTGACAGTGTGACGCACTTGGGCAGACACTTTGATCTGTCATGATGGACGGTTGCCGAAAGGTCCCATTTGTTCGATACCAAAGTGGGATCCCATATACCAGAGCATAAGATTGAAGAATGATATACCTCAAACATTTTCTCCTTTCCGTTCAACTGTTGCTATTGCCTCAGGGGACGTCGTCACTAGCATCGAAGGGGAAAACACCTGCAAGTGGTCGAGCCACAGGAGGTGGATTCGGTGCGAAACCTTCTACCTTGGTCCATAATCCAGATACCTCCGAAACGACGGGACAACTTTTGAAATTCCTAAAGACACAAAAGGCGACTGGATTAGATAATGTTGAGATCGGATCGGATGCGGATAGTGGTCTACGTGGATTGTATGCCCTACGAAACTTCAAGCAGGGACAGATGGTCTGTCGGATTCCATCTGATTGTGCGTTAGCCCTAAGTGATCCTGCCAAGAATGGGGAAGATGCTCCGACATTGGCACATGCTGGTGCTAATTTTCTGAATATGTATATGAAACCTGTCAATGCAAGGAAGCTATGGGCACCATACCTTGACACATTACCGAAATTCGAATCGAACAAATTCGATCCGACCCCTGATTTCTTTTCCGATGAGGAAATTGAACTATTGGAATTTCCTCGTCTTGTCCGTCAAGCGAAGGATAGGAAGGAAGAAATTCAAAGGGTTGCATCCGAAATGAATTTGACAACAGAAGAATTACAATTCGCAACGTGGATTGCAGCATCTAGGACATTCCCCCTAGCCCTTCCGTCGGAGGAAGAAGAGGAATCCGCTGACGATCCTAAATTTGATGAACGTGGTCAAATCATTTCAAAGACAGGTGAAAAGAAGACGATACGTGTATTAGTTCCATTTATTGATATGGCGAATCATAATTCAGACAATCCGAATGCCAAATTAACGATTATCGATCCAGAAAAGGATGATGCATGGTTTGCATTAGAAGCGACACGACCCATTTCCGCAGGGAAAGAAATTGTCATTGCGTATGGAAGTGGGATTGATTCCTCTGTTGAATTATTATTAAACTATGGTATTATTCCCAAATCGAATAAGATTGATGAATTTATGTTGAAAAAGGGTGGAGATGGAACGATTCCCAATGTCGATGAATGGACAACTACCTTAGAGGAGGATAAGAGTATGCTTGGAATGATTGGTACGACCGAAGAAGATGACCGTCTTCGAAAGATTTTGAATTTCCGTATCCGTTTGAAGGAATCGTATGCTGCCGAGTAAAAGAAGCTACATAGAGCACATTAAGCCCTATACTCGCTGAATAGTCATATTTGTTTTTTACTGTCCTTCTGCTAGACGACGTTGGATCATAGTAAATTGCGTTGAGGGATCATCATAGGGTATCGATTGGATACAATTCGAACCATCCTCATTACAAGGATAATTAATTTCGGTATATGTTCCCGGCGTCGCCCAGACGACGTGAGATTCAATACCAATAATATTCGATCCCATTAAGATCCGAAAGAAACCATTTTCACCTGCATAACTTCCCCAACTATTCCGTACAATCCAATATTGACGATTGGTAGATTCTTCTTCTTC
>Ga0194115_10002174_pt1 | contig 23650 bp, 24 predicted proteins | sample TA2MahsurfametaG_3_FD_148656 | JGI IMG/M metagenome (GOLD analysis project Ga0194115, IMG submission 148656) | Freshwater microbial communities from Lake Tanganyika, Tanzania - TA2015002 Mahale S4 surface | ecosystem: Environmental > Aquatic > Freshwater > Lake | place: Tanzania: Lake... | reverse complement strand
CAAACACCACTTTTTAATACACTACTTTTATATCCCCAATAACTAACATTATTAAAAACCCCACATTTCATATCACTCACTTTTTTAATTTCGTCACTGCTTAACATTTCGCTTAAGTTTAACACACTTTCCATATTGCAACAATTTTAGTAACCCAAGTTGTTTTGCCAAGTAGATTCAATTTTTTCTGATTTTAAGGTTAATTTGTTGTTACTGAAAATTTATAAAACTTAAGTTTACGATTAGAAACCGCCACAAAACCCAAGATTTGCATTTCAAAACCCCAAGTTAGAAAACCCAAAAATATAAATTTTCAGTTAAGGCAAAAAATGACTTAAAACAAAAAAATTGAGCATTTTTTTTTAAAATTTGCTGATTGATAGATTACTTAAACATTATCAATTTCATAAAATGGCAACAACTATAGAAAATCGTATGAATATGTTTAAGAAATACTTGGATAAGTCTTCAATGGACCATAAGCAGTATCAATATGATGGGGTTCGTTGGTGTCTGAATAATGAGTTAAGGGATGACCCTCCCTGTAAGGTTCGTGGTGGCTTTATTGCCGACGAGATGGGTCTAGGAAAGACAATTATGATGATTGGTTTAATGTATAGTAATTTTGTAAGGAATACGCTTATTATTTTGCCACCAATTCTTATTGATCAATGGTTCATTCAAATTTATAAGACTACTGGACATAAGGCACTAATTTATCATGGTGACGCTAAGAAGACAATTACATTACAACAGCTTTTAACTGCTCCGATTGTCATCAGCACTTATGGCGCTATTACGCTGACAAGAAAGCAGGTCAATGATGAGGTTCTTACTATGTTGCATAAGGTTTCTTGGAGTCGTGTTATATTTGATGAGGCACATCATATGAGAAATTCGAAGACCACACGCTATATGAGTGCGCGCTTATTGCAGGCCAAAATTCGTTGGCTAGTTTCCGGCACGCCTGTTCAAAATAGCAAGAAGGATTTCTATAGCTTATGCGCTCTCATTAGTTTGCCGGCAAGCTTCTATACTGAGACTGATAATTTGCGACTTTTAGCCCGATCCTTCATATTGAAGCGCACTAAAAAGCAAGTCGGCATCGTTATTAGCGACATTCATGAAGACAAATCTGTCGTTGATTGGACTTCTGAGAAGGAAATGACCTTGTCTGAAGAGCTTCATTCTGCCTTATCATTTAGCCGTGTTAACCCTGAAAAAGGAATGAATAAGCAAATTGTTGGCACATTCCGTAATAAAGGTATATTAACACTTTTATTACGTGCTAAGCAGAGCTGTATTTATCCTAAATTAATGGCTAAACAAGTCGATAATTTGGTTCAAATGGGCTTTCTCAGCGACTATTCCTCCTATAAAGAGGCCTTCGATCATAGCAGCAAATTAGATGCCGCTGTTAATTCCATCCTTGAACGTAAAGGCAATGGCTGTGGCAAGCTCATCTTCTGTCATTACCGCGAAGAAATCGATGAAATCGCTGAGCGTTTACGCAGAGGAGGCATGGAAAAAGTCGCCACTTTTGACGGCAGAACCAGCAATAGTAATCGTCATTCTATTCTTAGTGAGAAAAATGAAGCCCTTATACTACAAATTCAGACTGGATGTGAGGGCTTAAATCTACAAGAAAATTACAGCGAAATCTATTTCATCTCACCCCATTGGAATCCTGCTGTTGAAGACCAAGCCATCGCCAGATGCCATCGTATTGGACAGACCAAACCTGTCTATGTTCAGCGCTTCGAAATGCGTTCTTTTGTACCCAATGAAGATGAAGATATTACTAGAACTATTGATAAATATGTCAATGATGTTCAAGCAAGTAAGCGTATTGTAGCCAGTGAAATTTTAGTTGAATAAAAAATTTGTAATTAATTAAGAAATTTATAAAAGTGAGGCACAATGCAAGGCGTTTTGTCTGCTTTGACCAATATCTTTTTTTCTTTAAAAAAATAAATTGAAATCTTTTACACATTTTAACATTTCAAACATCGATTGTAAGTAATATAAAAACAATTAATCATATATTATAAAATGAAAATAGAAGAACATTGTGATATTTGCGGAAGGAAATGTGATGGAGTTCATAGCAATAAAATAATTAGTAAAGAAAAAGAAATACAAAAAATTACAAACATACTTGAAAGTTATGGTGAAACCATGGTTGATGAAATCATAAAAAAAATCTATGAAAATCGGCATTTGAAATGTGAAAAGGTGTGTAAATGATTATGAATTTTGTTATCAAATACGTGAATTTTATTGTAAATTTATTACGTAGAGGCTGTAGAATATAATTATATAGTAATATTTAATATTAATTGTGTTTTTTATTTCATCTCTTATTGTGTTGTGTATATTTATAGATTTTCAGTTATTATATTTTAAAGCTAAAATATTAAAAATTGAAATACTTATTCATTATAAAAATGAAGTCACTACTAACTCATCAACATAGTCGCAAAGATGTCAAACGTGATTGTTAAGAAGCCATACTGCAAGGTCTGCTGTGATGCAGGCAAGCCTAAGAACGAGTATACTAGCCACTGGGTGAAAGACCTCGCTGGAAAGACAACTTGTCCTACTTTATTGAATACAGAATGTCGCTATTGCTACAAACTTGGTCATACTGCCAAGTTTTGTCAGGTATTAGCTAAGAATAATAAGGAAAAAGAAAGGGCTGAACGCAGACAAAATGGAGCAATAATTAGTTCTCTGGCCGTAACTCAGAAGCAAACAGTCAAGAAAAAGCAATTGATTGGTTTCGCAGCACTATATGAAGATAGTGAATCCGAAGAAGAAAACGAAGAAAAGGTAAGTAATGTTATTGAGGAATTCCCATCGCTATGTGAACCAGCAAAGCAAGTTGAAGTAAGTGTCACTGGATGGGCAGCTATTGTCGCAAAGCCAGTAATCAAGTCTGTTATTGTTAATGTGCCAAAGGTTGTTATTGAGAAAGTTCCTGAAACAAAGCCAAAACCAATTCAAATGAAAAGTTGGGCTGACTGGTCTGATAGCGAAGATGAAGACGAAAATGAAGAAGACAGTTATCCACAAACATACTCATATGAAGATGAAGATAAAACATGGTTAGAATAGAATAAGTAGAATTGTAGGTTTGTTATGTAATATTTAATATTAATTGTGTGTTTTTTTTTCATGTCCTTTTTGACTGCTCCTCGGCATAATATTCGCGCGATGATTTGCCTCCCATTTTGTTGAATATTTATGCCTTCATTTTGTAGGCCATTTTATATCATTTTTTTAAAATACTTTTATCTTCGTGTCGGCTTTAAGTTGTTTTTTCAATTTATTATATAAAAAAGAAGTTTCTGAAAAATGAAAAGTTTTTTGGCTTTCTCAAAATGGACAAAAATAAATGTCCAAAATTGGGTAGCCGAAAATGTCCTTACTGACGAAAATTTTCTACACGACATTGAATTTTTATGGTCTCAGTTTAAACCAGAAAAAAATATTTTGTGATTGTAAAATTTTATATTTTTTGGCGAAAAGTATTTAGGAACTTTTTTATATAGGATATATATAGGAATGGTTCCTACACAGAAAAGTTCCGGATTATTTGTTTGCGAATGTTGTAACTATTCATCGTCTCGCAAAAGTCAATATGATCGCCATTTAGAAACCGATAAGCACAAGTTCCTACAAAATCCTACATCTGAAAAGTTCCAAACTGACAAATCATATACATGTGATTGTGGAAAAATATATAAGCATTCATCTAGTCTTTATGCACATAAAAAAAAATGTATAGAGGCTACTAAATCGCTTACTAAACCTGATAAAGATAAACCAACAGATAAAGACCTCATTATGATGTTAATTAAAGACAATAGTGAATTAAAAAATTTGGTTATAAAAGTTTTAGAGAATGGCGTTAATACTAATAATACAAATAATAATAATACTACTAATACACACACCAATTCTCATAACAAAGCATTTAATCTTAATTTCTTTTTAAATGAAACATGTAAAAATGCTATGAACATAACAGACTTTGTAGACTCCATAAAGTTACAGCTAAGTGATTTGATAGACGTAGGTGAACTAGGATATGTAGAAGGTATTTCAAAAATAATAGTGAAAAACTTAAATAACTTAGATGAAAATGTAAGACCTATACATTGTACAGACAAAAAGCGAGAAACCATGTATATAAAAGATGAAGGAGAATGGAATAAAGAAGATGAAAAGAAAAGTAAGTTGAAGAAGGCAATAACCAAAATAGCAGACAAAAATATAAGACTTCTTCCATCATTTCGAGAGAAATATCCAGAATATAAAAATTCATCTTCAAAAGTATCAGATAAATATGATAAGATGGTTATAGAAGTAATGACAACAGACGATGATAAAAAAGAAAAAATAATAAGAAATATTTCTAAAATAACTACTATTAAATAAATTTATATGTTACACTAGTGTACCAAATTTATGCCATATGTTGGCTAATTCTCTCTACGATGGAAACCAAGTCTTCTTCATCATAGAGAATAAATTTGCCGCCTTTACCATTCCAAGCATTTAAGTTATCAGTGCGGTCATCAATGAGTATAGAATCATTTAAGCAATAATTATGTTTATCTTTTGTGGCACATGTTATGACTTGAATATTATGTCCTAATTCTCTCTGGCACCATTTTATTTTTTGTTCTATTGCGGTTGAGTTTCCGCGAGGTACACCAGTTAAAATGATTGGATTATATTTTTCAATTTGTGCCCATAATTCTCTACCTTTAGGCATCCAATGTAGTGTTTCAAAGAAATCATGTGATTTATTTATTAAACACCACATCCAACGTGGTGTCAAATCGTTTACATTTTTTTTAAATTTATTAAAAACGCCTTGTTCAAAATCAGCAAGCACACCATCAAGGTCGCAAAATATAATATGTTTAGTAGAAACGCCATATACAAAGCGTTGACTTAAAATTTCTCTCAATTCTTTAGTGTCATCAAGTATTTCTGAGCCATTGCCAATAAAATAATTATGTCCAGAAGGCCAATAAAGAGAATTAGATGACCAAGACAAAGCATAATTAGGGCATCTGCCATTTGCTATATGTTGTTCATCATTTTCATTTGTAATTGTATAATTTCTATAATTTTGAGGTCTTGGAAACATTTTATTAGAGAGAATAATTTACAACTAGTAGAAAATAAGATATCAATTTTATAAAAAAATAATAATAAATAAAATTGAAAAGTATTTAAAACTATAAATCTTACACCAATAGAATGTTATTGATAATTGTTAAGTATATTGAAAAAAAATTCAGCGATATTTTGAGAATGAAAAATAATAATTTGCCTCGTATTGTGCCGTTTGATGATTCAGATACTGATACAGAAACAGACATCGTTTCAGATTGTGATACAGTTGATCTTTCACGACGTAGTTTTACGCAAATTTATATATTTGCTTAAGAAGAGTGGTTTAATAAATATAAGTTAAAAAAAATAATTCAAGGCGTGTGCAATGTCTGAGCAGCAGCAGGCAGCAGGCAATTTAGCGGTTAAATTAGAGGTTAAATGTAGCCGGCAATTTAGCGGTTAAATGTAGTCAACAATGTAGCCGGCAATTTAGCGGTTAAATTAGAGGTTAAATGTAGTCAACAAATGCAGCTGGCAATTTAGCGGTTAAATTAGCGGTTAAATGTAGTCAACAATGTAGCCAGCAATTTAGCGGTTAAATGTAGTCAACAATGTAGCCGGCAATTTAGCGGTTAAATTAGCGGTTAAAATGTAGCGTGTATTTTTAAAAACTCTTGTAATTTAAAATGTCTTTTTTTATATGTGGTAAGAGCAGCAGCAGTCAGCAGGTTTATGGAGAGAAAAAAAGTGAAACCACTTTTTTATATGTTACAATTAATTAACTACTTAACTACTTAACTACTTAACTACTTACATATTATAATCTTCTTCTTCTTCTTCTTCTTCTTCTTCAATTGTAAAGTCTATCTTGTTTGTTTTTTCGTTCCACTTGCCGACTATCACTTGTTCACCATTATTGATATAATCATTGTAGTCGTAGATAATGCCAGTCTTCTTTGACTTCAAATATTTCTTACCTTCAAACTCGATTTTCTTGACGACATCTGGTTCTTCGTCTACTTGAGGCTCTGGTTCATCGGGTTTCTTGGATGACTTCTTAGTTTTGGCCGATTCCTTAGCGGCTTTCTCAGCTGCTAATTTCGCTTCCTTCTCAGCCTTCTCCTTTAAGCGTTGCTCTTCCTTAAGACGCTTTGCTTCTTCCTCAGCCTTCTTCTTCTCCTCGCGAGCTAAGCGTTCGGCCTCCTTCTTTGCTTCCTTTTCTGCTTTTTCAGCAGCCAATTTGGCCTCCTTTTCTGTTTTCGCTTTCTCAGCAGCTAGTCGCTTTGCTTCCTTCTCTTCCTTTTCCGCATCAGACTTACCTGATTTCTTCTTAGGCGCGATTACAATATCTTCTTCACTTGCTTCACTTAATTCACAGACGAGACTTGCGAACAAGTCTTCATCTTCCCCTTCAATCATAAGAACCTTCTTTTCCTTCTTAGGACGTCCCTTTACGCCCTTTACCTTTGGCTCCTTCACTGCCTTTGGACGACCACGTTTTGTTTCCTCTGTTGGTGCTACAAAATGTTTTTTATTAATAATTATACCAAACTTACCCGCCTCTTCGAGGACTTTATCTTCCGTTAAATTATGCTTCTTCATAATCTTTGTGTATGCAATTGGCTTACGACCCTTTGGATCAACATACTCAAAGATATCTACTGCTTTACGTTGTTGAATAGTGCCATATTCTGGCACTTCATCACCCCTCTTTTGCATTGCAGAAGCACAACTCTTACAGAATTGATTTTCTCCTTTGCGAACGCCTGTGCATTGAGTATATAACCCATTATTCTGGCGTAATGCGTAGCAGCAAGCATCGTTTAACTCACCGTTATAAGGAAGAGGAAATGCTGCTTTTGGTACTGATACCTTAGCGGCCTTTGTGCTCTTTTCCTTAATAGGTGCTTTGCGTTCCACTTTCACCATTGCGAGACCTAAGAAGCGATGAGCTTCCTCGGCATCGAAACCATAGCGTTCTGCACAAGCATCTACACAACGGTAAGCCAAATCTTGAGCCATATTCACCAATTGACGGTTCAATTGGTCTGACACAAAGACTGAAGCATTAAAACTAATTGCGGACATTGCGGACATTTCTTTTGAAACTTGATACGGTTGCCTAGGCGGTTGTGCTCTTCATCTTTACCAACAAAAGTATTTCAATTTTTTTTACTTTTACCTACAATCTTTGTTAACTGAAAATTTATATTTTTTCAGGGAACTCATGCCTCCTATACTCACCTCATATTTTTTACCTATATTACACCTCTTATAAATTTTCAGTTCTCACCATTTAGTGTCGCTTTATTTAAAATTGAAATACTTTTATTCTTATTTATGAGTTGTACGACCAACACATTGTGTTCATATCTTCGAATAAATTTACAAAATGAATTCGCAATATTTTAAAACTTTAGAAGGCATGTGGCATTATTATTTTAGTTGTTTACCAATTGAACCTCATAAATATAATATTTATTACAAAATCATAGATAAAATAAAAAACAACAATTTAGATTTCACCGAAGAAGATAAAGATAATATTTTAAAATTAATTAATTTATTGACACACGAATGCGATTATAATGAAATAAAAATACTTGAAATAATAGATAAACAAATAAAAAATGAAATGGTTCAGGTTAAAAATGTTTTGGATAAGAAGAATTCAAAGAATTGAAGGATCAATTATTAAGACGAGTTGTTAAGTAGTTTAGATAGAATTTTATGTCCTAGCAGAAGAGTAAAACAATGGTAGATTTTGTTTAATTGTAATTATTAATTATGTGTAAAGGGTTTAGCCCTTTTTTGATACCCTCTTACTATTATTTATAGATTTTCAGTTGTTACTAGATACAATTTATAAATAAAAAATTGAAATGCTTTTAGAAAATAAACTAAATGCAATACGCTTAAACGCATCAAATTTAAAATGTCCCGTTCAAATCAAGAATTAAAATCGGTTATTGACTTCAATTCTTTTAGTAAAGAAGATTGCATCAAGATTATACTTAAACTAAAAAGTGACTTAGTAAAAGTAACTGCGGAAAAGAGCCGTCTGGAGCAAAAAATAGCCCGCTGGGAAGAAATGGAAATTGTAAGTTTATTAGATAGAGACGTTTATGAAAGACATTTCAACGAAGATGAAGACCAAAATGACCATGATAATGAAGATGAATATGAAACTCTTCGCAACAACATACTTGATAAGAAATATAAGCGTAAATATGTAGTTCATAAGAAGTAGATTGTAAGAATTGTATATTGTAACTTTAATTAATTAAAGGCAAGTTGATGCCTTTTTTTCTTTAAGCAGTTTTATTTATAATTTATTTAAATTTAAAAAATTGAAATCTTTTAAAATGATAAAATATAAATCAGTTCAAGCGTCACGCACAAACAACCCTGAGTTTGAAAATGTCGGCTATTAATACATCTTCCTTTGTTAAAACCAGTAATGATTTTATTCAATCATTTAAATCGTTATTGGAACAATTTGAAACATCCATAGGTAAGCAAAATAAAATAATAATCGCGCTAGAAATATTTGAAAAAATTAATAACGAACTACCATTGTTTCTTGCTGTCGAAACCCAACGCAGATGGATAAAATTTGTTTGTACGATATTTAGTAAAACTACCGAATTTAAAAAAGATTATCGTCTTGGAATTTGGCACGAAGTTGACGAAAAATTGGTAGATAAATTTATTAAACAACTTGATTGTACTAGAAACATGGCTAGTAATTTTATCCAAAACTATACTGGACCTAGCTGCAGTTTGACAATTGAAACTAAGAAAAAAATCAAACAATTAGAAGCAAAGAGAACACTCCGCAATATCAAGCGTGTCAATTATACTGGAATGGATACAATTGAACCTGAGAGCGAATATGATGGAATTACTAATATTTGGGCAGATTTATCACGAAACAATGATTCTGATTACGAGTTTGAAGAAGATGAAGACGACGATAAAGAGCCTAAATCTAAATGGAGTAAGAAACAGTCGGAACTTAGCACTAAAGAAAAGGTTGAATTGAAGCAATATTTGACAAAATTAGTAGATAATCATAGAGTCAAACGTAATGTAGCTCGTGTCAATTATGCTGGAATGGACATGAGCGAAGATGATATAGGCACAATTCATATTGCAAAAAGATGGTTCGAAAACGGCAAAGTCAAGTATATTTGGAAGAAGTATTCTCTATCTCAAGCCAACGAAATTGGAGATGAAGATTATGTAGACGAAGAAGTAGACCTAGACGAAGAAGGTAGCTAGACGAAGAAGTAGACCTAGACGAAGAAGTAGACCTAGACGAAGATTATTTAGTATTTGTAATTTGTAATTTGTAATTTGTAATTTGTAATTAATTACTTAAAAGAGGAGGCTTTCTGCTGACACTCTTTTTTCATACAGCAATATTTTCAATTCTTCATCTTCTTCTATAATTTTCGGTTCTTTAAATTGTTTTAAGAAATCATAATTTAAATCTAAGTCACACGAATAATCGTTTTTTATTTGTGTAACCCAAACCTTTTCGCATAATGGAATATATTTCTCATAAATTGTTTTTCCACCAATAAAGTATATTTTGAAATCACTACTTAAATATGGATGCATTGTTATATATTTCTCTCTATCATTAAGAATTATATTATAAATTGTATCATTGTTTGTGAATATAAGATTTTTTATTCCATCACTTAAGTGCATAACTTGCTCCGGATTACTTGTCAGAACAATATTCAATCGGTTGTTTAAAGGTCTTACATTTTCAGGTAGAGAGAAATATGTATTCTTACCCATTATTACAACATTATTTTTTGTTTTATTAGCAAAAAATTTTAAATCTTTTTTTGAATGCCAAGGTATAATTCCGTCTTTAGATAATCCATTTTTCGAATCAATGGCATAAATAGATTCCATACAAAAAATATAAATTTAATTTTATATTTTAATTTAATGATATTATTATATGAATGAGACTAATATATCTGACACTATTAATAAATTATTTAATACATCAACAAACAATTATATATTTATATATACACCTCCAAAAGTTGGGTCAACAACATTAGTAACATCTTTAAGAGTTTCACTTGGAAAAACTTATAATACAATACATATTCATGATGAAGTTATGTTGAGTGTGTTAACAGGTATAAATGGTGTTAAAATAAATGATATTATTCATTTTCTCTCTAACCAAGAGAAAAATATTTATGTTATTGATGTTTATAGAACACCGCTTGAGAGAAAAATGTCTGAATTCTTTGAAAAGATATCACCGTATCATTTTAATAACACTTCTGAAAATATTAGTAAGTATTCTATTAAAAGAATAAGTGACAGGTTTAATAAATTATTTCCACATATTGAAAATGGTGACCATTATTTTGATAAATATGAAATTGATAATCCTGTTCCATTTGATTTTAAAAAAAAATACACTATCCAACAAGTTGATAATATTAGATATATTAAACTTCGGTTATGTGATACTCAACTATGGAGCTCAATTCTCTCGAACATATTCCAATCAGATATTGTTATAATTCATGACTATAAAACTGAAGATAAAGGTATAGGGTTATTGTATAATAAATTTAAAGCAGAATATAAAATACCTATAAATTATGTTGAAATTATAAAAAATGATAAATATTTCAACTTTTATTATAATGAACTAGAGAGAAACCAGTATCTAAATTATTTATATACTAAAACTACTGCTGAATTTGTACATTATACTAATACAGAATTTGATTTTTATATGAATTTATGCTTAGAAAATCAATATATAAATGATATTGACATGAATCATTATATTGACAATGGTTGTTTTTGCACATATTGCTCTCATAAGCGCAAAGAAATTTATTTTAGAGCCAAAGCTGGAGAGAAAAAATTTGAGAAAATTATTCATAGAGAAGTTATTAATGAAGTTAAAAATGAAAAAATAAAAGAAATTAATAATAAAATCAAATTAGGAATTAATCAACACAACAAATTTAAATCAAATCAATTTAGTATTAATGTTACGTATAAATAAATTTATATTTCTGCAATATCCTAAGTTACTTTTTTAATTAATTCACACATTTGTTCTCTAAATTTGTTACACTCTTCTTCTGTCAAAATAGCATAAGTAGACCCGTCATCTGCTCTCTTAGGAAATTTAAGACCTAAATCATGATAGTTTCGTATATCACTTAGCAACGTGAATTCGCTGCGCTGCATATAAGCACTTCCTCCTTTTTGGAAGGTAATTTCGCCAGTTGAATATAAGTGATAAATAATATTTCCATTCGGGGATTCATTTGGCTTAATTAGACCAGTTTGTGAAATATCATAATGAGAATCATGCGCAAAAATAATTTCTGTATTTAATTGTTTGATTTCAGACTTGATATCACACATTGTTAATAAGTATTATAATTTCTATTATAATAATTATTTTATTTCAATTTTTATTTTTAATTTATTTGAGCTTCAGTATTCTTAACAAAATGCTTATTCATGTACTTTTGAATATTAAAATAAGTCAATTCTTGGCTTTCATCTAATCCCAATAAAACCTTAAGCTTATCATCTGGTGATATAATTTTAGAGTTTGATGTATTTTCCAACTTATTTTCTTTAATATAAGCTACTAATGCGCGTGTTACTTCTGTTCTAGCAATTTCACTTCCTTCTGATTTATTCATGAAATCACATAATTCCTTTGTTATCTTAGTTGGTTTAGCAAAACCTGAAGGCTGTCTAGCACTTTTACTCTTTGTCTTTATGACTTCCTTTTTAAGTCCCTTCATTTGTTTTTTAACTGTTTTTTCTAGTTGTTTAATATTTTGTTGTATTCCAGCGATTTGCGACTTTGTTTGATTTAATTGCGAAACTAACTGCTCGAATTGTTCAAAAATTTCATCATTTAATTGCGTATAATTTGTTTCCTTTTTACTCATTATAATTAAATTATCAAGTAATATTTAAATTGATTTTAATTAAATATTATTTATTAACGTCTCCTTCTAGTTTTTCTTGTTTTATTACGCTGAGTATTACAATTCCATTTCTTTTTACCACCTCTACGTCTTCTACGAGTTCCACCAACAACATTCTGTCCAGCCTCACCTCTTTCAGCGGCATCCAACGCATCATAATCGTCTTCAGACGCAGGCGTTTCATTTGATTTGATTATTTGGTTTTCAATATCTGGTTCTTGTCCGCCTTTCTTTTTACGCATATTTTTATAAATAGGACATTTGCAATTTGGTTTATGGCCATTACCTCTTCTTTTCTTTTCATCTTTATCGTGTTCTTCTGATGAACTATCAGAACCACTATCACTATTTTCGTCTTCTTCGTCTTCTTCGTCTTCTTCTTCGTCTTCTTCTTCGTTATCTCTTCTCTTTTTAGTTTTGTTAGATTTTTCTCTCTCTCTTTTCTTAAAGTTTTTCATATTCTTGCAAATTGGACATTTACATGCTTTTCTATGTCCATTTTTTTTCTTAGAACCGCCCATCATATATTCTTTTGCTTTTTCTTCTTCTTCTTGATAACCGCCTCGCTTAGCTTTATTTTTCATATTTTCACAAATATGACAAGAGCAATTAGATTTGTGGCCATTTTTTTTTTTCCCACCAACAAGTTTAGTGTCATTAATATCATTACCCATATTATATATTAATACGATAAATAAGTTTTTTAAAATTTAATAATATGAAAATTTAATTTTTAAAATTTATACGCTAAACTATTTACTTAGATTGAATAGTGACAATTGTTGAACCACTTGTTTTCTTAACTTGCTGACGCGGCTGTCTAGTTTGTGGTTTTCCCTTATCACCAACTAATGTCCATTCCTTAGTATTACCTGGTGAAACTTTTTGAGCGCTATTCTTTCTTTGAGAGTTCTTTTGTCTTTGTTCCACAACCTTTTGTCTTTGTTCCACAACCTTTTGTCTTTGTTCCACAACCTTTTGTCTTGGTGCCACAGGTGTTTCATCACCGCTCTTAGTGGCCTTATACTCATTTCTAGCAATCTTCAAATCGTGTCTAGTTTCGCACATCAATTTTCCGCCTTTAATACCTGCAACCTGCGAAGCCTGCCATTCATGCTTATCTGATTCAACCTTAATCAAATCAAATTCAACATACTCTCCTTGAACTAAGTACTTATATTGTTGATTTTCAACATTAATAGCAGTATGATGAACAAACACATCGCTTCCTGAACGAGCTCCGTCAGTAACAGTAACAAATCCATAACCAGCTTTATTATTAAACCACTTCACACGTCCAAGTAAGTGTTCTGTTCTATCAGAAGGTGTAACAACGTTTCTATAAGATGACATTCTATTATACTAATTAATAATAGCTTATCTTTATATCTTTTTCTAATTTAAATATTATTTGTTCCTTGAGTTATATAATAAACATGCGACAACACAAATCTCTCTAAATCTTCTTTTTTTGTTATATCAATGTCATTCATATTTATATTTGAAAAATCTAATAATTCTATATTATTCGCTGCTACATATTCAAAAATAGGAATTAAATTTATAAATTCTGGTTCTGCAATTTCTTTTAAATCAATATCATATTCATATGCCATATATATTACATAATTATAAATTGTTAATCCTATCATTTTAAACCTTTTATCTTGTTGTTGTTTAGCTTTTCTATTTACCATTTGAAATACATTAAACACTGAAGCAATATATTTATCCATTTTATCATAACGATTCGACATTTTATTCATTAAGTGATTTATTTTTAAATCTTTTTACTTAATTAATAATTCTAATTCTCTTTTAAAATTATCAATAACTAAATAATAATTAGGAGTTTCTTCATATTCCAAATTTCTTGAATATTTTAAAAAATCTAGTAAAACTGATGGATAAATATTATCTTTTAATATGTCATTTTTTAACTTTATTATCGTTTCTTCGTTTGACGTATTATTCCATGGTAAAATCCCTGTATTAAAATAAATTAACATATAACTAAGAGACTCTAAATCATCTTTTCTACTTAAATCATAACATTGATGTGAAGAAATACTAGCATAATTCTTACTTCCTATCATATGATGCATTTTTTTTATTTTATTATGTCGTCCATTATCAATATATGATTTACAAAAACCAAAATCAATTAAATATATATTATTTATCTGATTTAAACCAAATAAAAAATTGTCTGGTTTTATATCTCTATGAACTAATCCTTTATCGTGTATTGTTTTAAGGATTGTAAGAACTTTAATTCCAATCTTTAAAGTAAGAGCTAGAGAGAAAATTCTAATTTTATTAATTAAATCTTGTAACGAATTGCCTAACAAATTTATTACCATATAATAGTTATGTTCATCTTTACCAAACCATTTAACATTTGGAATACATTCACACCCATTTAAATATTGATAAATTTTCGACTCATTTTTTAAAAGTTTCAAATCATCTTTAATATATTCTATTTTTATAGCAACGTACTCTTTTGTTCTTATATTTTGTCCTTTGTAAATGGAACCAAAACATCCAGAACTGATTTTGTTTAATAATATGTATTTTTTATTTATAAGCTCCATTAATAATCTTAACTGATAAGTATTTAAATCATTTTTATAGTGTAAATATGTAGAGTGTAATAACATGAGTAAATAACATCATCATTTGTTGTATTATAACTACAATTTTACTGGAATATGATAGTGGATATAATTCAGATATACCTACACCAGCTTGTATTGTTGTACTTAATAATAGAAAATCAATAAAACCTTTTCTGTGTTCCTCTGTAACATGAAATTCTTCTGAAATATTTGAGTATATCAAAGCAAATACAAGAATACATAAAATATGAAAAATAACAGTTCTAATAACTAATTTTATATTATATACTTATAAAATATTTATCAATACCATTTAAAAAATTGATATATATGTATAATGGATTTACTTTCTGATATTGAATGGTATATAAACTCAAAGCCTAAAACTTGTGTTCGTAAAAGTACAGGACTAAACTTGACAAAAGAAGAATTAAATTCAATTGCTATAGAAAAAAATAAAAATAAAAACATTCGCATATCATTTCTAGTGAATGACAATTTCAAATATTATGTAACAAGAGAATATAATGAAAATATAACTGTGGAAAAATTATTATCAATTATATATTATTTTTATAAAGAGTCAATGGATTTGTCAAAACTTGATGATATTTTTTATGAAATGGATGAATGGAAAGATGAAGTTATTAATTATTATGATGGAAACTTTAAAAAACTCACTAATTATAATGCATTTACTGATACGTGTACTCCAGATTTTTGTGGTTTAGAATATGACAAAAAAACTGATTCATATTATGTTATGATTGGTCCTGAATAAAATAACATAAATAATTTATACTATAGAATATTTTTTAACTTTCTAGCAATTCATAACAATTTTCTCTTCATCATTAATGACACGTTTTAAGAAACTAATATTTTTAGATGCTAAATAAACACTTGTAATATCATTCATCCGTGCTTCAATAATATAAATTTGTCCATTATTTGCTTTATAAAATCCATAAGACGTCATTCCATTGCTTTCTGAAGCGAAATATTCATAGCTATTTTTCTCCGAATTTTTGATTAATTTCCACGTCTCTGCCGCATATTTATAATAACGACATGATATACAAATTTCATTTTCTGAGCGAAGCAAATCAGACAAGATAGCTTCTTCAGCCGTAATAATTAATTCTTCGTTGAGTCTTGACATTTTACTAGTATGAATTATTTATATTGTCAGGTGATGATTTCAATTTTTTTTAAATTAATATTAATATTATATTTGGTTTGTTATCAAAATACTTAAAATCAAATATAATACTTAATTTTTTAAACATACAACGACTGATTAGTTACCACATACTTCAATGTCATATTTGGTATATCTTTTAATTTACTCAAGAAAGCTATATTACCAGTCATTTCGGCAATTTTTTCAAATTCGCTTGAAATATTATTTATTTTTAACAAAGCCTTTACAAATTCGCCTAAAAATATCCCTTTTTTACTCCCTAATTCCTGTAAAATAAATTTACATTCTTCAACTTTTTCACAATTGCACCATTTTTCTACATAATTTAATAAATCAAAATGTATTTCATAATCAAACCCTGATCTGATATTTCGTGCTATTTCTTTATTAATATAACATACATATGAATTTTCTACTTCTTTAATAATTTCATTAACTGTATTATCATCTGATTTTGGAATATTATCTTTTAATTCATCAGACACTCTAATGTTACTAAAACAACTAAATAACGCGACTAATTGTTTCGCTGATAATTCATCAAGTTTCTTTGAATTAAATAATTTTGTAAATACTAAACAATGTGTTTCCCTAATTTGAGAAGCAATCTTTCCATCTAACGTCAAGTTTAATGTATTTTGGTCTGATTTATCGCCGTCTATAAAATTTTCTTCATTTAACAGTTCTAGCACATTTGAGACTCCTGATTGAAAATAATTGTTTAATGTATCATAATTTTTTTTCAAAAGACTTATTTCTTTTTCTTTTTCAGCTACCTTTGAATAACTATTTAAGTCTTGATTAACAAATTTGTAATTATCATTTATTTGACTAATTCTTCTCTCAATTTCTTTACGTTTTTTATTCACAGATATTTTTAAATTTTTATTGAGTTCTGACAATTCTTGGATTATTTCTAATGGCGTTCTTAATTGACCGATATAATTATTAATGTTATCTAGTTCAGTTTGGAGTTTAGTCATTGTAGCATATAATTCACCCATTTGTTTATCTAAATCACCCGTAATCATGCTCTTACTAGCAAATTGAACCAATTTTTTATCTCCAATATCAAGCAGATTTAATAAGAGATTATAAGAAATCCTAAATTTAGAAGTTAGAACTTGCGGTTTACCATTCATCATTTGCTTATAACTAAATGTGTCCACATTTCGGAACAAATTATTTAAGTGAATTACGTGACCAACCGTATCTAGACCAAGGCGACCTGCTCTGCCTCCTGCTTGCGTATATTCATGACTGTAAAGCATGCGAACAATATCACCATTAAACTTAGTTACGTCTGTAAATATGGCCGTCTTTACGGGTAAGTTAATCCCCACACTCATTGTCTCTGTACAAAAGAGAATTTTAATAAACCCGCGAGCAAATAAGAGTTCAACCATTTCTCTCAACACAGGTAATAATCCTGCGTGATGCATTGCTACACCTTTTCTTAGAAGTTTTACAGTATTCACGTATTCAGGTAAATGTAAATATTCTTCATAATTAGGCAGCTTACGAATAATTTGTTCGCATTCACGATCAATAATATATGGAACTTTGCTATCAAATTCGAGTAAATTCGTTGTCATTTCTTCAGCACAAACCTCCAATTGTTTACGTGAGAAAACATAGCAAAGTGCTGGCAACATCTCTTTTTCAACCAAATGTTCTGCTAATTTATTCAAAACATGTTGTCGCTTGACTCTGATGTCATTTTTTTCAAATATTTTCAGAACCCTTGTCATATTTTGATAATTAACATCATTAAAAACGTTTTTATCATCTTGAATAACAAATGGTTTATTCGTAAGCCGTTTAATCTCTTCTTGTGTAGCCTTATCTTTTATATATTTATTAATAGAATTAGGTCCTGTAATGAAGCTATAATGAATAAGAGGAACTGCTCTTACTAATTTTCGTGCTAAATAAACTTCTTTTTCTACAGGTTTTGAAATATCACCCTTAGTTTCTAACCAAAGCGCAAACTTCTCAGGATCGTCTAATGTAGCTGATAGACCAATCATTTGAATATGTGGCGGCAATAGCATTATGCTCTGTTCCCAAACGTGCCCTCTATGCTCATCATTTATCATATGTATTTCGTCGAACACAACACATCCCAAATCATTTTCAATGTCCATATCAAATGAAACTGAAGAATTTACCTGTGGAGTTGAACTTTTAATTTGATACAATTTGTTTAGCAGGATTTCTGTAGTCATGATTAAAACATCCGCATCAGGATTAGTCTTAATATCTCCAGTAATTAATCCAACAGAAATGTTAGGATATTTATGTGTAAATGTATAAAATTTTTCATTTGACAAAGCTTTGATAGGAGAAGTATAAATAACTTTCTTTCCATTTGAATAGAAATATTGAAGTGAAAATTCTCCTGGTAAAGTTTTTCCTGAACCAGTCGGAGCACACACTAAAACATGGTGTCCATCAACAATAGCTTTTATAGCCCACTTTTGAAAATCATGTAATTCATATGAATAATTTTCATAATACTTTTTATACTCTTCTTCGTTTGACTTTGGATAATTGTAAGAGCAAATCTTTACCATTTTAGGGTATATATATAATGCCGAGCTTTTTAAATTATTTATTTTATAATATTTCAAAGCACTTAAAAAAAATTGAATACATATTTTAAACTAAATTTAAGTGTATAACCATTATCAAAATGTCAGTTTGCTATTATCAAATGAGTGTCAATAATATCTCTAAAGAGAAATTCAGATATATTGATGTAAAATTAATAACATTTTATATCAATATCGACAAACTATTAAATATCATTAAAGGAATACTATCTGATTTCTGTAACGTAAATGTAATTGGTTATAATAAAGAAACTAATAAATATTGGTGTAAAACATATGATAATAAATATTGTGTGCTACATGTTGAGTTAGAAATATTTCAGAAATGTAATTCAACTTCATATGTAAAATTTATTCCATTAGTAGGAACTGATTGTTTGATAAAAAAGTTTGTGTCAAATTTTGCAGAAGCAATACAACTTTATAAAACTTCTCCATTTATTAAATCATGTTTGGAAGGCAATTTCAGACTTTAAGTTCTATAAATTTACACCCTTGAAGATTTAAAACCGCACCTTTCTGTATAAAATGAAAGGAAACTTCAAGGTTTGCCTATTTCAAGGCATGTAAATTTTGATTTTGGGAATTCTTCTAAAAACCCTGATGAGTTATTGCTTCTTGATAAATAATTTGGTCTTGCTTTATTATTTATCGCATTATAAGCAATTTTATAAATATTTGTAGCACCATTCACATCTCTATTCCAATAACCGCATCCGTTCTTACAACAAATCAGTCCATGGACGAGAATGTTCCCTGTTTTGTATGGTCTTGGATTTTCCATTACCATATTCTTCCCACAAATACCTATTTCACATTTGGAACATCTACAACTGGTTCTAAATTCATCAACCAAATATGTTTGAAAACCTGCTTTTCTAAATAAAGTTCTCATACCTTTTCCTTTGGTTGCTTCCTTGTATTTCATTTGTTGTTTCTGTTCGTAATCACCAAAACAAACTACTACTTCTTTTTCATTACCAAAAATGCGTTTGAAATTATTTAACATTTTTTGTTCGCTTTTCTTTGTATTTCTATAACTTTGTAAGCGTAGTTTCCTAAAAATATATTTTTCGTAAAACTTGAATAACATTCCATTTATTTCACTTTTCTTTTGGATATATTCCTTAAATTTTGTTATGTTAAGTGATTTTCTATTAAGTTTGGATAATTCAGTTTCCCATTCTATAATTGTTTTGCCATGTATTTTTTCCTTTTTTAATTCCAATTGAATTTTTGAATACTTCTTTTTCTTTGTTTCTTTTCTGCGTTGGTCTTGTGAATATCTAAATGTATTTGCTTCTTTATTATCTGCATCTACGCAATAAATCAGGTCGTTTTTTCCAGGGTCAATTCCAACTATTTTTTTATTTTGTAGTTGTAAATAATCTTTGAGTTCATCAATATATTCTTCATTATTTATTCCTTTTTTCATCATCGGTAGTTTTTTACCAATTAAATCTTTACGCAATAATAACAAAGAACAACTAATTCCATCTGTTTCTATCATATGGTGAAATTCATAATGCTTTTTATGGAAACATTTGCGTTCAGTTCTAAAAAAGAATTCCCAAATTTTATTTTCATTTCGTTTCAAATTGCCTTCTGTTAAATAATCACTTTTGTTTCCTTGTTTTTTAGTCATAAGAAGATGCACTAATGTAGTTGTATCTAATCTTATATGTTTTGGTATAATTTCATTACGCATAGGAAATACATTACAAATTGTTTGTTCTTCTTTTTCTACTTGTTTCATCATTTTAATCATACAAGGGAAATAATCCATAGGACTACACATTAAATCATAATATAAATTTTTCTTGAATGTTTTAACAGGTATAATCAATTGTTTTTGTTGTTTAATCCATGTATGATAAGAATTATGAGATTTGTATTGTGTTGTTTCAATATTCAATAAATCGTTTTTGATTTTTCTTAACTGATTACATAATTTGTTTATTTTTGCGTCTTTTTCTTTTTTGGTAATATTCAGTTTCCTTATTTTACTTACAATAAACTTCTTTTTCCAAACAACATTTACATATCGTTCTACATATTCTACAAAATGATTTTTAATGTTATTCTCATACATAGTAAGAATATCAATTGTTAAATAATCCAAAATAGTATTCATATGTGTATATTCAAGTGTTTCATTTTGGATAAGTGGTTCAAATTGAGTTTTGTAAAAGGCAGTTAAATTGTCTTTGAGTTCTTTAATTTCTTTTTTTGGTGGTCTTCCTTGTGGTTTTTCATTACACATAATTTTCATACACGAATTTACAAATATTTTATCTATAACTGGTAATTCGCTATGAGTTTCATAGTAATTCAATAAATATAATTTCATAAAAAGTAAAACATTAATTACTATTTTATTACAAAGAATAACAGCATTTGTAATTTTAGGTGTATTTATATCAGGATGTTTCAATACACTTTTCAAGGATAATTTAATTCCTTTGAAAAAGTCATCAGGTGGTTTTTCTTTTATAGACATCCTTATAATATTCCTAAATATTTTATTTTTAAGTAATTTAACGAATAAATTATAAAATTGAATCAAAATAATATAAAATTTATTTAACAATAACTATAAATATAAGATGTCAGAACTCATAAGATTAGGTGCAATTAATAAAAAAACGAATCAATATACACCCCCATCACACGCAAATAAACAGGATGAGTTTATATGCATTGATTGTGGAAACGATGTTATTATTCGTCAAGGAAAAATAAGGATTCATCATTTCGCACATTGTAAAGAAGATATAAAATGCAATTTTTATAGTAGTCCAAATGAATCACAAATTCATAAAAACGCAAAAATATTATTAAAATATATTCTTGAAAATAAAATACAATTAATAATTAAAAGTAAATGTAATAAATGTAATAATATAGACGAATATGATATTCCAGAAATTTCAGAAAGTTCGTATATTATAGTTGAATATAGATTTGATTATAATGGTGTAAAAATAGCAGATATAGCATATATAGAAGATAATGAAATATTATGTATATTTGAAATATATAATACACATAAAACACAAACAGAAAATAGACCTGAACCATGGTTTGAATTAGATGCGAAAAATATAATAGAATCCTTTAATAATTATGATTTACAAAAAATACAATTACAATGTATTCGTAATAAAACATGTGATGATTGTATTAATCAAGTAATTACTCTTGAAAAACAATTAGAAAAAGGCATTATATATTTTAATCAGAGAGGAGCAGGTTGCGGAAAAACATATGAAAGCATACAACTTATACAAAATGATAAAAGATTTACTGAAAAAGAAACATATATTTATCTTACAAAAATGCATTCCGCAAAAGAAGTTATTTATAATGAATTAAAAGAACAAGAAATAAGAGGACAATTAAATATATTAGAAGTATTAGAAAATGATAATAATAATGGAAAACAATATAAAATATCTTATCTTAATAAGGAAACAAATAAGGAAATAGTAATTATAATTGGGACGATTGATTCATTTAATTATGCTGTTGTTGATAAAAATAAAATTATAAAACATAATGATTATTTTAAGGGAATTGTTAAAACTATTAGAAATGGGTTTCTTTCAACAAAAGATAGTAAAATAAATTATGCTGGTAAAAAACCATCTCTTAATAAAAAATGTTTAATTGTTATTGATGAAGCACAAGATTTAGGTGAAGAATATATTGAAGCATTTAATACTATAATAACGCATACAAATATTGATGTTTATGTTATTGGAGATAAATTACAAAGTATATGGGGAGAACATAATATTCACACATATATTGATGTAAATAATTTAGATTCTCATATTGAAAGAAGTAATGGTATAAATAAAGTTATGCGTTTTCATAATAAACATTTTATTAATTTTGTAAATGATGTTATCCCTTTTGAAAAATACGGATTGCCCCTAATTACCGAAATATGTGATGGGCGTTGTAAATATACTCACGAAAATAGTATTATTCCTTATAATATTTTTGAAGTTCCTAAAATATATGCAAGTGAATTTGACTATCCTAAAATAGATAGAGTTATTGAAAAAATTATATCATTTATGGATAAAGAAATAAACAAGTATAATTATCTACCAAATAATTTCATGTTTATATTTCCAATTTTATCAAAAAATATATTCGCAACTATGTTAGAAACAAGAATCCAAAATTATTGGATTAATAAATTTAATGATATTGATTATCAAGAAGTATTGAAACAAAATGAGTTTTGGAAAGATAAAATTAACGATAATAAATTTTATAAATATATATATTTACATAAATCAGATGAAGGTAAATCAATAAATTTGAAAGAATCTGAAAACGCATCAAGGATATTATCTATACATGCATCAAAAGGAAATGGTTGTGAAGTAGTGTTTGTATTAGGAATTACAGAAGAAACGCTTACGATATTTAGTAAAAAAAAATGTAATTTAGTTTATGACTCATTATTACATGTAGCAATAACAAGGCAGAAAAAATCAATTTATATAGGTATTGAAAAAAGTAATGATGATATTTGTAATAGATTTACAAAATTAGGTATTGATGAAGATGAAGAAATACAACCACGATTAGAATGTATAAAGTGTCATAATAAATTTTCAAAAGTGCAAAATTACATAAATAATAATGATGATATATTTACAGAAATAAACGATAAAATTATAGAACCAAACAATTATAAAAAATTATTACCTGTCAATGAAGACAAAAAATCTATAATAGATTGGGGACATCATATAGTTCGTTATGGGGTTTTGATATATAATCTTATGTTAAATATTATAGAAAATGAAGTAATAGAAAATCAAGAATACAAAGACCAGTTTATTACTATTTTAAAAAATTTATCTAACAAAACTATTTCATATTATAAGTATGGAAATTACAATAAAAAATTAAGAGAAATAGATGATAACAATAAAAAAAGATTAAATAATAGTGAAATGCCTTTATTGATGTTTGATACGAATGAAAATACAAAATATTATAAATATACAAATATCCTTAAAGATATTATGTTGAATATTCAAA